>Ga0209480_10000783_pt1 | contig 24570 bp, 20 predicted proteins | sample JI61114C2DNA_FD_187501 | JGI IMG/M metagenome (GOLD analysis project Ga0209480, IMG submission 187501) | Wastewater effluent complex algal communities from Wisconsin, to seasonally profile nutrient transformation and Carbon sequestration -... | ecosystem: Engineered > WWTP > Effluent > Algae... | reverse complement strand
ATTGTTGAATTGTTGGCATAATTAAATACTAAAAATTTTTACTGTTTAAAATTCCCGCTTTTTACGGGGTTGCAAATGTAGGAATTATTTTTTACTTTCCAAATCATAATTTATTAATTTTCAATGCTATTTGATTTTTGTAGTGTTTTGATTGGTATTGAGTTACAAAAATGAAAGACAAAATTTCTCTTGAATTGTTGCGTTAGATTATGATACAAGTTCAGAATGACAAAGTAATATAAAATTTATTTTACTTTTTTTCGTTTCTTTACTGCTATGAAATTACTTTTTGGTTTTATTCTGTTTTTTTGCTTCCAATTTTCATTGGGACAAAATTTCTATTTAAACATAAAAGGAACTTCCGAAACAGAAAACAAAACCATTGATAGTTTGCAATACGAAACTAAACATTCAACTGTTTCATTACTTTTAGAAGAACAAAAACGTTTTGAAAGTAAATTGACGAATCAAGGTTTTTTCGACTGGTTATTGTTGGAACAAAAAAAGATAAATGACAGCAGTTTTGTTTTTAAATACAAATTAGGAAATTTCATAAAAAACAACACTGTATATGTATGTAAACTTTCTACCGAAGAAAAATCGCTATTGCAATTAGAGAAAGACACTATTACCATTGCCACGAATGAAGTTGAAAATTTCATGAAAAATAAAATTGCATTGTTAGAAAAGAAAGGATATTCTCTAGCAAATTTACAATTGATTAATCAGCGAAAAATTAACAATAATATTTTTTCTGAATTACAACTAAAACTCAATTCAAAAAGAAATATTACCGATATAGTTATTATAGGCTACGATAAATTCCCAACAGGAATTAAAAAAGCAATTACCAAAAAAGCAAAAAAAGCGACTTTTAATCAAAATAATTTAAAACAGATAAACGATGAGTTTGACAAACTACAATTTGTGAGTCAGTTGAAATATCCTGAGATTTTATTTACAACCGATTCCACGAAAATTTTTGTGTATTTAGAAAAATCGAAACTCAATAAATTTGATGGTTTTATCGGGTTTTCAAACGATGACCAGAGCAAATTAACGTTTAACGGCTATTTAGATTTGCAATTGCAGAACATTTTGAATTCGGGCGAAAAATTCAATTTGTATTGGAAAAACGATGGCAACAAGCAAACTTCGTTTAACATTGGAACCGAATTACCTTATATTTTTAAAACACCTATCGGAATTAAAGTCAACTTGAGAATTTTTAAACAAGATTCTACTTTTCAGAATACGATTACCGATTTGAATTTTGGCTGCTATTTTTCCTACAACACCAAAACTTTTGTTGGATATCAAAAAACAAATTCCGTGGATATCCAAAACACAAATTCGTTTAGTTTGAATGATTTCACGAATACCTTCTTAACTTCAAGCTTTGAACATCTTGAATTAAATCCTGATAGTTTTATTTTTCCTGAAAAGGCAAAATTTTTTGTAAAATTTGGAACAGGAAATAGAACGATTGCGTCTCAAAAAACGAGTCAGTTTTTCACTCAGTTGGATTTGAGTTACAATGTAAATCTGAATCCAAAAAACAGCATTTATTTAAGAAATCAGTCTTTTTATTTACAAAGTAATGATTATGTAATTAATGAGTTGTTTCGATTTGGCGGCATCAATTCGATTCGAGGTTTTAACGAAAACAGCCTACAAGCCAATGCTTACACCGGAATTATCGCAGAATATCGTTATTTAGTTACTTCTAATTTATATATACACTCCATTACAGATTTTGGTTATTTCCAAGACAAAACTTCTAGCACAGAAGACCGATTATTAGGTTTAGGATTCGGATTTGGATTGTTTACCAAAAACGGATTATTCAATCTAATTTACGCCAACGGAAGTACAAGCGACCAAGCGATAAAACTTTCGAATTCGATTGTGCATATTAGTTTTAAAACAAATTTTTAAGAAAAATTGGAAGTGTTAATGCAGTTTAATAGTTTTGCTGTAAACTAACTAAATATAATTAATATGAAATCTAAAATTTTAGGACTTTTTACACTATTTATAGTATTGTTAGGGCAAATAGCATTTGCTCAAACAAAAACTGTTTCTGGTGTAGTTTTTGATGTAACAGGAGAACCTTTACCTGGTGTCGCTGTAATGGTTAAAGGCACCAAGAAAGGGGTTCTTACAGACTTTGATGGAAAATATTCTATCCAAGCAGTTAATTCTCAAATCCTTGTGTTTTCATACCTAGGTATGAAAAATCAAGAAGTAGTAGCAAATAGTGCCTCAATAAATATTAAAATGCAGGAAGATGCTCAAAAACTTGAAGAAGTGGTAGTGGTAGGCTATGGAACACAGAAAAGAAGCGAAGTAACTTCATCTATTTCAAAAATTAATGGTTCTTCCATTCAAGGTTTAGTTACCCCAAGTTTTGAATCGCAATTAGCGGGTAGAGCTAGTGGTGTTCAAGTAACAACATCAACTGGGATTGTAGGTGCTGCTCCAAGAGTTAGAATCAGAGGTATTGCTTCTATAAATTCAGGCACACAGCCTTTATATGTAGTTGATGGCATGCCTGTGTATTCTGAAGATTTAGGCGGATATGCAGATGCAAATGGATTAGGTGATATCAATCCAAATGATATTGAATCAATAGAAGTGTTAAAAGATGGCGCTGCTACTGCAATTTATGGTTCTAGAGCTGCAAATGGCGTTATCTTAATTACCACTAAAAAAGGTAAAAAAGGAGATATGGTTGTTTCTTACAACAATGTAATAGGATTTGCGTCTCCATTTAAAACATTTGATCTTTTGAGAACACCAGATTTTATAACAATTTCAAACGAAAAAAGAACTAATATCAATCCTACAAACAGCTTATGGGCAGCTGGAACAAATTATGATACAGATTGGCAAAAAGCTGTATTAAACAATAGTGCTCTTCAAGTGGATCACAATTTATCTTTTTCTGGTGCTAGTGATAAGACAAAATATTATATGTCTTTAGGCTACACGGAGCAAGATGGTATTGCAAAAGCGAACTCAATGATTAGATATAACTTAAGGTCTAATTTAGAGCACAAAATAAACAAATGGTTAACCTTTGGTGGTAGTGTAGGTTTAACACAAACAGAATATGATGGATTAAATACAGGAAGAAATTCACTTTCTGGAAATATGTTTAACGCTATCCGACAGTTACCAAATACACCCATATATGATGCAAACAATCCAACAGGATATAACATCAATTTAGCTAATGGTTTTATGGGTAGATGGGATAATTTAGCTAATGTTGGTGATAATATTACAAATATAGTTTATGTTTTAGATCACAACAAATATCAATCTAAAATAAAAAGAACTTTAGTAAACACCTTTTTATCTGCAGATATTGTAGATGGATTAAACTATCGTTTTCAAGCAAGTTTAGACAATGCAACAACTGGAGGGTTTTTATATTGGAATCCAGTACATGGAGATGCAAGAGGAACAGGAAGGTTACAAAATAATAATACAAATTTAACACGATGGAATTTACAACATATTTTAAATTACAACAAAACTTTCTATGATAATCATAATATAGGGTTTACAGGAGTTTTGGAATATCAAAAAGAAAAAAATGAATCATTTTTTGGAATTGGTACTGGTCTAATTAATGAGTTTTATAATCAAAATTTAGTAACAGGTTCATATTCTACTCAAGAATCTGGAGGTGGAGTAACTGAAATTGGAATAATGTCATATTTAGGTCGATTATCTTATAATTATGGACAAAAATATTTTTTACAAGCTTCATTAAGAAGAGACGGTATTTCTCAACTTGCACCAAACCAAAGATGGGATTCATTTTTAGGTTATTCAGCTGGATGGAATATAGCTAAAGAATCATTTTTTGAAGGAGCGACTAAATATATAAATGAATTCAAAGTTAGAGGCTCATTTTCAGAAGTAGGCAATACAAGTATTGGAGCTTACCCCTATTTAGGACTTACATCACCATCATCTTATGGTTCTGCAAATGGAATCGGTTTTACACAATTTGGAAATGGCATTTTAACTTGGGAAACTAGTAAGAAAACTGACTTTGGGTTGGATTTAGGATTGTTCAATAAAGTAAGAATTACATTTGATTATTTTAAAAATGATATTGATAAATTAATTATTAATGAAAGAACTCCAGCATCTTTAGGCATTCCTAGTTTGGGAACTCCAGGTGGAGCAATAAGTAAAAATATTGGAAATCTAGAAAATACGGGGTATGAATTTGGAATTGAGTATAATGTTATTGATAAAAATAATTTAAAATGGGATGTTAATGCTAATTTAACATTACAAAAAAATGTGGTAACATCAACACAGGGCGGAGCCGATTTAATTGGAGGTTCTTCATCGGATATTAACATTTCGCCAAATATTATCATTAGACAAGGTGAATCTTTAAATTCTTTATATGGTTTTCAATATTGGGGTGTAAATCCATCAAATGGTTTCCCTGTTTATTATAAAGCAGATGGCACTCTTGTCCAAGGAAATCCAGCTACTCAAAGTTATACAGTTTTTGATCCTGCTAACCCAAGTGTTCCTGGTGCATCAGCTACATTAGCACAATCGGATAAAAAAATATTAGGTACATCTCTGCCTAAATATTTTGGAGCTATAAATTCAAAACTTATTTATAAAAACTTTGATTTAACTTTCTTATTTAGATTTAGTGGTGGAAACAAAGTCTTTAACTCCACGAGAAGAGACTTAATGAACTTAAATTTCAACAACAACAGTACTGAAATTTTAGGAAGATGGCAAAGTCCAACAAATCCTGGAGATGGACAAACTCCTATATTGTGGGCTGGTGGTAACACATTTGTAAATCAATCTAGCAATGCTTCTACTCGTTTTCTTGAAGATGGAGATTTTATTAGCCTAGACAATTTAACATTAGGTTATACTTTGCCACAAGAATTTTTATCTAAAATTAAGGTTGACGCAATTAGATTTTTTGTTCAAGGACAAAACTTATTAATGTTCACAAAATATAAAGGTCTAGATCCAGAAATGGAAACATCAGGTGTTGACTTGAATGGAACACCAAGAGCTAAAGTTTTTTCAATGGGTATTAACGTAAAATTATAAAAAAAATTATGAAAAAACAATTTAATAAATTAGTCGTACTAGTATTACTTTCATTCGGACTTTTTTCATGTTCAGAAGAAGATATATTAGACTTAAAACCAATCAATAATATTTCTATTAATGATGCTTTTTCAACACCATCACTTATTGAAGCTTCATTAAATGGGATGTACAATGCCGCTGCAATTGGTCAATTCAATTCAACAACTGCAAATGGAGGTCGTGGCTATATTTGGGGTGCAGCCTTTATTCAGCAAGGAGATTGTAGAGGGGAAGATGTAGTAAATGAACAAGCATTTTATCAGCTTACCTATACAAACACTTATGATCCAGGAACTGCAAATAATGTATATTATTGGGTTGATGGATATAGATTAATAAATCGCTGTAATCTAATGATTGAAGGGGTTACTAATGCGGTTAGTAATGGAATAATTTCATCCGCTGTGGGTGATGACTACATTGGTCAAGCAAAATTTTTAAGAGCTATTACTCATTTTGAGTTATTAATGCATTTTGCTCGTCCCTATCAATATACACCAGGAGCTACCCATTTAGGTGTTCCATATAGAGAAGTAGGTATTGATACACAAGCAGAAATAGATTCTGAAGTTTTAAAACCAAGAAATACTGTTGCAGAGTGCTATGATAAAATTATTGCTGATTTAGATAGCGCTGAAAGTTTAGTTACTAACACCTCAAAAAATAAAGCTTCAAAAGGTGCTGCAATAGCATTTAAAACTAGAGTGTATTTACATAAAAGAGATTGGAATAATGTTATCACAGAAGGAAATAAATTGACTTCCTATTCATTAACAGCAAATCCTAATGATCCTTTTATCACTACAGCAAATTTAACCAATTCAGAAACTATATTCTCTATCGGTCATGCGGCAACAATGAATCCAGGTGTAAATGCTGCTTTAGCTTCACAATTTAGAAGAAGACTTCTCGTTTGTATTAGTCCAATCATTTGGAACGACCCTCTATGGCTTGCTAATGACAAAAGAAGAGAAGATAATTCATCTGTTGTTAATAGTGCTTTAAATTTTGGAACAGGTATGGTTTTTACATCTGAAGGTAGAAAATATACAAATAAATATAAAGATGATGCTACATATACTGATGCAGCACCAGTAATTAGATATGCAGAAGTAATATTAAACATGGCAGAAGCTCATGCAAGAAGATCGTCTCCAGACTTACATTCAGCATTAAGTTTATTAAATCAAGTAAGAAATAGATCGTTAGCTGATGTAGCAACGCAAGCTTATACAGTAGCGAGTTATACTGATGCAACAAGTTTGGTAGGATTAATCTTAAAAGAAAGAAGAATTGAGTTTTTAATGGAAGGCAGAAGATGGGGTGATATTCATAGATTACAAGGTGATGATATGCACCCTATTAATGGAATTCCCGCAAAAATTGCAAATGGTAGCCCGAATGGTAGTTTATATACAATTGGTACACCATATTCAGGTCCGTTAGGAGTAACCGCCGTTCCTAGTTCTGATTTTAAATTTTTATGGCCATTACCACTATTAGAAACAGCATATAACCCAACATTGGCTGCTCAACAAAACCCAGGTTGGTAAAATTAAATTTTCCTTGAATTAGTTATATTTCTTAAAACCACCACCTTACCGTGGTGGTTTTTTTGTATCTTTGCGCCATGGAAAAAGACAACCAAATATTCGGGATTAGAGCAATAATTGAAGCAATTAACGCTAAAAAGGAAATTGATAAAGTATTCGTTCAAAAAGATACGCAAGGCGACTTGATGCAAGATTTGATGAAAACAATGAAAAGAAACAACATCAACTTTTCATACGTTCCTGTTGAAAAACTAAACCGATTAACTCCAAATAATCACCAAGGTGCGGTGGCAACCATTGCTCCTATTTCTTTTGTTTCATTAGAAACTTTAGTAGAAGGTGTTATTGAAACTGGTAAAAAACCTTTATTCCTAATTTTAGATCAATTATCAGATGCGCGTAACTTTGGTGCTATCATTAGAACTGCAGAATGTACCGGTGTTGACGGAATTATTATCCAAAAACAAGGTTCGGCTCCTGTAAATGGCGATACGGTTAAAACTTCTGCTGGAGCTGTTTTTAATGTGCCGATTTGTAAAGTAGATCACATTAAAGATGCCATTTTCTATTTGCAAGGAAGCGGAATTAAGACCGTTGCGGCAACTGAAAAAACAGAGCAACACATTTATGACATCAACTTCAACGAAGGTGTAGCAATTATTATGGGTAGCGAAGACCGAGGTGTAAATCCTTCGGTATTAAAAATTGTTGATGAAAAAGCAAAATTACCTATGTTTGGTACAATTGAATCATTAAATGTTTCGGTAGCTTGTGGTGCTTTTTTGTATGAAGTACTGAGGCAAAGAATGAATTAGTCAATTTTCAATGTGTCAATATGCCAATAATATTTGTACAAAAGAATTTTAAATTACCGAATTGACTCATTTTTTTCCTCCCAAAAACTCATAAATCACTTTCATAGAAGAATTAAAATATTCCTTAATGACTTCTTCAGGTTTTGGTGGCGGATTAAAATTTCCTTTTTCGTCGAAGTTTTTCATAAATGGATCGAGCTCTGGATTGAAATCGGGTTTTTGCCATTCATAAAAAATTGTTTTTCCAAATTGTGGTGTTTTCAAAACCAATGCTAAAGCCAATCCAACGAGAAATCCAGCCAAATGACCTTCCCACGAAACACCTTCTTTCACATTTGGAAACATATACCAAACGCTTCCGCCGTATAAAATTACGATGGTGAATGACAAAGCTACTAATCGGTAATATTTGGTGAAAATACCTTTGAAGAAGATAAAACTCACCAAAGCATAAATTAATCCGCTAGCGCCAATATGGTAACTTGGTCTTCCTAACAACCAAGTTCCTAATCCTGAAAAGAGAATTCCTAAAAATAAGACCACAAACGATTGTTCTTTGTAGAAATATCTCAAAATAGGCAATAAGACCAATAACGCAATGGAATTATTAGCCAAATGTTCAATATCGCCATGCAAAAAAGGGCTGAAAAGAATTCCTTTTAAACCGAAAACTTCCCTTGGATACACACCAAAATGCGACAAACTATGATGAAAATGCAATTCGTACCAAAAAATAGACCATAAAGTCAACACAAAAAATAACGGCAAATAAATGACCGATTTTGTAAACCGAAAAGGATTATCGTGCTGTTTTTCCATATTAATTTGAATTCAAAGATAAAGCCAAAAGAAACTTAATGCTATTTTGTCAGCACAATCTTTTCATTTCGACGAAGGAGAAATATCATAACCCAAAACTTGATGAGATTTCTCCTTCGTCGAAATGAAAAAAAAGAGAAAAAATATGTAATTTTACGTCATGAATCAACCATTAGCCGAACGCATTCGCCCACAACAATTATCGGATTACATCAGCCAATTGCATTTAGTTGGACCTAATGGTTCGTTAACACAACAAATTGCGAAAGGACTAATTCCGAGTTTGATTTTATGGGGACCACCAGGAACTGGAAAAACAACCTTGGCGCAAATTATGGCACAAGAAAGTAAACGCCCGTTTTACCAATTGAGTGCAATACATTCTGGCGTGAAAGACATTCGCGAAGTCATTGAAAAAGCGAAACAAAGCAGTGGTTTATTCACGGCAAAAAATCCGATTTTATTTATTGATGAGATTCATCGTTTTAGTAAATCGCAACAAGATTCTTTATTGGCTGCAGTTGAAAAAGGTTGGATAACTTTGATTGGTGCAACAACTGAAAATCCGAGTTTTGAGGTTATTCCCGCTTTATTGTCAAGATGTCAGGTATATGTGTTGAATGCGTTTACTAAAGACGATTTAGAAGCGCTACTATACCGTGCCATTAAAACCGATGTTCAGCTTCAAAACAAAGACATTCAATTAAAAGAAACAGAAGCGTTGTTGAGACTTTCGGGTGGTGATGGACGAAAATTATTGAATATTTTCGAATTGGTCATCAATACTTCAGAAAGTGATTCCATCGAAATTACGAATGAAAAAGTAATGCAATTGGTACAAAAAAACACGGTATTGTATGACAAAACAGGCGAACAACATTACGATATTGTTTCTGCTTTCATAAAATCGATTCGTGGAAGTGATCCAAATGGTGCTGTTTATTGGTTAGCTCGAATGATTGAAGGTGGCGAAGATGTGAAATTCATTGCCCGAAGAATGCTAATCTTAGCAAGTGAAGATATAGGAAATGCCAATCCAACGGCTTTTATCATGGCAAATAATACATTTCAAGCGGTAGCAACAATTGGCTATCCCGAAAGTCGTATTATTTTGAGCCAGTGTGCGATTTATTTGGCAACGTCTGCAAAAAGCAATGCGAGTTATATGGCAATTGGCAAAGCACAACAAATGGTAAAACAAACTGGCGATTTACCTGTTCCCATTCATTTACGAAATGCACCAAATAAATTAATGAAAGAATTAGGTTATGGAGATGATTACAAATATTCACATGATTTTCCGAATAATTTTGCCGAACAAGAATTTTTACCCACCGAAATTTCTGAAACTAAATTTTTTGAACCAGGTGAAAATGCTCGTGAAAAAGAATTGCGTCAGTTTTTAAAAAATCGTTGGAAAAATAAGTATGGATATTGATTATAATTCTTTAAAACTTAACCTCTATTTTTTCAGAATACACTATTCCATCAAAATCATATTCAAAAAACCAACCACTATTTTTCTTTAAAAGCACTCCTTTATAAATTTCTTTGCCTGCAATAAAAACAGTATCTGATGACGTGCTATAAAGAACCATAATTACATTATCTGAATAATTTACTAATCTATAACCAGATTCTGTAGGAATTGCACGAAGTTCGCTAGTATTAATTATTGAATTAGATTTAAGTACTGGCTTTTCAGTAACTATTTTATCTGCAATATCTGAAGACTTAATCGTTGAACTTTTAGATCCCAAAATTCCTTTTAAGCTATTAAGCGCAGCTCTAAAAGCAATTGGATAAGCCTTGTCATAATTTTTTTCTCTTGTTGAACCTTGATCACTTGTATAAACAACTTTATTGTAACAATCTTTAATCTCAATATTAATTTTTGTAAAAAACATTGTATTACTTTCAGTTGCATCAGCAAATAAGGCAAGGCAACGATTTTTAGCTAACTCATCCGGAAAATTATCCGTATCATAAAACACCTGAAAACCTTCCTTTTCAAAGAATGATTTTGCAATAAAACTAGTATTATATTTGTTCTCTGCTTTAAAAAATTCAAATTTCTTAGGAACAATAACGTACTTATACTTTTCTTGTGCAACTGAAAACGTATAACTCACTAAAAGTAATAGTAATGCTATTTTCTTCATGATTTATAATATATTTTTTAATTCTAATAAATGTTTAATTTGAACAACTTGATTTTCGACTTCAAAATTTTGTTCATTGAAAAAAACAGCTTCAATTCCTGCTTCTTGCGCTCCAATGATGTCGGCTTCGTAACTATCACCTATCATTAAACTTTCTTCTTTCGACGCGTTTGCCAAAGATAATGCAAAATTAAATATGCTACGATGTGGTTTTTTTACTCCTGCCATTTCTGAATTAGTTATAGTTTCAAAATAATGGTCAATGTTAGAGTTTTTTATTTTTTTTGTTTGCACAGAAGCAAATCCATTGGTAATAATATGTAATTGATATTTTGGTTTTAAATAATCTAATAATTCAATTGCACCGTCGAACAAATGATTGTACTCGGGTAAATATTTAATGTATTCTTCTGATAAATGATGAATCATTTCATCCGATACCTCAAAATGTAAAGCATCAAAAACGTCTTTTAAACGATAATAACGTAAATCGTTATGCGAGATTTGATTGACTTGGTACAATTTCCGATAATATTGGTTGCGAGGAATGTAAATATTAAGAAAATCAGATAATTCAATATCAAAACCTTGCTGCTTAAAAATCGTATCAAACGTAAATCCTGAATTTTTATCAAAATCCCAAAGCGTATGATCTAAATCGAAAAAAAGATGCTTTTTATGCTTTAGATTTTGCAAGTCTTCTTATATTTTTGAAACAATTTCAGCATTTTCAATATTGTAAATCCAATCATCTACATCAGTTTCATTAACTTTAAACGTTCCTCTGATAGTTAAATACGTATCCGTCTTTAATTTTGGGAAAATGCCTTTAAATTTTAATCCCGTGATAGTTTCTGGACCTGATTTTCCACAGAAAAAACAAGCTGCGAACACATTTTTACTTAAAGCATAATTTTTGCTGTCAATTGGCACAATAAAACCTGTTAAGTAAACCGTTTTATTATGATACGATTTTAATTTTAAATTCACTTGTGGAAATTCTACTTCCCCATAAGATGCATGTTTTTTACGAATATATTTAATATCGCCTAACATTTTCCATGTCAAAGTATCGTTTGCAATTGTGGTTTTAGTTAAAGTATTAATTTTAATTTTTGAGCTATTTTCAAAACTCATTAAGGAAATAAATACTGTGAAGGCTAAAGCTATTTTTATAATATTATGCATTTGCTAATGTTTTTGATATGTTTAAATTATATGCTTTTATTGCAGGAATCAAAGCTGCAATAAAGCCCACAAATATAGTTACTAAAAATAAAGCTCCTTCTTTTTGCCAAAGAAACTCATACGGATTAAAACTCATTTTAAAATCTGCTTCAGATGAGTTGGACAACAAACTCAATGCTACTCTACCCAAAATCGTACCAAAAATAAATCCAACTACACAAAGTATTAAACTTTCTATCATTACGACTTTTAATAATTGAAATCTTCCTGCGCCATTTACACGCATTAGAGCAAATTCAGATTTTCGCTCTTTTAATGTATTAAATAAGGCAATAAAAATTGAAATTCCTGAAATTAACATAATTCCATAAGCCAAATATTGTAAAGCTGTCACTCCTATTCCAAATAAACCAAATAAACGATTGACTTCAAATGCTGGAGAAACCGCCTGCATTTTTGTATTTTGAGGAATTACTCGTTGCCAAGTTAATTTTGCCATTTGATTACGAATTTTAAGCAAAACCGCCGTGATTTCCATATTGGGTTCGTCTAACGTTAAATCGGTTTTTTGATGCTCCTCGCCTTCTACATGAACATGACCTTCTTCGCCATGTGCAGGGTTTTCTTCGTGCTGATGGTGCATTTGCCAAACACTTGGAATGGTACACAAAATTAAATTATCAACTACTTTTCCGGTTGGTTTTGCAATTCCAACAATTTTATAAGCGTATTGGTCATGCACTTCTCCTTCAGCCGCATCACCATGAGAACCAAAAAATTCATCACCAACTTTTAAAGTTAATTTTTGAGCAATTTCGCTTCCCACTACTACTTCAAAATTCTTTTCAAATAGTTTTCCTTCTGCTAATTTTGCATTATACTTTGCTAAATAATCGGGTGTTGTTCCTAAAATTTTATACCCTCGATAATTATCGCCAAATGCCAGCGGAATTGCTTTTTCAACATACGGATTATTCATCCATACTTTTGCCGAATCAAAATTGATGTTTCCTGTTGGAGCATCTACTTGGTAAACCGAAGACAAAATTAATTGTAGCGGACTTCCTTGTGCGCCTAAAACCAAATCTACATCTTCAATATTGCTGGTAAATTTTTCCTCAAACTGCTTTTCTACTAAAATTAAAGTAGTAACTATTGCTACACTTGAGGTTAATAAAATAATACTCAAAATAGTATTTAATGGTTTGAACCATATATTTTTACATGCTAATTTTGTAATCATGCCAAAGTGATTTTATTAATGAATTTTTCTTTAATTCGACCATCGTGGGTTACAATTAATAAAGCTGCTTTGTATTCTTTTGACAAAGAAGTTAACAATTCGATTACTTTTTCAGCATTTTTATCATCTAAACTCGAAGTTGGTTCATCTGCCAAAAGCACTTTTGGTTCATTTATTAAAGCACGAGCAATCGAAACACGTTGTTGTTGACCAATACTCAACTGTGATGGTAATTTAGATGCTTGATTTTTTATCCCTAATTGTTCTAATATTTTTTTTGCTTTTTGGGTGTGCTTTTCACCCGTTGCCAACCAACTTGCCATTTCTAAATTTTCCAAAACCGTTAATGCTGCAATAAAATACGATTTTTGAAAAACCACTCCAATATGCTTTCCTCTAAATTTATCTGTAGATTTTTCAGAAAGTGAAACAATGTTTGTTTTGTCAATTTCGATTTCACCTTTAGTGGGTTTAAACAATCCTGCTAAAATGTGTAAATAGGTAGTTTTTCCTTTACCTGAATCACCAGTAATTAATAATGTATTTCCAGCTTCACAATACAAATCTGGAAAAATAAACTCCTGCTCTTTACTATAAGAAAAACGAATGTTTTTAGTACTTATCATTATTGTTTTAGCATTAAATTTATGTTGCAAGATAACAAATTTATTAGAAAAAATCTTAAATAAATTCTAATTAATCAAATACCAAAAATATAATGATAAAAATGTTGCTTAACCTAAGCTCTATTTTTTTATTTGATTTTTTACTTACCTAAGTTTAAAATAAAAAGGCTTCAGTCTAATTTATATATAAACCGTTGTCATTATTAAACGATATTTATTTTAAAAATTATCCTTTTATCAAATTTCACATAATTCGTTTAAAATTAATTTGTACCTTACTTTAAGGTTGCTCATGATTTTAATTATTTAAAAATCAATACAATTTAATTATTTTTAATCTTTTAAGTAACTTTTTTATAATACGCAACGAGTTATATTTTAATTTTACTTATTTTTTTTCAAAATTAATTTGTAACTTGCCTAAAAGTTTCTACGCTTGAAAAGAAATAATAACTTAATCATTATTAATAGCATGAGTAATTTTTTCACAATACGCAACAGGTTTGAATAATAAAAATTTGTTTAAAAATCCGTATTTTTGCATTCAACAATATTAAATCATTTATTCTATGAAACAAATTGTACCTACTTTGATTTTAATGCTCCTTGGGAATTTTTCTTATTCACAAATAGGAATTAATAATACTAATCCAAGTACATCACTAGATGTTTCAGGAGCAATAACAAACCGACAATTAAATTTTGCAATTAGCTCTAATGCTGTAAATATTTCAGCAGAAACATCTTTAGCAAATATTACTGGAGCTGCTACTGCAACTGTTACAATCACCTCTTTTACACCAACATTAGACGGAACAAGATTAATTATTTACAACAACACAACTGGTGGATTTAATGCAACTTTTTATGGAACTACAATACCAAGTAATGAAGCTATTGAGTTTATTTACAGCAATAGCACTTGGAAAGGCACAAGCCCAAACATAACAGCATGGTATATAAATGGTACTACTAACGATAACGGTGGGAATAAAACTGGAGAAATTCAACATAATGGTGATTTATTTGCAGGACTCGATGGACTAGTAAGAATAGGACATGGAAACGGTAATTTAGTCTCAAATACAGCATTAGGTAGTGCTGCAATGAACTCTATTACATCTGGAAATCAAAATACAGCAGTTGGTTACCAAACATTGAGAAACAATACAACTGGTCAAAGCAATACCGCTGTTGGTCATCAGGCTCTGGTAGGCAATATAGATGGTACTGGAAATTCTGCAATTGGTATTCAATCATTATTCAGTAATACAGCAGGAGGTAGTAATACCGCAAGTGGATTTCAGACTTTATTCAGTAATACGACTGGTAGTAACAATACTGTAAGTGGTTCGCAAGCTATGAGAAATAATACAACTGGTGCTAATAATACAGCAACTGGTAATGGTGCTATGTATAGTAACTTGACAGGAGTTTTCAATACAGCTACCGGTGTATCTGCTCTTTATAACAATATTGGTGGTCAAAGTAACGTAGCAAATGGGTATCAAGCATTGCAAAATAATACGGAAGGTCTTAGCAATGTAGCAGTAGGTAGAGAAAGCCTAAAGATGAATCTTACTGGTAACTTTAATACTTCTATTGGTATTTATTCATTGGAACAAAACACAGCGAGCAACAATACCGCTTTAGGTGCATTGGCAATGAGACAAAATACAAGTGGTACTCAAAATGTAGCAATAGGTGTAAATGCTCTTAGAAGCAATACTACTGGGACTAATAATACGGCTGTTGGTGCTTTTGCTTTAAGTGTTGTAAATTCAAATAACAATACTGGAATAGGAACAAACAGTTTTTTCAAAACAACAACTGGGATCGCAAATACTGGTATAGGATTTTTAACTGGTAGCGAAAATATAACTGGCTCAAATAATACTTATGTTGGAAGTTATGCTGGAAGATTTAACACAAGCGGAAGTAGTAATAGTCTTTTAGGCTATGAAAGTTTCGCAATAAATACTACTGGAACTAATAACGTAGCACTTGGATTTCGCTCATTCAACAATCAAACGTCAGGAAATGGAAACGTTGGAATTGGCGCAAATAGTGGGGATAACCAAGTAACTGGTTCTAATAATATAGCTATCGGTAACGCACAAAAATTAGCAGATATAAATGGTTCAAATCAACTAAATATTGGAGGTGTACTATTCGGTACTGGTTTAACTGGTAGTGTAATAGCACCAGCGGGAAATATTGGTATTAATACTACAAATCCAAACAATAAACTTGAAATTAAACATGAAACAAATGGAAATTCGGGATTGAGATTTACCAACTTAACTTCTGGTTCAACAATAGTAACTCCTTCTCCAAGTGGTAAAGTCTTAACAGTTAATGCAAATGGAGATGTGATTTTAGTTTCTTTAACGGATTTGTTAAAAGCAGAAAGAGATGCAAATATACAGTATGGTATATCGGGTTCAAATGTTAATTATGGAACTATTATTTATCATAATTATGATGGAAGTTATAGTAATAATCTTGTTTTACCAGCTTCTGCACCATACATAGGATTTGAATTAAGTGTTTTTTGTGGATCAACTTTTAGTACTATAATAACAACAACAAATACAGATATGGCTTCTAGCGCAACTATCACAACAGGTAATACGAAACATTTTAAATGGGGTGGATCAAAATGGCAATTGTTAAATTAATATAGAGATATATGGTGTATCTTATCTTAACACTTTTTAATCAAATAACTAGGTGATTTTTTTTATTGATGCTTAAACTCTGTTAATCCTCAACCGCCATATTTATAAACATGCCTCAAAAAGTTAGACACTATTTGGGGCATTTTTTATGGAAATAAAATTAAATATTATTACATATTTAAATTAGAATGTGTAGAATTAGTTTTAAAGAAACATTATTCAATAAGTCTATTTCTAATTTAAAGGGTTTAAACAGATCTGATGTTCTCAAGTGCGTTAGTTTTTATAAAGCTTATGGAGAATATGGATTATTGGCACGAAGTAGTTTTTATTACCATCAAAAACAAAACAAATTACCTGATAAATATAAAGTGATTAAAGAGTTAATAAAATTAATTTATCATAAACATAAAGGTCTCTATAGATATAGACGAATAATTGATGAACTCCAAAACCAAGTAATCATAATCAATCATAAAACTGTTTTAAGATTAATGAAAGTATTAGGATTAAAAAGTATTATTCGAGTAAAAAAACACAAATCATACAAAGGAGAACAAAGTAAAATTGTTGCTAATGTTTTGAAAAGAAATTTTAAAGCAACAACCCAAAATCAGAAATGGGCAACCAATGTAACCGAGTTTAATGTGGCTGGAAATAAGTTGTATTTATCACCAATAATTGATTTTAACCAAGAAATAATCAGCTATGAACTAACCTAACGACCCGTTTTTAATGAAATAATAATGATCTAAAAAAAGCATTTGAAAAAATACCCGACAATACTAATCTCATTCTACATTCTGATCAAGGTTGGCAGTATCAAATGAAACAGTATCAAAATTTGCTCAGATAAAAAGTAATAACACAAAGTATGTCAAGAAAAGGAAATCGTTTAGTTAACGGTTATTTTAGAAAATGACAACAATGAACACTACAACGACAAAAAAGTCAAACCGATTAGCAACACTGAAAACGTAGAAACTTCAAACGAAACCCTTTTTCATTACAAGCAAATCGGAAATATTTTTACTTCTGAGTATTCAGGAGGGAAGATTAAATATGGACATCTCATTGGTTTGGTTGACCATTTAGAAAATACAGAAATGCGGTATCATCAAGTAAATGACAAAGACGAATTGATGATGTGTATTTGCAAATCAATACCAAAAATCCGTATCTACGAAAATTGGGAATGGACTTCGGGAAATAAATCAAAAAGAATATAAATAATTGAATAACAATAAACTAAAAACACAATGAAACATAAACACAATTATAAACTAACTGCGATATGGAACGGGAACAAAGGTGACGGAACTAAAAATGTAAGAACCTATGACCGAAGCCACACAGTTTATATTGAAGGAAAACCTGAATTATTCCTTACTACGGATAGTCCTGCTGTTGGAGACAAATCAAAATTGAATCCTGAAGATTTATTGGTTACAGCCATTTCATCATGTCATATGCTTTCGTACTTGTATGTATGTGCAATAGAAGGAATAGTAATTACAGCTTACACTGACAATGCCACAGGTATTATGATTGAAAAGGCAAGTGGTGGTGGAAGTTTCAAAGAAGTAACCTTAAATCCAATCTTTTATGTAGCAGACGAAAGTATGGTAGAAAAAGCTATCATGTTGCACGACAAAGCTCACGAAATATGTTACATAGCTAATTCTGTGAATTTTGAAGTAAAGTGTAATCCAATCTGCAAAGTAGGATAAACAATTGTATGAAAACTTGCATAGAACAGACAAAATTAAAAAATAAATGTTAGAAATTAGGCAATGCTGTGAAAACTGTGGCAAAAGTTTGCTAAACGACTCAAATGAGGCAATGATTTGCACTTTTGAATGTACATTTTGCACTCAATGCGTGGTAAATATTTTAGAAAATGTTTGTCCCAATTGTGATGGTGGTTTTGAAAGAAGACCAACACGCCCAAATTCACAATTAAGCAAATATCCAATAAGCAATGATAAAGTATTTAAACCAATAGAATTTAATAATTTTTTAGAGATGGATAAGACATTAACCCACGAAAAAGATGAAATATCAACTAGGCAACATAAAACAAGTAAATGATGATAAAATAAAAACAACCTCTAACACCGGTTTCACGAAATTTTGGGGCTTTGGATTTATCAGAATTGGTAATTTTTGAAACTAAATTTTGTCTTTATTTGTAATAAATAGTTTTGAAAATCAGCAATTTCATGAAACGGCGACACGATAATGCTATCATTGAAAACTTCTTCGGAATACTAAAGTCAGAACTGTTTTACCTTAAAAAATACAATTCAATAATTCAATTGAAAGGAGAAATTCAAGAGTATATTATCTATTATAATAACCAAAGAATCAAATTTAAACAAAATGAGCCCGATTAAATATCGAGCTTATTATTATCAAAATTAATTATAAATTTGTCTAAACTTTTAGGTGCAGTCTATTTTTTCTATGTTGTTTTTTTACCAAAATTTTTAACCATCTTAAAACCTCTCATCAACAAAAATACCACTGATCCGAATGCAATTCCAACTCCAAATTCAGCTACAATTGAAGAAATATTTTGTGGTACTAAATGATGAACATATTCAATATTATGAAGAAAAATACCACCAGAAACTAAAATAAGCGCAATAGTTCCTAGTACAGCCAAAAATTTGATAACCAATGGCAAGGCTTTGATTAAAACGCTACCTAGATTAAATAAAAAACCTTTTTTATTACCTTTTTTCATTAAATAAAATCCCGCATCGTCCATTCTTACAATTAAAGCTACAATTCCATAAACTCCAATAGTGGCAATAATTGCGACAAAAGTTACACTCAAAATTTGGGTAATTAACGGATGTTCTTTTTCCATTGCCGTTCCTAAAGCGATAATGACAATTTCAAGCGAAAGAATAAAATCGGTTTTAATTGCCGAACTCACTTTTGCTTTTTCAGAATGTTCTTCATTTTCTTCCAATTTACTTTCTTTGATAACTTCTTCGCCTTTTTTAGCATGATGAAAAAAGTATTCGATAATTTTCTCCACACCTTCATAGGCTAAGTAAACTCCTCCGATGATTAAAGCTGCTTTAATTGCTGGCGGATACAACCAATTCAAAACAAAAACTACCGGTAGAATAATCAATTTATTGATAAACGATCCTTTTGTAATCGCCCACAGTACTGGAATTTCTCTTGAAGCTAAAAATCCAGTCGCCTTTTCAGCATTCACTGCCAAATCATCTCCTAAAATTCCTGCTGTTTTTTTGGTTGCTAATTTACTTGTCATTGCTACATCATCCATTAATGCAGCGATATCGTCTAAGATTGCGAAAAATCCTGATGCCATATAATTTTATTTTAGATTTAATTTTCTTTGAATACCTTTCAAAACTACGCTAAAGTTTTTTTATTAAAAACATTTTTTGTCTGAAAAGCGCTATACAATTTTATTTCTTCAAAAAATTAATATTACGTAGTAAGCCTTCATATTTGGTTCGCTTTACGGCTGAATTTTTAAATACTTTCTGAAAAGTATCCGTCGTAATTTCTTCCCAATCGGATTTTGAGAAATTTAAAATGTCTAAATTCGATTGAAAAAGGGGTTCATTGTGTGGTTTTGAAAATCGATTCCACGGACAAACATCTTGGCACACATCGCAACCAAACATCCAATCGTCTAATTTACCTTTCATTTCTTGTGGTAAATTATCTTTCAATTCGATAGTGAAATACGAAATACATTTGCTTCCATCCACAACATACGGAGCAACGATTGCTTCCATAGGACAAGCATCTAAACAAGCAGTGCAACTTCCGCAATGATCAGTTGTTGGTGTATCATAATCTAATTCCAAATCCACTATTAATTCGGCAATAAAATAGAATGATCCGACTTTCTGTGTGATGAGATTGCTGTTTTTTCCAACCCAACCCAAGCCACTTTTTGCCGCCCAAGCTTTATCTAAAACCGGTGCCGAATCCACAAAAGCTCTGCCTGAAACTTCTCCTATTTCGGTTTGAATGAAATGTAATAATTCCTTCAATTTTTCTTTTATGACATGATGATAATCTTGCCCGTAAGCATATTTTGAGATTTTATAAGAATCCTGGTTTTGAATTTCGGAAGGATAATAATTCAATAATAACGAAATTACACTTTTAGCATCATCTACCAATAAAGTTGGATTCAAACGTTTGTCAAAATGGTTTTCCATGTAACTCATTTGACCGTTCATGTTTTGATTTAACCAATTTTCTAAACGAGGCGCTTCTTCTTCCAGAAAACCAGCTTTAGAAATACCGCATGACAAAAAGCCCAGTCTTTTGGATTCAGTTTTTATTAATTGAGTGTATGATAATTTAGAATTCAGAATTTAGAATTTAGAACATTGAAATCTACTTATTATTTATTCTGTTTTTCGTATTCTTAATAATTGTAACAAAAATTGCTGTTAATTCATTTGCTTCTTTAAGTAATATCTTTAAGTCATCATTATTTTTCCAATTCATTTCTGTTACAACTTCTAACCAAAACAAAGTTTCATCTGTCTCTTCTAAAACTATGTTCATCTTTGATAAAAATTCAGCATCACTTCTTCCTCTACAAGCAGAACGATAATTTGCACCAACAGATGAACCAGATTTTGCGATTTGATTTATAATTATCTTTTTTACAATTGAATATTCCAAACTTTCTGCAAAATTCAAAATATTAATTGTGAATTGTTTAGTTCTATTCTTTAAATCTTTATCTTGGTGCAGCATAGATTTCTAAATTCTCATTTCTAAATTAAAAAAGTCCTCCTTGAATGTTATTTTTAATTTTACCCAAATGTTTATAAGCTTTTTCAGTAACTTCTCTTCCGCGAGGTGTTCTCATGATGAAGCCTTCTTGAATTAAAAAAGGTTCGTATACTTCTTCAATGGTTTCACCACTTTCGGAAACTGCTGTAGCTAATGTTGATAATCCTACTGGTCCGCCTTTGAATTTTTCGATTATGGTTAATAGAATTTTATTATCCATTTCATCTAAACCGTGTGCATCTACATTAAGTGCTTTTAGTGCAAATTTTGCAATTTCGATATCGATTTTTCCGTTTCCTTTGATTTGAGCAAAATCGCGCACACGACGTAACAAAGCATTGGCTATACGAGGTGTTCCTCTACTTCTCCCAGCGATTTCAATTGCTGCTTCCATTGTAATTGGCATTTTTAAAATGGATGAACTACGTTGAACAATTGTGGTTAATAATTCAGTGTTGTAATATTGTAATCTGCTTTGAATTCCAAAACGAGCACGCATTGGTGCTGTTAATAATCCTGAACGAGTGGTAGCTCCAACTAAAGTAAATGGATTCAAATTGATTTGAACCGTTCTTGCATTTGGACCCGATTCAATCATGATATCAATCTTGAAATCTTCCATTGCCGAATACAAATATTCTTCAACAATTGGACTTAAACGGTGAATTTCATCAATAAATAAAACATCCCTTTCTTCCAAATTTGTCAATAATCCAGCTAAATCACCAGGTTTATCCAAAACAGGACCAGAAGTAATTTTAATTCCTACTCCTAACTCGTTAGCCAAAATATTCGCTAAAGTTGTTTTTCCTAAACCAGGAGGTCCGTGAAACAAGGTATGGTCTAAGGCTTCTTTTCGTAGATTAGCCGCTTGTACAAAAACAATTAGATTTTCTAATACTTGATCTTGTCCAGCAAAATCATCGAAACTTAGTGGGCGCAATGCCTTTTCGATATCAATATCTTGCGGAGAATAGGATTCTTTATTTGGATTCAAATTATCGTTCATAAAAGCAAAGATAAGTAAAGTTATAAAACAAAAACCTCTCCGATTGGAGAGGTTTGTATATTGTGGAAAAAATCTTAGTGATGTAAAACTTCTTCTCCTTCTTTCATTGGTGTGATTTGCGTAACGAAGTCTTCATCATGACCTGGTTTACTATAATCATAAGGCCATCTGTGTACTTCAGGAATTTCTCCAGGCCAGTTCCCATGAATATGTTCCACTGGTGTAGTCCATTCTAAAGTATTAGATCTCCATGGATTTTGAGTTGCTTTCTTACCGTAGAAAATACTATAAAAGAAATTCCAGAAGAAAACGATTTGAAATGCAGCTCCAACGATAGCAAAAATTGTAATTAAAACATTCACATCAGCTAATTCATCAAATAATGGGAAAGCCGAATTTGTATAATAACGTCTAGGTAAACCAGCCATTCCAATAAAGTGCATTGGGAAGAAAACTCCGTAAGCACAAACAGCAGTTACCCAGAAGTGAACATAACCTAAGTTTTTATTCATCATTCTACCAAACATTTTAGGGAACCAGTGGTAAACACCAGCAAAGAATCCATACAATGCAGAGATACCCATTACTAAGTGGAAGTGAGCTACTACGAAGTAAGTATCGTGAACGTTAATATCTAAAGTTGAGTCTCCAAGAATAATACCTGTTAAACCTCCAGTTATGAAAGTAGATACTAATCCAATAGAGAATAACATTGCAGGATTTAATTGTAAGTTACCCTTCCAAAGTGTTGTAATGTAATTAAATGCTTTTACAGCAGATGGAATTGCAATTAATAATGTTGTAAAGGTAAATACAGAACCTAAGAAAGGATTCATTCCTGATACGAACATGTGGTGACCCCAAACAATAGTTGACAAGAATGCAATTGCTAAAATAGAAGCAATCATTGCACGATAACCAAAAATTGGTTTTCTAGAGTTTGTAGCAATAATTTCAGAAGTAATACCCAAAGCTGGTAATAATACGATATAAACTTCAGGGTGACCTAAGAACCAAAATAAGTGTTCGAATAATACTGGAGAACCACCTTGGTAATGTAAAACTTCACCTTGAATGAAAATATCTGATAAGAAGAATGATGTTCCAAAACTTCTATCGAAAATTAATAATAATGCAGCAGAAAATAATACTGGGAAAGATACAATACCAATAATAGCTGTTACGAAGAAAGCCCATACTGTTAAAGGCAATCTTGTCATTGTCATCCCTTTTGTTCTTAAGTTGATTACAGTAACAACATAATTCAATGATCCCATCAAAGAAGATGCAATGAAAATAGCCATAGAAGACAACCATAATGTCATCCCTAAACCAGAACCAGGAATTGCTTGTGGCAATGCACTTAATGGAGGATAAATTGTCCAACCAGCAGATGCAGGTCCAGATTCAACAAATAATGAACTAATCATGATAACACAAGAAACGAAGAACATCCAAAAAGAAAGCATGTTCATGAAACCTGAAGCCATATCACGTGCTCCAATTTGTAATGGAATTAACAAGTTACTAAATGTACCACTCAAACCAGCGGTAAGTACAAAGAATACCATGATTGTTCCGTGGATAGTTACCAAAGCAAGGTAAATATCGTTACGCATTACTCCATCTGGTGCGAAATTATCTCCTAAGAATACTTTGAAAATTTCGAAAGATTCTTCTGGCCATGCAATTTGCATACGGAAGAATAAAGATAAAACAACTCCAACAATACCCATCAATAAACCTGAAATAAGGTATTGCTTCGCTATCATTTTGTGATCCAAACTAAAAATATATTTAGTTATGAAAGTTTCTTTATGATGACCGTGATCGTGTGACATACTAATTCTATTATATTTAATATAAAATAACTTATTTAATAACTTGAGCGATTACTTTTGTAGAGTCAACCGCAACTGCTTCTGCTGTTTCAACAGGCTTAGGTGCATTTGCATCTTTCCATTGTTGAGCTAAAGTTGGTTTATCTTTTAACCATGCTTTAAAATCTGCTGGCGTATCTACAACAATTTTCATTTGCATGTTATAGTGAGATGCTCCACAAATTTTATTACACAATAACAAATAATCAAATGTATAAGGATCTAAAGCAGTTCCTCCATCAGCAACAATTTTCTTACTGTTTTTAATTCTGATTTTATTGATTTTATCCACTTTAGCAATAATTGCTTCATCATTTCTCATATCTGCAGTTGTAACCGTAGGAGTAAATGAAAATTGAGTAATCATACCAGGAACGCAGTTCATTTGCGCTCTAAAATGAGGCATATAAGCTGAGTGTAAAACATCTTGAGAACGCATTTTAAAAATTACTTTTTTACCAACTGGTAAGTGTAATTCTGTAACAACTTTGTCATCTTGAGCAGCTGGGTCAGCTAAATCAACTCCTAAAGTATTAACACCTTCAATTAATCTTACGTTGGCTTTTCCTAATGTTTTATCATCACCTGCGTAACGAGCTTCCCAACCAAATTGTTTTGCATATAATTC
>Ga0209480_10000782_pt1 | contig 24573 bp, 24 predicted proteins | sample JI61114C2DNA_FD_187501 | JGI IMG/M metagenome (GOLD analysis project Ga0209480, IMG submission 187501) | Wastewater effluent complex algal communities from Wisconsin, to seasonally profile nutrient transformation and Carbon sequestration -... | ecosystem: Engineered > WWTP > Effluent > Algae... | reverse complement strand
ATCCATTATTAAAAAGTGGTGACATTGTTCTTTATAAAGAAGTAACTGATATTCACAATGAAATCTTTTGGGGCGAAATGTACCTTTTGAGTTTGGACATGAGTGGAGAAGAATACATCACAGTAAAATACATACAAAAATCGGATTACGAAGGTTGTGTGCGTTTGGTAAGTCAGAATAAACACCACCAAGACAAAGACGTAGAATTCAATAAAATAAAAGCATTAGCATTGGTAAAAGCCAGTGTCAGAATCAATGCGATGAATTAAATTATATCTTAAAGTAATTCGTTGCCATTAATTGCGTTATCATTTCTATACTTTAGAAATTATGACGCAATTTTTTTTGAAATTCATCTTAGTAACCACTTGTATAGTACATTCTTTTTCAGCTTTTTCTCAAAAGATAAAAGAAGGTCAAATAGCTCCCGCTTTTTTGGTAGTTGATTCAAAAGGCGATACCATCAACATAGAAAAACTAAAAGGGAAGAAGGTGTTTTTGGCATTTTTCAGGTATGCGAGTTGTCCGGTTTGTAATTTTAGAATGAACGAAATCATTCAGAATTACGAAGCAATTCGGTCGAAAGGATACGAATTTATTGCTGTTTTTGAGTCCAATAATCAAACGTTGCAGCAGTATTTAACCGAAACCCAAGTTCCGTTTCCTATTGTGGGCGATCCTGATTTGGTTTTATATAAAAAATACGGTGTTCAAAAATCGTTTTGGCGCATGGTGGGTTCAATGTTCAACAAGAAAACCAGAAGCAATTTAAAAGAAGGAAAAGTTCTTGTAAAAGGTAAAAATCTGAAGAGAGACGGACAAATGAGCCGAATTCCAGCTGATTTTTTAATCGATGAAAATGGCGTCGTCACCAAAGCCTATTACGGAACCAACATTGGAGATCATTTGCCTTTGGAAATTATTTTAGGTGAATGAATTACTTAATCTCGTACGAATTGTTTTCGCTTCTCACATCGGCCATTAATCCGCTTGGATCAATGGTTACTTTTTTGATGGTAGTTTTGGTTTTTAAAATGCTAAATTCATACGTTTGATTTGCCCAAGTCCAATCATTCAAAACTGTTCTTTTTATGGCTGGATTTGGATTTTCTTTCTCGAAACTCATCATTCGCAACGGAATATAAAAACTTTCTTTTGAACCATCGGTATATTCGACCAAAATATCAATTGGCATTGGCATTCGACCAAACCTCTCCAATGATAATTGGGTTGTATTTGCATTTTCTTTGACTTCTTTAATTCCATAATCTATCGTGTTGGTAGTTTGTGTCCAATCGACTAAATACCAATCTAGGTTGGCTCCCGTAACCCGTTCTGCAGTTCTCTTAATATCGTTAGGAGTTGGGTGTTTGAATTTGAAATCATCAAAATATCTTTTCAAAGTTTTGGTTAAATTATCTTTCCCAATAAGATAAGACAATTGTGATAAGAAAATTTCGCCTTTTACATAAGAAGAAATACTATAAGGTCTGTTTTCATCGTATCGATCTGCGTGTGTAGTTTGTGGTAGTTCTTTCCCTGATGCTACCAATTGATAATAGGCTTTATAAGCTCCTTGAAAAGGGTTCTCATTTTTGGTTATTGTCAGTTCATTCATTGCCAAATCTTCAATATAGGAAGTGAATCCTTCGTCCATCCACGGATGTTTACTTTCATTAGACGCTAAAATATGCTGGAACCATGAATGCCCTAATTCGTGAGTTGCAGTTCCAACTAGACCTTCAAATTTTCCGTTTCCGAGCATCAAAGTGCACATTGCATATTCCATTCCGCCATCTCCGCCTTGAATAAACGAATACTGCTTGTAAGGATAATCACCAACAGTTTTGTTGTAAAAATCCATCACTTTTACCATCATTGGCTGCAAGTTTTTCCAGTTGTCAATGATATTTGGATTATTTTTATACAGAAAATGCAAATCGACACCGTTGGGTCCTTTGACTACATCGTGTAGATAATTTTTGTCGGCAGCCCAAGTAAAATCGTGTACCATTGGAGCATAAAAATGCCATGTCAAGGTTTTAGTGTTTTTTGGATAAACAACCGAAACTCCTGCATCTTGATAGCCGTGACCTATTTGGTTTTTGTTTTGCAAATAACCTGAACCACCTAGAATATATTCTTTGTCAATGGTTATTTTCACATCAAAGTTTCCCCAAACTCCGTGAAATTCTCTTGCAATATAAGGATCGGCATGCCAACCTTCAAAGTCAAATTCGGCCATTTTTGGATACCATTGTGCCATAGACAATTCGATCCCTTCCGCATTATTTCTACCAGAACGACGAATTTGTACCGGAACTTGTCCGTCAAAATCTAAGGTAAAAGTCGTTTTGGAATTGGGCAGAATCGGTTTTGCCAAAGTCACTTCTAGAATTGTTCCCACAGTTTTTGCATTGGCAATCAATCCATCTTGTTTGAAATTTGAAATATTCAAATAGCCAATTTCATCTGATTTCAAAGTTTTGATTCGGCTTTCCTTCATTTTATTGACCATTCTAGCATCGGGATCTTTGATGCTTTGAAGTCGAGCATCCATTTCGCTTCCGGGCTGAAAAGCATTATTGTACAAATGATAAAAAACCCGTTTTAAAGTATCGGGCGAATTATTAGTGTAAATCAATTCCTGTTTGCCTTTGTATTGGTAATTTTTGACGTTCATCACAACGTCCATTTTATAATCAACTTGTTGTTGCCAATATTCTGAATTCTGAGCTAAAAGCGTTCCGAAACTCAAAGAAATTAAAGTAGTTAAAATATTTTTTTCATAATTGATAAAACAGAAAATGGAAGAGATAAATCCCTTCCATTTTTAAATTAAAATTAAAAATTAATTATTTTGACATTTTGTCGGCCATCAATAAAGCGTTATAAGCATTGACGATTTTTCCTGATTTAGACAAATTAGTAAACGAACGAACGTCGGCAGGTTTTCCGCCTACTATTACATTAGTTGTTATTGCAACTCCAGAATCCATCAAAATGTGTTTTACTTGTTTTGCAGATAATTTTGGATAATACGAACGAATCAATGCGGCAACTCCAGCAACGTTTGGCGATGCCATTGATGTTCCTTGTAATAATTTATACGTATTGTTTGGTGTTGTAGCATAAATTTTCACTCCTGGAGCAAAAACATCAACATTGATTTTTCCGAAGTTAGAAAATCGTGCTACCACTTTGTCTCCATATTCATAATTCAAGGCTCCAATTGTGATTAAATTATCAGCAAATTCATTTATTTTATCATCAGAATCGTTTGGATAGTTATTGGCAACATCAATGTCTTTTGAATCATTTCCAGCAGCGTGGACGATTAATACGTCTTTACTTTCAGCATATTTTATAGCATCGTAAACCCATTGTTTGTGTGGAGAAAAACTTTTCCCAAAACTTCCGTTAATTACTTTTGCACCATTATCAACGGCATAACGAATCCCTAAAGCAATATCTTTGTCATACTCGTCTCCGTCTGGCACGGCGCGAACGGTAAGGATTTCAACATTGTTAGCGATTCCATCTCCGCCTAACCCGTTGTATCTAACTTGGGCTACAATTCCTGCAACGTGAGTTCCGTGAAGAATTTCTTCTTTGTCTGGACCCATTACATTATTGTTTCCGTATTTTGTATCCGTAATATCATCTGGATTATCTCCTACTACTTTTCTGTAATTCGTTTTTAGGTTATCACCATTAATTACTGTATTATACCCATCAAGTTCTTTTTGTAATGCTATTTTAAATTCCGGAACAGTCATTCCAAAAGAATTCACCCGTTGAATCATCATTTTACTTTTCGAAATCTCAGCATCATCCGAATTAATTGCATTCACTTCTTCGATAGTATAACCCGTTTTTCCAAAATGTTTGGTTAAAACTTCATCGGCCTTTGTAGCATCAGCAGACATTTCCTCTAAACGAGTTTTTCCGTTTGTAGATGTTACCACTTTTTTGTCATTCAAGGCTTTTGCTTCTTGATAAGTAGCTTCATCGACAAGGCTTTTGTTGACAATAATTCTTTCGTACTCTAAATTTTCTTTGGTAATATCGCCAAGAAAATTCCAACCGTGAATGTCATCAATATACCCGTTTTTGTCATCGTCAATTCCGTTTGCTGGAATCTCTTTTTTATTGGTCCAAACCACTGATTTTAAATCTTCGTGTTCAATATCAACACCTGAATCTACTATTCCAACGATTACTTTTTTCCCTTTTTTATCTTTTAGTAATTCAGCATAAGCTCTGTCAACACTCATTCCTGGAATGGTGTCTTTTATAATGTCTAAATGACTCCAACGGTTTAAATCAGCTTCTTTAAGAGGTGCCTTTTTCTGAACGTTTGCCGGTGCTTGAATCATCAAGGCCGTACTGTTTGATGCATTTTTTGAGGTTCCACATCCCGCTAATACCAATACAGCAAAGGCAGAGATAAAAATAGGTTTAAAATTATTCATTAGTTTTATAATTAAGAAAGTTAAAATTTGACGTAAAAATATCAATTTTGTTACATATCAAAACAAAATTAACATTATTTAAAGAAATTCTCGCAATTAAAGACATCCTTCAATCGAACACCTCTTTCTGTTTGTTCAACAGTTATGATTTCGTTGTGTGCATCGTGTTCTAAAAATAAATAATAATTGTTTTCGGCAGCAGCATTCAGGAATTTTGATTTTTCTGGCATGGTCAACAAAGGTCGGGTGTCATAGCCCATTACATAAGGCAATGGTAAATGACCTACGGTAGGAACTAAGTCGGCCATAAAACAAATGGTTTTGTCTTGGTATTTTATTTGAGGTATCATTTGTTTTTCAGTGTGACCGTTAACATAATGAATTCCAAAATTCAATTCTTCCGAAAATCCAAAATCACTTTCAGGCAAATCCAAAAAATGCAATTGTCCACTTTCTTGAATAGGCAAAATATTTTCCGAGAGGAAAGATGCTTTTTCACGAAGATTAGGTTTTGTTGCCCATTCCCAATGGTTTTCATTGGTCCAATATTTGGCATTTTTAAAAGCAACTTCATATCCAGTTTTATCATTGTTCCAATTTACGCTTCCACCACAATGGTCAAAATGCAAATGAGTCAAAAAAACATCGGTAATATCATCACGATGAAAACCATATTTTGCTAAGGAATTGTCCAAAGAATGGTTTCCCCAAAGGAAATAGTATCCAAAAAATTTTTCGGATTGCTTGTTGCCCATTCCGTTATCAATCAAAATAAGACGGTTTCCATCTTCAATTAATAAACATCTTGCGGCAAGATCTATCAAATTGTTGGCATCTGCTGGATTGGTTTTGTTCCAAATAGTTTTTGGCACAACACCAAACATTGCTCCACCGTCAAGCTTAAAATTGCCTGTTTCTATAGGGTATAATTTCATAAAATGATTGCTTTTTTTTAGAAGAACCAAATTTAAGTAATACATTTGTTTTAGTATTGTTAAATAGACTTTTTCTATCTAATTATAGTTATAAAAATGGTATCTTATTTGACTTAAAGCCTAATTTGTAATACCTTTGCCTTTTATTTAGACAAAATCAAAATAAGCTATGATAAAAGTTTCTGATACAGCCAAAAAGAAAATCATCGATTTAATGAAAGACGATGGTTTTGATGCCGCAGTCGATTATGTAAGGGTCGGCGTAAAAAGCGGAGGATGCTCAGGTTTGTCTTATGATTTAAAATTTGACAAAAACAAAGGCGACGACGACAAGATATTCGTGGACAATGATATAACTATTGCTGTAGAGAAAAAATCTTTTCTCTATTTAGCTGGAACCATTTTAGAGTTTTCAGGAGGATTAAACGGAAAAGGTTTTGTTTTCAACAATCCAAATGCGAGTAGAACTTGCGGTTGCGGAGAGAGTTTCTCTCTGTAAAACATTTAAACAATAATTATGTCAAAATATACCGAAGACCATTTAAGAGCCGAACTCGAAACCAAAGAATACGAGTACGGATTTTATACTGATTTAGAATCGGATACCTTTCCTATTGGCTTGAACGAGGATATTGTTCGTGCCATTTCACTAAGAAAAGAAGAACCTGAATGGATGACCGATTGGCGCATCGAGGCTTTTCGTGCTTGGGAAAAAATGATTGAACCAGAATGGGCCAATGTGCATTACAACAAACCCGATTTTCAAGCGATTTCTTATTACTCAGCACCAAAAGCAGTTGATCCTAATAAAACATTAGACGATGTAGATCCTGAGCTTTTAGAAATGTATAAAAAGTTAGGTATCTCAATTGATGAGCAAAAAAAGATGAACAATGTCGCTATGGATATTGTAGTCGATTCAGTTTCGGTTGCCACAACATTCAAAAAAACTTTGGGCGAAAAAGGAATTATTTTTATGAGTATTTCCGAAGCCATCAAAGAACATCCCGAATTAGTAAAAAAATATATAGGCACCGTTGTTCCTCAAAAAGACAATTTTTATGCCGCCTTGAACTCGGCTGTATTCTCTGACGGAAGTTTTTGCTATATCCCAAAAGGGGTGCATTGCCCGATGGAGTTATCAACTTATTTCCGTATCAATCAAGCGGGAACAGGTCAATTCGAAAGAACCTTGCTAATTGCCGACGAAGGTAGTTATGTATCTTATCTAGAGGGTTGTACAGCTCCCACACGTGATGAAAATCAATTGCACGCAGCTGTTGTTGAACTAATAGCTTTAGACGGAGCCGAAATTAAATATTCGACCGTTCAAAACTGGTATCCAGGAAATAAAGAAGGTAAAGGCGGAGTTTTCAATTTTGTTACCAAAAGAGGAATGTGCGAGAAAAACGCAAAAATTTCTTGGACACAAGTCGAAACGGGTTCTGCCGTAACATGGAAATATCCTTCTTGCATTTTGAAAGGCGACAATTCGGTAGGCGAATTTTATTCAATTGCAGTAACCAATAATTTCCAGCAAGCCGATACAGGAACTAAGATGATTCACCTTGGCAAAAACACCAAATCGACCATTATTTCCAAAGGAATTTCGGCTGGAAAATCACATAATAGTTATAGAGGATTAGTGAAAATTGGTCCAAATGCTGATAACGCTAGGAACTTTTCGCAATGCGATTCGCTATTGATGGGAAATAATTGTAGTGCGAATACTTTTCCATACATCGAAAGCAAAAATCCATCGGCCAAAATAGAACACGAAGCCACAACGAGTAAAATTGGTGAAGACCAAGTTTTCTATTGCAACCAACGAGGAATCCCAACCGAAAAAGCCATTGCTTTAATTGTAAACGGTTTTAGTAAAGATGTCTTGAATAAATTGCCAATGGAATTTGCGGTTGAAGCACAAAAATTGTTGGAAATCTCGTTAGAAGGTTCAGTAGGTTAGTCATAAATAAAGTATAAAACACATTCGAAAAATGTTATCAATAAAAAATTTACACGCTTCAATTGGCGACAAAGAAATTCTTAAAGGAATCAACCTTGAAGTGAAAGCGGGAGAAGTTCACGCTATAATGGGACCAAACGGTGCTGGAAAAAGTACGTTATCGGCTGTAATTGCTGGAAACGAAAACTACGAAGTAACCGATGGAGAAGTATTTTTGGACGGAGAAGATCTTGCTGATTTAGCTCCAGAAGAAAGAGCGCATAAAGGAGTTTTTCTTTCTTTTCAATATCCAGTAGAAATACCAGGGGTTTCGGTAACCAACTTTATGCGTTCGGCAATCAATGAAACTCGTAAAGCCAAAGGTCAAGAGGAAATGCCAGCTAACGAAATGCTGAAACTCATTCGTGAAAAATCGGAATTGCTGGAAATTGATCGTAAATTTTTATCTCGTTCTTTAAACGAAGGATTTTCCGGAGGAGAGAAAAAACGTAACGAAATTTTCCAGATGGCAATGTTGGAACCAAAACTAGCCATTCTTGACGAAACTGATTCAGGTTTGGATATTGATGCACTTCGTATTGTTGCAAATGGAGTAAACAAATTGAAAAGTGATAAAAACGCAGTAGTGGTAATTACGCACTACCAACGATTGTTGGATTATATTGTTCCTGATTTTGTCCACGTATTGTATAACGGAAAAATTGTAAAATCTGGTGATGCCTCATTGGCTCATGAATTGGAAGAAAAAGGATACGATTGGATCAAACAAGAACAAGAAGCGTAATTTGTTTGTAGTTTATAGTTTGTTGTTCTTGGTTGAACAATAAACAAAAAACCATAAACCATAAACAGTATAAAAATGGAATTAAAAGAAAAATTAATATCGTCTTTTATGGCTTTTGAAGAGCAAATCGATGTTCATTCGGAACTACACGATTTGAGAACTGCTGCCATAAAAAACTTTGAAAATAAAGGCTTCCCAACAAAAAAAGAGGAATCCTGGAAATATACTTCGCTAAACGCCATCCTAAAAAATGACTTTACCGTTTTTCCAAAAAGCGAAACTTCGATAGAATTCAAGGATGTAAAAAAATATTTCATCCACGAAATAGACACCTACAAAATCGTATTTATCGATGGTGTTTTTAGTTCTAATTTGTCATCTACAACCCACCAAGGATTGGATGTTTGCTTGATGTCATCGGCATTGAACAAGCCCAAATACAAGATGGTTATTGACACCTATTTTAATCAAATTGCTAGCAAAGACGAGAGTTTGACCTCATTGAATACGGCTTTCGCCAATGAAGGAGCTTACATTAACATTCCGAAAAGCAAAGTGGTCAACAAGCCCATAGAGATTATGTATTTCTCGACTGGCAACGAAGCAGCGCTTTTGGTTCAGCCTCGAAATTTAGTGATTGTTGGCGAAAATTCACATGTTCAAATCATCGAAAGACACCAAAGTTTGAACGAAAATCCAGTTTTGACCAATTCGGTTACTGAGATTTTTGCCCAAAAACGAGCCATTGTCGATTACTATAAAATCCAGAATGACCATCTTGGAGCTAATTTAATCGACAATACTTATGTTTCACAAAAACAAGAAAGTCACGTTTCGGTTCAAACTTTCTCATTCGGAGGAAACTTGACTAGAAATAATTTGAATTTCTATCATTTTGGCGAACGATTGACTAGCACGCTCAACGGAATCACCATTATTGGAGACAAGCAACACGTAGATCATTATACTTTGGTGCATCACGCTGCGCCAAATTGCGAAAGCTTCCAAGATTACAAAGGAATTTTCTCTGACAATTCAACAGGAGTTTTCAACGGGAAAGTTTATGTAGAAAAAGAAGCCCAAAAAACCAACGCTTTCCAAAAAAGCAACAACATTTTGTTGGGTGATAAATCTACGATTAATGCCAAACCGCAATTAGAGATTTTTGCCGACGACGTAAAATGTTCTCACGGTTGCACAGTGGGACAATTAGACGAAACTGCCATGTTCTACATGCAACAACGTGGAATTCCGAAAAAAGAAGCCAAAGCATTATTGATGTACGCTTTCTCGAATGCCGTAATCGAAAGCATCAAAATACCAGAATTGAAACAAAGAATTACCAAAATCATCGCTTTAAAATTAGGCGTGAAAATTGGATTTGATTTGTAGTAATTATTAAATTATAATTGCAAACCCGCTAGATTTTTAGAAATTTGTCGGGTTTTTATTTTTTAAAAAGGAATTGTTTGAAAAATTAGGTGTGAAAATTCGATTTTATTTGTAAAAAAAAGTAGTCGAAAGATACTCTCTTTTTTATATTTAGTTTAGTTCAAATCTTGTTAAATGTTTTGTTATCGTTACGTTATCGATGCTACTTGTTGCGGTTTCTTTAATTAGACCAATGTCTTTTGCAAACCAATATTCGGAATTGATATTTGTGATTTGTGAATTTATCTTAAGAACAATACTCATTTGCATCTTAATAATATTTTTATAAGTTAACTACCTAATGTTTCTGTACCATCCCTTTTCAGAATAGTGCCTGTATATTTAAGAGAAGCTGGAATGTTTCTTGGTGAAGCTCCGTCGTAAAGAGTAACCTTTATTGATGATGAACCATCCCAAATTCCACCTATGGGTAGATCATCCTTAAATAATTTTATTTCATATTCACCAATACCATATGTAATACTTCCAGGTTGTGAAACAAGAGTTTCGCCAACTTTCTGATAATAAGATGCTCCTTTCTTAACAATCCAATTACGAATTTGTAAATTATCATCAGTATCAATAATTTGATAGTAATTGACATTGTTAAAGTCACTAATTCCAAGAACATATACTTGTGTTTCTTTTCCGTTATTTTGATACCACCACATATTATTTACTGCCAAAGGAAAATAATTCCCTGTTGTTGTACCATAATCTTCAACTTTTGAATCATCACTGCTGCAGGAAAAAATTAATAATCCTAAAATGGTGATTAAACTATATTTGATGAATTGCATTTTTTTCATAAGGATCTGTACATTTATTTTTAGGACACAAAACTAAGTTTTTATTGTCGTAAAACACAAAACTAGGTGCTGAATAAATAAAGTATTTACTTCTTCAAACTCCCCACAATCCCTTTCAACAATCCATTAAAATCAAATTTGATTTCTTCACTCAAACCCATTCTTACAATAACCAAATCCTGTGACGGAATGATAAATACTTTTTGTCCTTGATAGCCATTGGCGGAATACAAATCCTGTGGTGCATCTGGGTAACGGCCTCCAGCATTGAGCCAAAAGTGTGCACCATAATCGCCTTTCGAGCCTTGGGTTGGTGTGGCTACATATTTTGCCCAAGTTTCGTCAAAAAGTTGTTCCCCGTTCCAATTGCCTTTGTGTAAATACAATAATCCAAATTTTGCCCAATCCCTTGTCGTGGCCCAGCTGTAGGATGAACCTACATAATTTCCAGCCATATCAGTTTCTATCAGCATCGAATGCATTCCAATTTTGTCAATCAAAGCCGAATACCAAAAATCTAAATATTCCTGATGCGTTTGGAACTGTTTCCTCAAAATTCCAGAAAGCAAATTAGACGTTCCAGAAGAATAATTCCAATGCGTGTTGGGTTTGAATTGTGCAGGTTTTATCAGTTGTGATTGTGTCATATCTTCGGCTTGGAAAAGCATTTGGGTGGCATCGCAAATTTTGGTGTAATCTTCTTCCCATTCCAAACCCGAATTCATATGAAGCAAATCATTGAGGGTGATTTTTTTTCGTTCATCATTTGCCCATTCAGGAATTGGAGCGGGTTTGTTAATATCTAATTTTCCTTGTTTTTGCAAAATTCCGAACATCGTGGCGGTAATACTTTTGGTCATTGACCAACCCAAAATTTTAGAATTTTTATCAATTCCAATCCCATATTTTTCAACGATGATTTTGTCTTTGTAAATAACCAAAACTGCTCGTGTTCTTTTGTTTATTTTCCCTTTTTCATCAAAAGCATTGGCAACAGCCACATTCAATTTAGCATAATCGATATTGGCAAAAATGCTGTCTTTGGGTTCATTATTTCCATAAGGAAAAGGCAAATTATTCACAAGTTTCGTTCTTTTTGGAACTAGATATGGTTTTGAAATATCAAAATTATCGTTGATTAAAGTCGCTCCCAAACCTTCCCGATAAATGGCTTTTCGTTCTTTTAATCCATAAACCGAAGCGGTGGCAAATTTTCCGTTTTCGTCGATTTTGTTATTTGCCAAAGTAATCATCTCGATATCATTGTCATTTTTTTCAATTATATCTTGCGAACGATTATCTATAAAGTGTCCGGAAGCCATACTTTTGGCCGAAAACCCTGAGATTAAATCCAATTTAGGATAAGTCGTGAAGCCAAAATAAATTAGGAATAACAAAAGGGCAAGACCGAGAAACTTAACTGTTTTTTTCATTTGAAGCGAAATTTTGACCAATTTAGCAAAAATAGCATAGAGAAAGCATATTTTGCTATAAATTAATACTGTTAAAAATTGTCAAATTGGTGACATAAAACCAGTCTATATTCATTACTTTTGTATTTAGAATTTTTCTAAATAAAGCAATGTTAGACATCAATAAAGTTAGAGCCGACTTCCCCATACTTTCCAGAACCGTTAACGGAAAACCATTGGTGTATTTCGATAACGGAGCCACTTCGCAAAAACCACAAATTGTGATCGATGCAATTGCTAAATATTACCAAGAAATCAATGCCAACATCCATCGTGGTGTTCATACTCTAAGCCAATTGGCGACTGATGCTTACGAAGTTTCACGGGGGAAAATCCAAAATCATATTAACGCAAAATTCGCTCACGAAGTGATTTTTACTTCGGGAACAACTCACGGAATTAATGCTATCGCAAATGGTTTTATTTCAATTTTAAAATCAGGCGATGAGGTTTTGGTTTCGGCATTGGAGCATCATAGCAATATTGTGCCTTGGCAAATGTTATGCGAAAAAACAGGAGCGACTTTAAAAGTGATTCCAATGGATGAAAATGGCGAATTGATAATGGAAGAATACGATAAATTATTGTCGAATAATACGAAAATCGTTACCGTAAATCATATTTCAAACGCATTGGGAACGGTTAATCCGGTTAAATATATGATTGACAAAGCCCACGAATTTGGTGCAGCCATTTTGATTGACGGAGCCCAAGCCGTACCACATTTGAAACCCGATGTTCAGGCTTTGGATTGTGATTTTTATGTTTTTTCAGGACATAAAATGTGTGGGCCAACAGGCGTTGGAATTTTATACGGAAAAGAAGCTTGGCTCAATAAATTACCGCCCTATCAAGGGGGTGGCGAAATGATTAAGGAAGTGACTTTCGAGAAAACCACTTATGCTGATTTGCCACACAAATTTGAAGCAGGAACGCCTGATATTGCTGGTGGAATTGTTTTGGGAACAGCAGTTGATTATTTGAATTCAGTTGGTTTTGACAACATTCAACAACAGGAATTAGAATTATTAGAATATGCCTCCAAACGATTATTAGAAATCGAAGGCTTGAAAATTTATGGAACGGCCAAGGAAAAAACTTCCGTGGTTTCGTTTAATATCGAAGGTATTCACCCTTACGATATTGGAACGATAGTTGACAAATTAGGAATTGCAGTTCGAACAGGACATCATTGTGCCCAACCGATTATGAATTTTTTCAATATTCCGGGAACGATTCGGGCTTCGTTTTCTTTTTACAACACCAAAGAAGAAATTGACGTTATGGTCGAAGCTGTGAAGAAAGCACAAATGATGTTATCCTAAAAATGTAAAAAATGAAACTATTTACAATGCTATTTTTAAGTTTGTTTCTAGGCAAAAGTTGTACGAGTCAAACTAAAAACGACTTGAAAACAGCCGTTTTGGAATATACAGCGAACACCAGAGGTTTCTATCAAAAGATAACGATTCAAAACCAAATGGTTTCTGTTTCGAAAGACAGAAGTGGGACCGAAAAAGCAGTAGAAACCAAAATTTCGGATGCCGATTGGAACCAGTTGGTGGGTTATTTTGAAAACATCGAATTGGATAGTTTGGCGACTTTGAAAGCACCAACTGAAAAACGTTTTCACGATGGAGCTGCCATTGCTACTTTAGAAGTTAGGTATAAAGACAAAACTTATCAAACTGAGGCTTTTGACCACGGTTATCCTCCAGAAGCCATCAAAAAATTGGTTAGTAAAATAAATACATTTGCAAAAAAAGAATAATGAGCATTAAAGAAATACAAGAAGAAATAATAGACGAGTTTTCGATGTTTGACGATTGGATGCAACGCTATGAATACATTATCGATTTAGGTAAAAACCTGCCTTTGATCCAAGAAGAATTCAAAACCGAGGATAATATTATTAAAGGTTGCCAATCGAAAGTATGGCTAAAAGGAGAACAAAACGACGACAAAATTGTTTTCACTGCCGATAGTGATGCGATTTTAACTAAAGGAATTATAGCCATTTTGATTCGGGTGTTTTCAAACCAAAAAGCTTCGGATATTTTGAATGCCGATATGGATTTCATTGACGAAATCGGACTCAAAGAACATTTGTCGCCCACAAGAGCCAACGGATTGGTTTCGATGATAAAGAATATTAAAATGTACGCCTTGGCATTCGATGCAAAAAAATAATCGGTTAACCATATAAGGCATTTAAGGTCATATAAGTGAAATTAGAAATTAATTGAGATTTAAAGTTATGACAAAAACATATCTAAAAGATTTGATTTATCAGGTTAATGGGTGTGCAATCGAAGTTCACAAACATCTTGGGCCAGGACTTTTAGAAAGTGTTTATCATAGTTGTTTGAAAAAAGAGTTAACATTAAGAGGATTTGATTTTCAAACAGAGTTAATAATTCCGATAAATTATAAAGGATTAGAAGTTGAGGCAGGTTTGAGATGTGACTTGTTTGTAGAAAAAACTTTGGTTGTAGAATTAAAATCTGTCGAAAAAGTTTTACCTATTCACGAAGCTCAACTTTTAACGTATATGAAACTTTTAGAAGTTCCAATAGGGTTAATCATTAATTTCAATGTAACTCATATTTTTAAAGAAGGACAAAAATCCTATGTTAATGAATTATATAGATATTTAGAAGAATAATCAAGTTTAAATAAAAATTAAAAACAACAACCTTATCTGACCTTCAATGCCTTATATGGTTCAAAAAAACCTTAGATTGTAATCAGGTTAAAATAAAAAATTATGGAACAAGCAATAGACACCAACCAATTAGGAATAGATATCGTAGCAAAACTTAAAACCATCTACGATCCCGAGATTCCTGTAGACATTTACGAATTAGGTTTGATTTATGATGTAATGGTCAGCACCGATTTTGAAGTAAAAATCCTGATGACTTTAACCTCTCCCAACTGTCCTGTGGCCGAAAGTTTGCCTCGTGAAGTAGAAGAAAAAGTAAAATCAATCGAACACATCAAAGGTGCCGAAGTGGAAATTACTTTCGATCCGCCTTGGAATAAAGATTTGATGAGCGAAGAAGCAAAATTAGAATTGGGAATGCTTTAAAAAAGTATTCAGTCTCGGTTTGCAGTTTACAGACTGTGAACTGTGACTGCGACTGAAAATAAACAAATGGAAGAAATAGTAAATAAAGTAGCCAATAGTGCTTTGGAGGTTTTCGATCTTGAAGATTATTATCCAAAGGGGATTCGTGTGCAAATTGATATTTCGCAATGGTTTCTGGAAGGTTTTTTATTGAAAGAAAAAGACTTTAGAGCGCATTTACAAGAACACGATTGGTCACAATATCAAGACCAATATGTGGCCATTAATTGCAGCACCGATGCTATTTTCCCGGCTTGGGCTTCCATTTTGGTTGCGATTCAATTGGCTCCTTTTGCCAAGAAAATCGTCAACGGAACTATTGAAGATTTAGATGCAGCTTTGTACGAAGAAATCCTTTCCAAAATAGATTATTCGGTTTACGAAAACAAAGCTGTAATTATAAAAGGCTGTTCGAAAAAACCAGTTCCAATGCGTGCTTATATTTTGGCTGCCCAATATTTACAACCTTTTGCCAGAAGTATTATGTACGGCGAAGCTTGTTCGGCAGTACCTTTGTATAAAGCACCCAAAAAATAAATCGTTGATTTACATAAAATTAAGTCGTTTTTGAAGTATTTGAAGAGTTTTATTATATTTGTTTCTCTAACTCAAAAACTCAATAATGAAAAAACTTCTACTTTGCGTTGCTTTTTTAGCTTCGACAGCATTTATTCATGCTCAATCTACCGAGAAAGATTTAATCAAAAAAACAGAAGATGCCGCTAAAATCATTGCCGATACCACTGGGAATGGCTGGTCAAAAAAAGGAACTCTTACCTTTTTGTTTAACCAAGCTAGCTTTAGCAATTGGGTTGCTGGAGGCGAAAGTAGCCTTTCTGGAACTTTAGGACTCAATTATGAATTTCATTATAAGAGCGATAAAACAACTTGGGACAACAGAATTCTCGCCAACTACGGAATAATGCAAACCAAGAATGCTGATTTCGAAAAGAAAACCGATGACCGTTTTGAATACAACAGTATTTACGGAAAAAAAACTTTTGGAGACTGGTATTTTTCATTCATATTAAACTTTAAAACCCAATTTACAACTGGTTATATTTATGATAAAGATGCAAATGGGTTAGAGACTAGAACAGAAAATACTGAATTTTTCTCTCCTGCTTACCTCACTTTTGGACCTGGTTTGTATTGGAAAAAAAGTGATAATCTAAAAGTAAATTTAGCACCACTTACCTCCAAATTCACTTTCGTAAATAGCGATTACACTTCGGGATTGGGTTATGTGGACGGAAGTTATTTTGGTGTAGATGCCAATAAAAGTATGCGTTATGAGCTAGGTTTTTATGCTTCTGCTTACTACAAATTTATTTTGATGAAAAACGTTTCGGCTGAAAACTTTTTGAATTTATATTCTAATTATTTAGACAAGCCGATGAACATAGATATCGATTATCAAATCAATATTGTGATGACCATCAATAAAACCTTGTCAGCCAATTTCACCTTTCAAACCATTTACGACGACAATGCTTTTCAAGGATTTCAAACTAGAGAAGTCTTTGGTTTAGGGGTTAATTACGGGTTTTAAAATTTATCTTTTTAAACGAAAATCCCTTTTGAAATAATACTTCAAAAGGGATTTTTGGTTTGTATAATATCTGGGATACAGCGGGTTGGAAGCTTAATTAAGTCCAAAATCACAATAGCGTAAACCTGCGTTAGGCATTTATACTATTGTATTTCTAACCAATTCTATTTTCGATTTCACAAGAGGTAAAATACTTTTTGATAAATTAAAAATTTCGGTACTTCCAATTGTTGGGATATTGTCTATAGATTCAAAGTTTTCTTCAGCATTTTTGGTAGCTTCTATAATGTAAATTGGGTGTCTATTTGATTGAAAACCACCTGCTAGAATGCTATTAACAAATTGCTTCCATGCTTTACAGGAATCACTTCCTTCAAAATTTGGTTTTTCAGAATTTACATGATAATACAACCAAACTTCAAAACATGGGTTACTTTGTGCAATATTCCAGTCCTTAAATTGTTTACATTCTTCTCTGATTTTTTGTATTTGTGGTTTTCTAGAATCAGTTTTGTCTTTATCAGTATCAAGAACTATCCATACTTCATCATTCTTTTGAAAAGTATATTTTGGATTTTGATTTTCGATAGTTGCTATTATACATTCTTTCGCAATATTCATTAGCCCATTAGGAGAATTATCCTCGTGAGAATCCAACTTATAGATTTCCAAGTTAATTCTTGAGTCCATTTCTCTAAAATATTCAAAATATTGATATTCTCTTTTCAATCCTTCGCAAAAGATATAAATACTTTTAGCTTCTCGACTGGGCTGTTTTCTTTCAAAAAGTCTGTTAGTTAATATCATGCTGATGCCAATTTAAATCTGTTAAATTTCCTAAAAATGGAATCGAGCCATATCTGCCATTTAAATAACCTTTGCGGATGTCTATAGTTTTATGTTCTTTGAAATCGCTTAATGAATACAAATCTGTAGAACCATTCAAATCTTTTTCTGCGAACCAAATTTCATCTTGCCTAAAGATTTCTTGATCAAGCAAATTTGATTCATGCGTTGTGAAAATTAATTGACCTTTAGTTTCATTATCCAAAGAAAATTTTTTCACTAGTTCTTTAATTAATAATGGATGGATGCTTCTTTCAATCTCATCAATAAAATATACTTTTTCTTCTGAAATAATATTCTTAAATGCAGGAACAAAATCTAATAGACGTACAGTCCCGTCAGATTCTTCATCTAAAGTAAACATAGCTTTTTTGTTGTTTTTACCTTGATGCTCAACTTTTAAATTTTTTACCCAAATTTTTTCACCTTCCTTTACTATAATAATTTCATCTCCAGTACGACTTCTTAATCCAATCATTTTTTTTGGAGAATCTTCAACTTCTTTGATAATTTTATCAAGTTCATTTTCATTATCTTCTCCAAAAAAATCTTTAATATCTTTCTTATCAGAAGTTAATGAAGTTATACCAATATTAAAAGAGCACATTATTTCTTCTGCATATTGTTTAAATTCAATGTCAGTATCAATTTTATGAGCTAAAGCTCTTGGTTTTGCTGCTGGGGTTACAATCTGTAAAGTATCATCAAACCATTTAAAAGCCTTTTTAACATCCTTCAAAAATTTATTATCTCTATTTGACAAAAGCTTTAATATTGGTTCGTTTGGTTTAACAAACTCTTCAAGTAATATAGATTTTAATAATTGACTTTTTTTATCTTTTTCAAATTCTTTTAGAAATTTAATAGTTGTTTTCTCGTTTGAATTTGTTTTTCTCTCAAAAATCAATTTATCCTCTTTGAGACCAAGACCTGAAATATATAACTCTTCTGTGGAAATTATATTTTCTAAAAGTTCTATTCCATAATAAAATGAAGTTCCTTCTTGAATAAATTCTATTGCAAAAGTTTGCAGCTTACTTTTATCTTCTAAATTGAATTTAAATTGAGTGTCTTTTAATTTAAAAGGTATTTTTTCCCTTGTAATTAATTTTTGAAATAAAAATAGTGACTTTATCATATTCGATTTACCTGCACCATTTGCTCCATAAATTGATGAGAGTTTAAGTATGTCAAAATTATTGACATTATACTTGTGACTATCAAGAGTTTTTAAACGATTATTTGGAATCGTATTAAATTCTTTTCTATCTCCAAATGAAAATAAATTTTCAATTACTAATCTAACTAACATAACTAACGTGTTTATTTCACGCAAATATAAAATTAATATGTGGTAAAACAATTAAACATTGTAAGTAATTTAACTTTTTGCGTGATTTTTTCACGATATATAAGTCTGGTAACTAACTCATAAAATAGTAGAAACAAACCTTAACAAATACTTCCAAATTAAGCAAATTACTGAAGGCCAATTTTACATTCCTCAAAGCATATTCATTTTTTCTTACAAATCGCTGAAAAATCTGGGACATTCCCAAAAAAAATCCCTGATGAAAAACTCAAAAGGGATTGTTGTATTTATGTCTTGGAAAAATTATTCTTTTTCTTCTTTCTCCACAGCATCCTTATAATCAGGATACAAAAACTTATTGTACGGAAAGCGCGTAATGTGTATTTGTCTCACGGCTTCATAAACTCGTTCACGAAATTCTTCAAAATTCTCCTTGTTCGTTGCCGAAATAAACAAAGCGTTTTCTTCACCCACACGATGCATCCAAGTGGTTTTCCATTCTTCGAGTGTGAAATGTCTTGGCGTTTTTTCGGTCATTAAATCATCTTCGTCAATGGTCAAATGTTTAAAGGCATCGATTTTGTTGAAAACCATAATCACAGGTTTGTCTTTTGCCTTGATGTCGGCTAATGTTTGGTTTACCGATTCGATATGATCTTCGAAATCGGGATGCGAAATATCGACAATATGCAATAATAAATCGGCTTCGCGAACCTCATCGAGCGTACTTTTGAAAGAATCCACTAATTGTGTCGGTAGTTTTCGAATAAAACCCACCGTATCTGAAAGTAAAAAAGGCAAGTTTTTAATCACCACTTTTCGAACGGTGGTGTCCAAAGTGGCGAAAAGTTTGTTCTCCACAAAAACATCGCTTTTGCCAATCGCATTCATCAAAGTTGATTTTCCAACATTGGTATAACCTACTAAAGCCACACGAACCATAGCGCCACGATTGCCTCTTTGGGTTCCCATTTGCTTGTCGATGGCTTTTATTTTTTCTTTCAATAACGAAATTCTATCGCGAACAATACGTCTATCGGTTTCTATCTCCGTTTCTCCAGGTCCACGCATCCCAATTCCCCCTTTTTGACGTTCCAAGTGTGTCCAAAGACCTGATAATCTTGGCAACAAATAGATACATTGTGCCAATTCTACCTGCGTTCTGGCATACGAAGTTTCGGCTCTTTGCGCAAAAATATCGAGGATAAGATTGGTTCTGTCGAGGATTTTACAATCTATGATTTTGGAAATATTTTTTTGTTGGGAGGGCGTCAATTCATCATCAAATACCAAAGTCGAAATCTCATTTTCTTTTACAAAAAGATTGATTTCGTCTATTTTTCCAGTTCCTAAAAATGTTTTGGGATTGGGTTTGTCCATTTTTTGCCAAAAACGTTTCACCACTTCACCACCAGCGGTAAAAGTCAAAAACTCCAATTCGTCTAGATATTCGTTGAGTTTATCCTCGCTTTGGTTTTGGGTAACGATACCCACAATGGCCGTTTTTTCAAAATTTATTGTTTCTTTTTCTAACATAACTTTTAATAAGCCACAAATTTAATGATTTACGAGGGACTTATAGACATTGAATTGCAATCTATTCCATTGCCTTCACTCTGTTGACCAAAAAGGCAATCAAAATCCCGAACATGCCGATGAAAGCAAATGAAAATTGCAAACCAAATAGTTCGGAAATATGACCAATAACGGGTGGTCCCATCAAAAACCCTAAGAAACTCACGCTGGAAACAGCGGTCAAAGCTTCGCCTGTTGGAATCGTTGGATGTTTTCCCGCGATACTATAAAGTGTAGGAATTACGGTAGAAACGCCCAAACCTACAATCATGAAAGCAATAGTACACGGAATAATATACGGGAAAATTACCGCCATATACAAGCCAAATGAAATCATAACTCCACTGATTTGCATCACGGTTTTTCTTCCAAATTTATCGATTAAATAACCTCCAAAAAACCGTCCGCTGGCCATCATAATCATAAAAGAAGTATAACCTATAACAATTAATGGACCTGGAGCTTTGACAATATCTTTAAAATAAACACCACTCCAATCGAACATAATTCCTTCGCTCGCCATACTGCAAAATCCAATAACGCCCAATAACACCAAAGACATATCTGGTTTACTGAATGTTTTTTTCTTTTCGACTCGAACTTTTTCTTTGGCTTTTATTAAATATTTGAAATTGATGGCGATCAAGGCTAATACAACAAAAGCCACAATAACAAAGTGCATATAAGTCGTGATATTTAGTGCCAACATTCCCAGTCCAACTAAAGCTCCTGTGAATCCTGCCAAACTCCACATTCCGTGAAAAGAAGACATAATCGCTCTCCTGAAAAGTCCTTCGGTATAAATTCCTTGAGTATTTATCGCAATATTGGTCAAATTGCCAAAAATGCCAAACGAAACCAATCCGAGAGCCAATTGCCAAGCGTTTTGCGCCAGCCCAATATTCGTCAAACTAAAAGCATACATCAAAGCTGAAAAAGGGAGAATGCGATCACTTCCAAAACGAGTCACTAATTTGCCCGAAAAAAACATCATCGTCAACTGTCCTATTGGCAATGCAAATAGAATGGTTCCTAGTTCACCATCACTCAATTGCAAAGCGGATTTGATAGTTGGAATTCGGCTAGCCCAGCTGGAAAAACACAATCCCATGCCAAAATAAAATAGAGAAACGCCCCAACGAATTCGGTTTAAATACGATTGTTTTGCGTCACGATAGGTTTTCTTGTACTTGCCTTTCGCTTTGTAAATACCGATAAAATTAAAATACTGCAAATCGTTCCTTTTTTAAAATTGAATCTGCAAAAGTACAAAATCAATGGGTTTTTGTTTGGTGTTTCGTTTTTAAACTGAACAATACAACGTTATTGTTTATAAGTCGATTACTCTCTTCTGTTCGCTACTTTGAAAAGCCGCTTCAATTATTCGCATTACATTGACACCATCTTGTGCAGTTACCGGCTCACATTTATCATTAGCAATCGCTTGATAAACACCTTCAAAAAAGTCGTAATAATTTCCTTGAAGCGTTGGCACTTTTTCTTTGATGATTTTACCATCGATTTCAGTATGCAACAGTCCTTCTTGACCTTCTTTTTCGGTTCCCCAACTGGTTAAATTTGGTTTTTTGCCTACTTTCAATTCATCTTCCTGCACATCGCCACGCGGTTTTAGAAAAGAACCTTTCTTTCCGTGAACAACATAAGACGGATTGGGTTCTCGTACAAAAAAACCAGCTTTCAATCGCACTCTCAAATCCGAATAATACAGCAAAATATCTAAATAATCATCGACTACTGAATTCTCTCTTGTAATTCGAATATCGGCAAAAACGGCATTGGGCAAACCAAACAAATACAAGGCTTGATCAATAATGTGCGGCCCCAAATCTTTCATAATTCCAGAACCCGAATTGACAGTTTCTTTGTGCACTTTTGGACTCAAAATGGGATTATAACGGTCAAAATGAAACTCAGCTTCGACGATTTCGCCTAACAACTTTTCATCAAGGATTTTCTTCACGGTTTTGAGTTCGCTGTCCCATCTTCGATTTTGAAAAACGGATAATTTCAAGCCTTTTTCTTTAGCCAAAGCTGCCAATTCCTTTGCTTCGGCAACGTTTGACGTAAAAGCTTTTTCGACAATGGCGTGTTTTCCGGCGAGCAACACTTTTTTGGCATACTCAAAATGCGTGTCGATTGGCGTGTTCACTACAACCAAATCGATAGATTTGTCTTCCAAAATAGATTTGAAACTAGGATAACTTGTAACTTCGGGATAATCTTCTTGAATTAGTTTTTTGCTTCTTTCCCAAGAACCCAAGAGTTCAAAACCTGGATGAAGTTCGAGAAACGGAGCGTGAAAAACTTTTCCGGACATTCCGTAAGATAAGAGTGCTGTTTTTATTTTTTGCATTTTGTTTTTTTTAAAATCTAACTATTTTTATCATTGAAACTTATATGACCTTTAATACCTTATATGTTTCAAAGTCTTACCATATAAGGTATTAAAGGTCATTTAAGAATTGTATAATTACTTAATTCGTGATTATTTTTTAGCTCTTTCGTATTGTATTGGCCAAGAAATATCCGCACCGAGTTCTTTGGCAAAATCCAAGGCTAAGTTCTGGTTTCTCAAGGATTCTCTAGCAAATAAAACCAAATCGGCTTTTCCTGTGGAGACAATTTCTTCCGCTTGAGAGGCTTCGGTTATTAAACCGACGGCTCCCGTTAAAATCCCCGTTTCATTTTTTATCTTTTCGGCAAAGGGAACTTGATAACCTGGTTCCAATGTAATTTTTTGATGTGAAACTAATCCGCCCGAAGAAACGTCTATTAAATCCACGCCTTTCTCTTTTAATATTTTCGAAAGTTTTACAGATTCCTCGATATTCCATCCTCCTTCTGCCCAATCGGTGGCGGAGATTCTAACAAACAAAGGCAAATTCTCTGGCCATTCGGATTGTACGGCTTCGAGAACTTCTAGTGTAAAACGGATTCTGTTTTCGAAACTTCCGCCGTATTCATCGGTTCTAAAGTTAGTCAAAGGCGACAAAAACTGGTGCAACAAATACCCATGAGCAGCGTGAATTTCGATTACTTGAAAACCCGCCTGAACTGCTCTTTTTGTTGTAGATTTAAAATCGGAAATCACTTTTTGGATTCCGATTTTATCCAAGGCAATAGGCGGATTTTCGTTCGAGTGATTGCTTATAGCACTTGGTGCAACGGGATTCCAACCTCCATTCGATTCGTCTAATCTTTTATTGCCGTTCCAAGGTTCTGACATGCTTGCTTTTCTTCCTGCGTGTGCCAATTGAATTCCAGGAATCGAATTTTGGGAAATAATAAACTGATTAATGGCTTTCATTTTTTCGATTTGTTCGTCTTTCCAAAGACCTAAATCTGCGGGAGAAATTCGTCCTTCGGGAGAAACTGAAGTCGCTTCTTGAATGATTAAAGCTGCGCCACCACTAGCTCGACTTCCTAAATGAACGAGATGCCAATCATTGGCAAAACCACCTTCTGCGGAATATTGGCACATTGGAGAAATAACAATTCTGTTTTTGAAAGAGAGGCTTTTTATTTGAATTGGGGAAAATAATTGGACTGACATAGTATTTGTTTTTAATAGGAAAATGAATCTTAACGGCGTTAGAATTTGTAACAAAAAGTAAAGTTAAGGCACATATTGTAAAGTAAAAAAGGAAATGGTACAATTATTAACAAATAATTATCGTGTAGCTTAAAAGGAAATCTTTGGAACTAAAATAGAAAACCTTACTTTTGTGCGCTACATTGAATTTAAAAACAAGAAATGGAAATAGTTATCAAGCTTTCTCAATTTTTATTGAGCTTATCATTACTGATTATACTTCACGAATTAGGACATTTTATTCCTGCCAAAATATTTAAAACCCGAGTAGAAAAATTTTATTTATTTTTTGACGTTAAATATTCTTTATTGAAAAAGAAAATTGGCGAAACCGAATACGGAATTGGTTGGTTGCCTCTGGGTGGTTACGTGAAAATTTCGGGAATGATTGACGAAAGTATGGACAAGGAACAAATGGCTTTGCCTCCACAACCTTGGGAATTTCGTTCAAAACCAGCTTGGCAACGTTTGATTATTATGTTGGGCGGTGTTATTGTAAACTTTGTTTTGGCTTTTATTATTTACATCGGAATGGCATATGCTTATGGTGATACTTACATCAATAATGCCTCTTTAAAAGATGGTATTTGGGTAACTAATCCTGTGGTAGAAAAAGTGGGAATAAAAACAGGAGACAAAATTGTATCGATTGATGGTATCAAAGTAGAACGAT
>Ga0209480_10000781_pt1 | contig 24575 bp, 17 predicted proteins | sample JI61114C2DNA_FD_187501 | JGI IMG/M metagenome (GOLD analysis project Ga0209480, IMG submission 187501) | Wastewater effluent complex algal communities from Wisconsin, to seasonally profile nutrient transformation and Carbon sequestration -... | ecosystem: Engineered > WWTP > Effluent > Algae... | reverse complement strand
AACTGAGCCGCTGCCGCCAAGCCTTCGGGAAAGGAGCCGGAGGCGTTCATCGGTCAACTGCATGCCCAACGAGCGGTGTGCGGGCGATCCTTTAGTCTTCGAACTATGGCCGCGCCCCACACCGTTGTCCGTAATGGTGCAACGAATGCCGTTACCGTCCATGGTGAAACGGACCTGCACGGAACGTTCACCTTCTTTGTCCGATAGCCCGTGCCAAACAGCGTTTTCCACAAAAGGCTGCACCACCAACGCGGGCAGTTCAGCTTCGTCTTCGATCAAGGCCGGTTCTGCTTCAACTTTAAAGGAGAGACCCGGAAGCCGGTTTGATTCCAAATGCAGGTATTGGCGTAAGAAATCCAACTCCTCGCTGATCGTCACGGTGTCGTTCACGCTATGGTCCAACACCATGCGCAGCAGGCGCGCAAAGCCTTGCAGGTAAGCGAGCGCTTCGGCGGTCTGGCCGGCCTGCGTCATGCGCATGGCACTGTTGAGCCCGTTGTAGATGAAGTGCGGGTTCATCTGACTGCGCAACAATTTCGATTCCAGCAGGCCGTTGATCTCGGTGATCTCGGCGTTGCTGTCCGCCAGTTGGGCGTTCAAACTTTCGAGCACCTCGGCGTGGTTGCGCTTCTGCCGGTAATTGCGCCGGAAGAGCCATGCGGCAACCAACGCTGCAATACATAACGCAATGATGGCGTAAAGCTGGATGTCCTTCCGCCGCAAACGCTCCGCCTTTTCACTATTGGCAGCTTTCAAAATGGCGTTGTCCTGCTCTTTGCGCTCGGTCTCGAACTCCGTACGGAGGCGGGCAAGTTCATTCTGAGTGTCTTGGCCTTGCAAACTGTCTTTAATAGCCGTGTAGCGATCGTAATGCCGTAACGTGCCATGTGCGTCGCCTGTGGCAGCAGCCAGTTGAGCCCGGGCCAACTCGTAGTCCATTACCAATTCCATGGAACCGGTGCCTGCGGCAAGCGTGCTTCCTTCCGCTAAGCTGACCTGCGCCTCGGGAAACCGCATCAGGGCGGTCTGGGCGATTCCCATGGACTTCAACACATATGCTTTGTCCTCAACACTGCCTATGCTGTCATAGTGCACCATGGCCAACCGGTAATGCTCGAGTGCCCGGAGCGGCGAGTGCTTCATGACCATGTCGCCGATATTCTCCTGCACGAGGCCAGCCCCTGCATGGTCCCGATTTAAGTTGTAGAGCGAGGCCGCCTCCGCAAAGCGTACCGCCGCCCGGGACGTATCGCCCTGCTCACGGTATAAATTGGCCAGGCCCATCAGGCAATTGGCCTCTTTGCTCTTACGGCCCATGCTACGTTCCAGAGCTAACGCACGTTGTAGATAGTCCTCCGCAGATGTGTATTCCTTCAAATTCCGATAAGTGGATCCGATGGAGTAAAGCAGGATCGCGATGCCGGAACTGTCTTGGGCAGCCTCGTCTTTGCGCAGAGCCTCCTGAAAGCGTTTCAACGAGCCGACACTATCGCCTTTTTTTTGCGCCAACCAACCCAAATTGGAGAGCGCTCTCGCGGCATACGCGGGGTCATCCAGTTTTTGATAGAGATCCAAAGCAATGCCCAATAAGGAATCGGCGCGCGCAAAATGCCCCTGTTCCACGGCGAGCCAACCGAGGTTGTTGTGCGCATCGCCCAAGGCGGCGGTGTTGTTTGTCTGCTTTGCCAGGGTCAGCGCTTGTTCACCAACGATCAGTGCGGAGTCCGGTGCGGAGCGCGTGAGGTTGAAACAGATGCGGGAGAGGAACTCCGAGCGGGCCGTGTCATCGGTTGCGGCAGCAAGTTCCTTTTGAATGGACGGGACCAACGCGGCATCTTGCGCGCAGATCGTTCCTGGCCCGAGCAGCAATGCACCGGCCAATGCAACTACGAAGCGTGAGGAGAATTCCTGCATGTGGTGGCTGGCCGACAGGTGAAAATTACACAAGCCAACATAGACCACTTCCCAAATCAAAAGCCCCGGACCAATTCGCGGTTCCGGGGCTATTTGGCTTTCCAGCTAAAACCAGCTCAGTACGTCAGTTGCGCGTTATTGCCCGCGCGAACTGCGGGTGGGACCAGATATCAATGCGCTGTAACGTGGCAACTAATTCAGGACAGCGAGCTTTTGGCGGATTGAATATTGCTGGTTTTGAATCTCAATGACATAGAGTCCGGAAGACCATGATCGCGTAGCTAAAACGAATTGGCCTTGCCCATTTGGCACCACCGTTCCGGCATAGACCAATGCCCCGCCTAATGCGGTAATACGAAGCACAGCACCAACGCCACTTTCTGGCAGTTGGCCAAGATTGAGCGTCACGATTCCAGCATTGGCGGGGTTGGGCGAGATAATGAAACCGGTGTTGCCCAGTTCCAGAGCCGTGACTATATCCGGTATAGTCCCATCGCAGTTCACCTTCATCGTGTGGAACCAACTCATGAGCACCGGCCGCGCCAATTCACCACAACCTGTATGGTTTTCTGTGGTTGATACCTCCACGCTTGAGATCTGGTCAGCACCATTGGCAATGAAGGCATCCTTGGCAATCGATGTGTTGATCGGGGAAACAACCTCATCGCTTCCGCAATAGCAAAGTTTTACCGGAAACTGAGGTTCCCAGTTGAACACATTATTCTCCTTGAGCACCTGGTTTAACGGAGAATTCGAGTCGGTTGCAATGGAATCGCGTAATGGCTGTGGAAGGATTTCCCCGATTACGGGAGGCAGCAGCGGGTTGATGACATCCCCATCGTGTGTTCCGTCAAAAAGTGGCGGCAGTTCGGTCGCATAAGGTTCCACCAGGAAATCAGCAGGCGAATTGAAAAGGCCGGGATAGGCGGCATCATAGGAAAATAGGACATAGGCGATGCTGGAACCGGCACCATAGGGTTGGGTGGACAGAAGCTGGTTTTTGATGACCGGATAGGGCGCATAGGGTCCGCTGATGCCTCCTGCCGCAGCGATATGGAACTCGTCCGGAAACTGGGTCTGCATGGCCTGTGCCGTTGCTAAACAGGCGTGGCTGCCTGCTGACGCGCCCATGAGGAAAAGTTGATCATGCAACGGGCTACCTTGCAGTACGCGGTATTCCATGGCAGCGCGCACAGCATCCATGCATGCGGTAGCTTCACTGGCCGCGTGCAAGTAGGGGTGAGGGCCGGGCGATACGCCAAGTCCCAAAAGGTCCGGAAGTACGCAGGCCATACCCGTGCTGGCGAAAGTGTATCCTTCTTTGCTCGCACCGGGACCATCTTGCCAGTTCGAGGGTACTTCGTCCTTCAAATAGGTGGTGCCATGAATAAAGCACACCAACGGTGTGGCACAGGCGGTTTCCGGGTCAACGTATGCAGCACTGGCCATGCTGGGCGTGCCGTCCAACGCTGGTGTCCAATAGATCAACTTCAATACGCGCACGCCATTGGTGGCTTCCGGGAAGCCGTTGCCATGCAACCAAAGCGTGTCATGCTCAAGGATCAGGGTCGCGGAAATGAGCACGTCGGCACTGGCCGTCACCGTGAGCGTAAGCAGGGAAATGGCAAGGGCCAAGTACCGCGAACGATCAGGGCTGGATGAGCCTTTCGTATTTGTGTTGGCAAGCATCGGATCTGTGGTGTTTGGTGTCACGATGGATATGTTCCTGCAAAACACAAGCCCGGTTACACGAGACTTTGCCTAAGAGCGATAAGGATTGTCCGTTCCGAATAAACCGGCGCAATGCCTATCGCATTGTAATCCGGCATTTACGATAAAGCCCCGGTCCTTTGAACGGTTCCGGAGTTTTGTGGGCTCTCGAGAACGATCAAGCCAATGCTCCTTAACTTGTTCTTGCCAATCACATCTACCGGCATGCCAAGATTCCCATATGCCGGAAAGTGATCACTGATCCACGATCAAAAGCTTTTGACGGATCGAATAAAGTTGGTTTTGAACTTCGACCACATAAAAACCGGATGGCCATGATCGTGTTGAAAGAACGAGGTGACCTTGCCCATTGGGCACCACTGGACCAGCATAGACCAACGCACCACCCAATGATGTGATTCGAACCGCAGCACCAACGCCACTTTCTGGCAGTTGGCCAAGACTAAGGGTCACGCTTCCCAAGTTGGCGGGGTTTGGTGCTATGGAAAAGCTTGGACCCTCTTTTTCGGGGACAGCCACACTGACATCACAAATAACTTTCAAGGCTTGGAACCATTCGACAATTAATGGTCTTGCCAGTTCACCGCATCCAATATGGTCTACTGTGGCTGATACCTCTATTTCGGAAACATCGCTTGCACCATTGGCAACGAACGTGTCGTGGGCAATAAACGTATTTTCCGGTGGCACCGATTCATCCGACCCACAATAGTATAAGCGCATTGGGAAGTGCGGTTGCCAGTTGAACACGTTGTTTTCTTGGAGCGCCAGGTTTAATGGAGCGTTGGGGTCCGTGGTAATGGAAGTCAGCAGATCAGAAGGGATGGCCAAGGAAGTTACAGGTGGAACGAATGAATTAATTTGTGATACATCGTGTGTGCCGTCGAATAAATTAGGCAGGATGAAGGAAAAGGGTGGCACGAGGAACGAAGAAGGGGTAGGAAAAAGCCCTGGATACATCACCGAGTAGGAGAACAGTGCATAGAGCAGATTTGCACCGGCACCGTAGGGCTGCATGGAAATGAGTTGATCACGGAACACGGGATACAGGGCATATGGCCCGCTCACATTTCCGGCTGCGGTAATGTTGAACTCATCCGGAAAACTGGTTTGCATTACTTGTGCTGTTGCCAGGCAGGCATGGCTACCTGCGGAAGCTCCGAATAGAAACAGTTGTTCGTGCAGCGGGTTACCTTGCTGCATGCGGTACTCCCGGGCCGCGCGAACTGCATCAATGCTGGCGCTGGCTTCTGTGGAAGCGTGCAAATAGGGGTGTGGTCCAGATGAATCGCCTAAGCCTAAAAAGTCCGGGAACACACAAGCCATGCCGGTAGAACCAAAGTAATAACCAACAAATCCAACACCCGAGGTGTCTTGCCAATTGGAAGGTGCGAGATCTTTCTGGTATACAGTGCCATGGAAATAGCATACCAATGGTGTTGCACAGGTGGTTATAGGGTCCACGTAGGCGGCAGTGGCAATGGTAGGCATACCATCAATACCCACGGTGTTGTAGGTCAGCTTAAGTACTTGCACGCCGTTGGTGGCCGCGTTGAAGCCCAAGTTTTGAAAATACGCTAGGTCATATTCCGTAATTAAGGTAGCCGAAATAAGTACCTCCGCTTTTGCGGTGAGGGTGGTTAGCACCGGTATGAGCGTTGCCAAAAACCCACTTCGGAAGCGTGCAACTGACAATCTTGGACCAAGACGATGAATCATTTCTCTGGTTTATCGGATGGTTTAGATGCCTGAATAGGAAAGCATTCTGCAATTTTCGTGCCCTTGGATATTCGGGTGCTTTAACGGGCTTTTACAGCAGTCCAGACTTTACGAAGTTGAGCATTTTCTGCAACCATTCAAAATTGGGCGGACTGGCACGCTTGCAAAAAAAATCCCGGACCTGAAAGACAGGTCCGGGATTCACTGATCCGGCGGGTAAACCTACGCCAGCTGTCCGTCCAGCTTTCCGGCCAAGGTGGCCTTGGGAACCGCACCCACGCTGCGGTCCACCACTTCGCCGTTCTTTAGGAACAAGATGGTAGGGATGCTGCGGATGCCATACTTCATGGCCGTCTGCGGATTGTTGTCCACGTTTACTTTACCGACCAAGGCCTTGCCGTCATAGTCCTTGGCAAGTTCCTCAACCACGGGACCAACCATGCGGCAGGGCCCGCACCATTCGGCCCAAAAGTCCACTAGAACGGGTTTGTCGCTTTTCAGTACGAGTTCTTCAAAGTTTGTGTCGGTGAATTCTACTGCCATGTTCGGTTGTTGGGGCAAAGTGACCCCGGTTTGGTTGAGTAACGATGTTGTCTTCAAAGATGCGGCAATTCCAACTATCGGAACGATGCCGACCGGCTTGGCTTATCCGCAGTGCGTTGTCCACAAAGTTAACCCCTCTTGGCAAGTTCCGGGCCAGTTCAGATGCCTGACGGTCTGTCAGTCACCGACTTTGGATTGCAAGGATCCGACTTTTTCGAGTGCGTTCAATTCAGCGCCCATGTCACTTCGGAGAGGCCGTCCAAGCCGCGCAAGAGCTCTTCGTTCAAAGCGACGCCCATTCCTTTGCTGGGTGCATCCACAGCAAGCTTTTCCTTGGGGCTTTGCACTTGTACATGCACCGCGCATTTTCCCGGCGAACGCTTCAGGAGTTCCTGGAGGTCATGGGCCAATTGTTCGGTCACCCGCTCAGCCTCGATCTTTAAGTTCAATTTGGTGAAGTATTTCTCACGGGCATCGCCCAATAGGTCGATGTTGGCGAGCTTGAATTCCAGTTGGCCCTCGTCGCGGCCCCACGTGCGCACGCTGGCGCGGCCTTTCATCAGCAGCAATGTGCCCTGCGTGAGGTAAAGTTTGAATTTCAGGTAGTCTTCGCTGAAGAGCATGAACTCGTGCGTTCCGGAATGGTCTTCCACGCCGAGAATGCCGAATTGTTTGCCGCTTTTGGCCGTGCGGTGCTCGGCACGCGTCACGATCCCGCTGAAGCACAGTTCGCGCCCTGCCAACTTGTCCAGATCCTTCAGCTCCGGCAGGGTGGTGTTGCACAGGTGCTTGATCTCCAGCCGGTGATCGTCCAACGGATGGCCGCTCAGGTAAAAGCCGATCACTTCCTTTTCATGGTGCAACTGCTCCAAAGCGCTCCAAGGCTCAACGGTGGGCAGCGTGGGCTCCGGAATTGATGCCGCACCGTCCGCCACGGCGTCGAACATGCTCACTTGTGCACTGTCCACGCCGTCTTGGTGCTGTTGGCCGTAGCGGATCAGGCTTTCCAAGTAGGTGGGTCTGCCTTCACCGCTTGAATGAAAAAAGTGCGCGCGCTGGATCTTCAAATTATCGAATGCACCAGCGTAAGCTAAGCTCTCCAACGCCTTTTTGTTGGCACTGCGCAGGTTTACGCGACGCACGAAGTCGAATGCGCTGGTGATCGGTCCTTTTTCACCGCTGCGCTCGGTGACGATGGCGTCCACCGCGTTTTCGCCCACACCCTTCACAGCGCCTAAGCCGAAACGGATCTGCCCGGCCTTGTTAACGCTGAACTGAAAGGAACTTTCATTCACATCCGGCCCCAGCACCTGAATACCCATGCTGCGGCATTCTTCCATGAAGAAGGTGATCTTATCGATCTGGCCGCCGGTGTGGGTGAGCACGCTGGCCATGAATTCCGGAGCGTAGTTGGCCTTTAGCCATGCGGTCTGGTAAGCCACGAAGGCGTAACAAGTGCTGTGGCTTTTGTTGAAGGCGTATTGCGCGAAGGCCTCCCAGTCCGTCCAGATCTTGTTGCAGACCTTGGTGTCGAAGCCACGTTCTGCCGTGCCCTCAAGGAACTTGCCTTTCATCTTGTCCAATGTGGCGCGGTCCTTTTTACCCATCGCTTTCCGCAACACGTCGGCATCGCCTTTGGTAAAGCCAGCTAGCCTTTGGCTTAGCAACATCACCTGTTCTTGGTAAACGGTAACCCCGTATGTCTCTTTCAGCAGTTCCTCCATTTCCGGGAGGTCGTAAACGATGGGCTCCAAGCCGTGTTTGCGCTTGATGAAAGTGGGGATGTATTCCAGCGGACCCGGCCGGTAAAGCGCGTTCATGGCGATGAGGTCACCAAACTGGTCTGCCTTCAGTTCACGCAGGTATTTCTGCATCCCCGCGCTTTCAAACTGGAAGGTGCCGTTGGTCTCAGCGCGCTGGTAGATGCCGAAGGTCTTTTCATCGTCCAGCGGAATGGTATCAATGTCGATGTCAATGCCGTGGTTGGCCTTGATCATGCGCAACGCATCACGGATGATGGTGAGGGTTTTCAAGCCCAAAAAATCCATCTTGATCACGCCGGCGTCCTCGATCACCCGACCATCGTACTGGGTAAGCAGCAGGTTGGATTCCTTGCTGGTGCACACGGGAATGATCTCCGTGAGATCGCTGGGCGCGATGATGATGCCGGCTGCATGTATCCCGGTGCCGCGCACGCTGCCTTCGAGCTTTTCGGCTTCGCGTAGCACGTCGGCAGTGGCCTCGCCACTTTCCAGGATCGAGCGGAGCTGCTTTACGTTAGCGAGTTCGTCGCTGTTGAGGTTTTCCTTCTGCTTCAAGCTGCCCGGCCCGTCAATGGGCGCGTTGAGCAATCGCGCGAGCTCTATGCCGGGGCGCTCGGGCACCAGCTTGGCCAAACGGTCGGCTTCCTGCAAGGGCAGGTCCATTACGCGGCTTACGTCCCGGATGCTGCTCTTGGCCGCCATACTGCCGTAGGTGACGATCTGCGCCACTTGGTTCTTGCCGTACTTGTCCACCACGTAGTCGATCACCTTCTGCCGGCCCTCGTCATCGAAGTCGGTGTCGATATCGGGCATGCTCTTGCGGTCCGGATTGAGGAACCGCTCGAACAGCAGGTCATACTTGATGGGGTCAATGTTGGTGATGCCGATGCAGTAAGCCACCGCGCTGCCCGCCGCACTGCCGCGACCGGGACCGATCAATACGCCGATGTTCCGCCCGTGGTTGATGAAGTCCTGCGTGATGAGGAAGTAGCCACTGAAGCCCATCGTGCGGATAGTGAACAACTCGAAATCGATGCGTTCCTTGATCTTGGGGTCAATGGAATCCACCCCGCCGTTGCCTTCACCGAGGTAGCGCCGCGCTGCGCCTTCGTATGTGAGGTGCTTCAGGTATTCGTCCTGGTTTTCGAAACCTGCCGGAATCTCGTAATTCGGCAGGAGGATGTCCTTCTTCAGCTTCAGTGGCTCGATCTTGTCCACGATCAAACCGGTGTTGTCAAGCGCTTCGGGGATGTCCGCGAAGGATTGCAACATCTGGTCCTTCGTCTTGAAGAAGAACTCGTCGTTGTAGAAAGCGAAGCGCTTGCCCTTTTGGCTCACCTCGTCGTCGCCGTCGTCAGCTTTCGGCGTGCTCTGTTTTTCACCGGTGTTGATGCAAAGCAAAATGTCGTGCGCGTTGGCGTCCTGCTGATCGACGTAATGGCTGTCGTTGCTGGCGATCAAGGGTACGTTGTACTTCTTCGCCCATTCCAGCAGCACTGTGTTCACGCGGTCTTGTTCGGGAATGCCGTGGCGTTGGATCTCCACGTAATAATCATCGCCGAAGAGGTTGAGCCACCACTTGAACTCTTCTTCAGCTTTGGCCAGATCGGTGCCGCCGCGCATAATGGCCTGCGGAACACTCGCGCCCAGACAACAGGTGGTAGCGATGAGACCTTCGTGGTACTTCTCAATAAGTTCCTTGTCGATCCGCGGATACTTGCTGTAGAAGCCTTCCATGTAGCCCAAAGAGCACAGCTTGCTCAGGTTCCTGTAGCCCAAGGCGTTCTTGGCCAGCATCAATTGGTGGAAGCGCTTGTCCTTGTCTTCCCTGGTGAAGGATTTTTTGTGCCGGTCCGCCACCACGTAGAATTCGCAGCCTACGATGGGCTTCACCTTTGGCGTGCCATCTTCGTTCTTGTGCTTGCCCGCTTCGGCCACGAATTTGAACGCACCGAACATGTTGCCATGGTCGGTAATGGCCAACGCAGGCTGCCCGTCCGCCACGGCTTTCTTGTACAGCGCAGGTATGCTGGCAGCGCCGTCAAGCAGTGAAAATTGCGTGTGGACGTGGAGGTGGGAGAATTCCATTTACTGATTTTCGGAGATCAATCTTTAGTTGTCAGCTGTCGGTTGTTAGGCGTTACCGCGACCGCACTGCGACCATTCCAAGCGCTGCAATGCAGCCTGACAACGGACAACTAACAACTGACAACTATTTCCAACGAGCGGCCCCGAAGTTACCCAGCATGAACGGGGTAGGGTCCGATCAGTTTTCCACAATTGGATCGTTCGCTCGATGTTGGTTGAAAACTGCCATAAGCTCATTGGATTCCCGCGCAACCATTCCCACATGTACTACCTTGCACCATGCCCGTAATCGAACGCTTCTACAACGCCTTCGCCCAAAGGGATTGGGCCACCATGGGTGCCTGCTACCACGCGGAAGCCCGTTTCAGCGATCCCGTATTCCCGGACTTGGACTCCGCCGGGGTGAAGGCCATGTGGAAAATGTTGTTGGGCGGGGAAACGGATCTGCGCATTGAATTCAGCGTGCTGGAAGAAAGCGCGGAAGCCGGTCTCGTCAAATGGGATGCCTACTACACCTTCAGCGCCAGCAAGCGAAAAGTCCACAACGTCGTAACGTCCACGTTCACCTTGAAGGACGGGTTGATCTGGAAACAACGTGACACCTTCGACCTGTGGAAATGGTCGCGGCAAGCGTTGGGAACTACGGGCGTGCTTTTAGGCTGGTCCCCAATTGTGCGCAACAAAGTGCAAGGCATGGCGGCTAAACGCTTGGCGAAGGCGATGGTGGATAGCAACTTATAGCGTTGTACATAGCAAAGCTCGCGACTCAGTAGGGGTGATAGGTTGATGGTGAATTGTGATTAGACGCACAGCCTCATATCAGCAGACTCAAGACTACCGACTCCAGACTCACAACCCTACCGCCCCCAGCGCCTTGATCCCCGGATCGCCCAACCGGATGCCCAGCGCAAATCGCACGAAGCCGTAGTTCGTGCCCAAGCTCAATTTTTCAGCGATCGGCGTGGTGCTGTAGTAGAACGAAGTGGTGAGCGCTCCATACCAACGGTCGCCATTGAAACCTGCCCCCAACTTGAATTCGGTAACGGCGGCCAAGCCGGTGCCGTGCAGGGTTTCCGTTGGCGTAGTAATGGACTGGTCGGCATAGGTGAATCCCGGAAAAATCGCTGCATGGATGAAACCCTTCTGCCAAAATGAGAACGTGTGGGCATAGCCGATGGTGGCACCTACAAGTAAGCGCTGCAATCCCGAAAAGCCCGATGCCAATTGGAACGTGTCCACCAATGCCGGACTTAGAATGGAGCTATCGGCGGCGATGGTGGTATGCCACGCTGAAAGCCCTACAACGAAGGTCCCGGCGCTCTTCTTCTGCCGTTCCATCTGGAAGTTTGCGGCGTTCTCGCTGAAACGCCGTTTCCCGCTCAAGGCATAGTGTGCCGAAAGCAGGAACGTCCGGTTGGAAAGGTCTGGCCGCACCACGGGCGCATCACTTCCGGTCCACCGCTTGGGATCGTTCAAATAGTACCCTTCGGTGGTGTTCCAGAAGCCACGTGCCCACAGTCTTCTGCCGGTAAAGCCCACCCCCAATCCTTTGGATGAGGTCTTCCCCAACGAGGCATCATAGTCGCTGAAGGCGGGCACGTTGAATGTGGCTTCCACGCTGAGCCATTTATAGTCCAACCCGAGGCCGTACTGTTCCATGCTGTTGGTTGAAAATGAAAGGCCGCCACCGGCATCCTGCTCCACGTCCACGTCCACAAGCTGCAGTTTCGCTACCGCGCTGATCACCAAATTGCTGCGATACGTGGCGATGTACGCCGTGTCATGGTCCGGTGGTGCAAGCGTGTCGCCCGCCAATACGGAGCGCACTTTATCCCCCAACTGCGCTTGTGCGTTCAAGGTGAAGACGCTCAAAAGCAATACAAGTATCCGCCGCATGCCGCGAAAGGTATTTGGACCAAGGTGGTAAGCATATCCCCAAAACGGGTGATTGGTCAATGGTGATCAGTGATCGGACTCAAGACTCACGACTCATGACTCCCGACTCAACAAGTATTCCTCTGTGCCCTCTGTGGCCCCTGAGCGAAGTCGAAGGGTGCCTCTGTGGTGAACCTTTCCGACTCAAAACTCATTACTCCCGACTCATTCCCGCAAAGCCCGTTTCAACGTTTTCCCACCAAGCTGCTCAACTTCCACGTACCAATTCCGATCGGGCAGCAGGGTGGCGGTTTTGGGGTTCAATTCGCTTGCGGGGGAAGACCATGCCGTGGCGATCGGCACCATGCGTTCTTCACCGTTCACGGTGATCTTGAGTGGCATCGCGAAGCCGTCCACGCAGTTGTCCCAACGCACCATAAGTCGGCCTTTCCGCACACCCCATTGCAGCACCGGCACGTCCGTGGTGTGCAGGTACTGCTGAAATACCTTGCTGAAGTCGCGCCCACTGAAGTCGTTGATGAACTGTTCCACTTCAGCACTGGTAACGATGCCGTGGCGGAACTTCAAATTCATGGTGCTCAACATCTCCCTGAAGAGGCTGTCGTTGGCCATTACGTGGCGGATGATGTGGATCATGTTCGCGCCCTTGTAGTACATGTCCGTGCTGCCTTTCTGGTTCACGCCGTACGGACCGATGATGGGGATGTCGTTCTCGATGTTTTTCCGCAGACCCACTACGTAATCATCGCCTGCGGCATCGCCGAATTCGCATTGGGTGTAGAGTGTTTCGCTGTAATCGGTGAAGCCTTCATGCACCCACATGTCCGCAATGTCCGCCGTGGTAATGCTGTTGCCGAACCATTCGTGACCGCTCTCGTGGATGATCACGTAGTCCCATTTCAGGCCCCAGCCCGTACCGCTGAGATCCCTGCCGAGATAACCGTTCTGGAAATGGTTTCCGTAAGCCACGGCGCTCTGGTGCTCCATGCCCAATTCCGGTGCTTCAACAAGCTTGTAGCTGTCTGCATAAAAAGGGTAGGGGCCGAACCAATGTTCGAAGCACTTCAGCATCAAAGGCACTTGCTCGAAATGCTCGCGCGCCTTGGCCTCGTTGGCCGCCAGCACCCAGTAATCACAGTCTAATGGGCCGTTTTGGCCGTGATACACTTCATGGATGTGGGCGTATTTTCCGATCGCGGGAATGAGGTCGTAGTTGTTGATGGGGTTTACCACTGCCCACGTCCAAGTGCTGGTGCCGTCGGCATTTTTCGCCACGTTGCGCAACCGGCCATTGCCCACGGCCTGCAAGGAGTCCGGCGCTATGATGTGCATCGCCGCACTATCAGGTTCGTCGCTCTGGATGTCCTTGCACGGGTACCACACACTGGCGCCCAAGCCTTGGCACGCAGCACTGATCCACGGGTTGCCTTGCGGATCCTTTTTCCAGATCCATCCGCCGTCCCACGGTGGATTGCGGGCTTCGCGCGGAATACCCGAATAGCGGATGGTGAGCACCGCCGAAGTGCCCGTTGCCATTTCCTGCGGAAGGTCCAACCAGAACACGTTGCCTTCGCGTGTGTAATGAAGGTCGCTTTCCCCGGCAGTGGATAGCAATGATGCCGATTGCATTTCCAAGGGCTCTTGCAGATCGATCTGCATCCGCTGGCCCGGTGCCAACGTGCGGAAGGCGATGCGCGTGGTGCCCTCAATGGATCTGGTTGCGATGTCCGGCCGCACGGTTATGTCGTAATGCGTAACGTCCCACCAAGCGCGGTATGGGCCGTTGCTTCCGCGCAGCGTATCCGCATGCGTGAAGTTGTGGGCGTGCTTCAGCGGCTGGCTATTTGCGCTTGAAATCACCAGCAGCCAAAGGGCGATCGTATATAAGGGACGCATCTGGGTCAAAAATAGGACGGGGCTGTATGTCGCGAGCGCCTCGTCCTGATTCAGCGCACATCAACTTCATCCAAAAACAGCCATGCCGGCTTCCCAGCACCGGCGAAGCCTTCCGGTATGTTTCCGATGTGCTTTACAGCGATCCGTACATACCGCGCCTTACCGGTTTTGTCGATGCTGAATTCATTTCGGCCCACTGCGTCCATGCCTTTCGCAATGCCGTAGGGAACGAAATTCTTGCCATCGCTGCTGATGCTGAACACCACTTCTTTCGGTAGGTGGATCCAACTGTGCGTCTCGTTCAATGCGCCAATGCCGATGTGCCCGATCGCTTGCTCGCTGCCCAGGTCCACGGTGATGGTAACGCCTTTGCGCCAGCCCAACCACTCCGTGTTCACGCGCTTCTCCTGCGCGGTGATGCCATCCACCAGTGTGAATGCGCCGCCTTCGTTGTACTGTTCGTCGGGTTGAACGCTTAAGGTGATGAGGTGCGCGGTGGCGAGGTTGAATTGGAACGTCCGGCTGCTCACCTTTGGGAACCTGCCGTGTTTCTCATACAAACCGGCGCTGATCGTTCGGTCCTGGCCTTCGACATCAAAAGGGCCTACATAGTTGAACACGCCGGCCGTATCGGTGTCCGTGTACCCAATTTTGCTGGGTATGGCCGAACGCAGGTCCAATTTGACTGTGCCGGGCACAGCGCCTTGCCCCAGCCTGAACTGCACCTCAAACAGGCTCTTCGCGTAATTCACATGCATCGCATCCAGACTCGGAAATTCGCTCTCCAAACGATTGATGAAATCCGCTTCATGCCTTTTTTCCTTCGGCGTCCACAACACTTCGGCCAAGGCCAGCATGCGCGGCACCGCCATGTATTCCACATGCTCCGGCGTTAGGATGTATTCGGTCCACACGTTGCCCTGCGCGCCGAGGATGTACTTCGCTTCTTCCGCGTTCAACTCCGCTGGCACCGGCTCATACCTGTAAACTTTCTGCACGGTGAGGTAGCCCCCGATCGCCAACGGTTCGTTCGCTGGGTCGCCTTGGTATTTGTCGAAGTAGCAATAGTCGCCGGGTGTCATCACTGCATAGTGCCCGCTCTGCGCGGCCGCCACGCCGCCTTCCGTGCCGCGCCAGCTCATCACTGCGGCGTTCGGAGCCAAACCGCCTTCCAAGATCTCGTCCCAGCCAATGACCTTGCGACCCTTGCTGTTCACGAACTTCTCGATCCGCTGGATGAAATAGCTCTGCAATTCATGCTCGTCCTTCAGCCCTTCCGCCTTCATCCGCGCTTGGCATTTCGGGCAGGTCTTCCAGCGCTCTTTGGGGCATTCATCGCCACCAATGTGGATGTATGCACTATGGAAAAGCTCCATCACCTCAGTGAGCACATCTTCCAGCACGGTAAATACGGTGTCATTCCCCGCGCAGAACACGTCATCGAATACGCCCCAACCGCGTTGCACTTCGTACGGGCCTCCGGTGCAGCCTAATTCCGGATACGCCGCCAAAGCCGCCATGGCATGCCCCGGCATCTCAATTTCGGGCACCACGTTGATGTGGCGCGCCGCCGCATAAGCAACCACTTCGCGGATCTGCTCCTGCGTGTAAAAACCGCCGTAAGGGATGCTGTCGTATTCCCGTCGGCTGTACGGCCCCACTTGGCTGCCTTTGCGCCAACCACCTACCTCGGTGAGCTTCGGGTACTTCTTGATCTCGATCCGCCAGCCTTGGTCGTCCGTGAGGTGCCAGTGGAAACTGTTCATCTTATATCGCGCCAGCAGGTCGATGTAATGCTTCACGAATTCCACAGTGAAGAAGTGGCGGCATACGTCGAGGTGCATTGCGCGCCATGCGAATCGCGGCGCATCCGTAATGCTGAGACAAGGAATGGACCCCGCGTTTTTTCCTTGTTCCAAGAGCTGGATCAACGTACGGGATCCTCGGAAAAGCCCTTCCTCATTGGTCGCTGACAGCGTGATAAGGTCCGAACCCACTCGAAGGCGGTACCATTCCGGAGGCAGAAGCGTGTCGGGTTGGAACAATTGAAGTTCAATGCGCAATGGAGCATCACACGAGCCATCGGTGGTAGCATGCAGTGGCTCCATTTCGGCTTTCAGCAGTTCCACCAACTCGGGACTCACCGTGGGGTCGGGCAGGAGCTGCCATGGGCATTGCAAAGGACAAACGCCACCGGTCAATTCCATTTCCGCAGGCAACGGGATCAATTCGGGCAGCGCCGAGGGCGTTTGGGCCATAACGACGGATGCCTGAAGTAGCAGCAGGAGGGGAGTAAGGCGCATGGTGTAAAGATGCGGATCTTCGAAGTGCGCATTGGGCAGTTGCAGTGGGCAGTGCCAGTGGGCAGTGGCGGTCGGCAGTACCCGATACCCAGTACCCGATACCCTGTACCAGAAATTCCAATCGTATTCTCTGCGTCTCTGCGCCTCCAAAATCAGCGTTCGAACTCAACTTTTGCCAGTTCCGGGAAAATCCCGACATTTGCGACCCCTTAACGAAAAGGGGACCTAAAACCAACCGCGACATGCCGACCCGCATCCGCCTTCAGAGAAAAGGCAAAAAAGGCAAGCCATACTATCACTTGGTAGTGGCTGACCAACGCGCCCCGCGCGACGGAAAATACATCGAACGCATCGGTGCCTACGACCCCAACCGGAACCCCGCCCTTGTGGAGGTGGACCGCGAAAAGGCGATGGACTGGTTGCAAAAAGGAGCGCAACCGAGCGATACCGCCCGCGCCATCCTTAGCTACACCGGCGTGGTGTTTAAGAACCACCTGCAGAACGGTGTGAAAAAAGGAGCCTTCGACCAAGCCGAAGCCGATCGCCGCTTCGATGGTTGGATGAGCGAGAAGGCCCAAAAAGTGGAAGCCAAGCGTACCGGCCTTGTGGACGGTGCCGAGAAAGCGTTTAAAGACCGTGTGGAAGCCGAGCGCAAGAAGAGCGAGGACCGCGCCGCCACATTGATCGCCAAAATGAACGCCCAGATCGCAGCCCCTGCTGTGGAAGCTGAAGCAACCGGCGAAGCACCAGCAGTAGAAGCGGATGCACCGATCGCAGAAGCCGAAGCTCCTGCCGCTACCGAAGGCGAAGCACCTGCCGAAGCCTGATCTTAGCCATTAGCAAAAGCCCGCTGCCGAAAGGTGGCGGGCTTTTTCGTTTCCGGTCCGGAGGAATTGGAGAAGGTGAGGTGCCTCTGGTGAAATTTCTTTACCTCCCACCTAAATTCACCGCCCAATGGACCTCAGCAACCTCCACCGCGTAGGCAAATTGGGCAAGCCCTGGGGTAACCAAGGTGAGCTCAGCTTGCACTTGGATGGTTCCGAATTCAAAGAAGTGCTGGCCATGGGCGTGCTCTTCGCCGATATCGATGGCCAAAAAGTGCCATTCCACATAAGCCACTTTCGTGAACACCCGCGCACCGGGGCGGTGGTGAAGTTCGAAGATTTGGATGACCCGCAAGGCTCAGCCTTCTTGGTGAATTGCGACGTGTTTGCGCCGCCGGGCCATCAGCCCGCTGAAATGGAGGAGGAAGAGGACGAGGAAAATCTCAACCCAGAAGACCTCGTAGGCATGCACGTACACGATGTAAAGCATGGCCACCTCGGCGAGGTCACGGGTATGGAAGGCAACGAGGACAACCCCGTATTGGTAGTGGTGAAGGACGGAGTGGAAGTGCTGTTGCCCATGAACGGCGACTTGATCCAAAGCATTGCATTGGAATCGCGCAGGATCGATGTGCGCACGCCGGACGGCCTTGTGGAACTCTACCGGAACGGATAGGCTGGCCGCCATGCCCAACCCGTGGTTCCGGTTCAAACAGTTCACCGTAAAGCAGGACCGGTGCGCCATGAAGGTGAGCACCGACGGCAACCTACTTGGCGCATGGACGCGCTACGACGGCGCTTCGCGGATCCTCGACATCGGCACCGGTACCGGCCTCTTGGCGCTTATTGCGGCACAGCGAAATCAACAGGCACACATCGATGCCGTGGAGTTGGATCCCGATGCGGCTGCCCAAGCCCGCGAGAATGTCGCAGAAAGCCCGTGGCCACAGCGGATCATGGTGCATCATGCCGATGTTCGGACGTGGAAAACAAATGCCCTTTACGACCTCGTATTGTGCAATCCGCCGTTTTACAAGGGCCATATCCCATCCAGCGAAGACCGCACGGCCATGGCCAAGCACGACGGCATGCTCAGCCTCGCAGCGTTGCTGAGCACCATGGCCCGCTTGACCGTGGCTGAAGCCCGCATCTCCATGATCGTTCCGACGGACAGGCTCGCGGAACTGGAAAAAGTATCAGCCACCGAAGGATTTTCGCTAAGCCGAATATGCGAGGTAAGCTACCGGCTCGGAAAGCCCCCGAAACGGGTGTTGATAGAGCTTTCGCGCGGAAACCATGCACCAGTCTTAGAAGAACTCACCGTGGAAACTGGAACAGGCAAACCAACACCGGAATTCCGCGCGCTTCTCAGCGATCTGGAACTGGATTTCTAATTCCAATTGTTATAAGTCGGTCGGAGATCCGACTTTGGGATTTTCGTCCACAGATCTCACAGATAACACAGATAGAACCGTTCGCATTCCCGGCGCGATCGCACCCACACATCTTCCGTGTCGCATTCATCTGCGTAATCGGCGCAATCTGCGGCTAACCCTTTTTCTTGGTGCGTGTACGCGGAATCCCTAAGCCGTCACCGTCGACTCTTCCTCCTTGAACACAATGCCCAAGTCGGCCAGTTCATCCAGGATGGGGTAGTACAGCTCGGGCTTCAATGGAAGCAATACGCCGCGGTCCTTAATGGCACCGTTCAACAGCAATTTGGTCGCTATGGCCATCGGTAGGCCCACGGTATGCGCCATGGCCGTGTGTATGGGATCTTCGCCGATCACCACCAACGACGACCTGATCTCTTGCACGCGGTTTTCCAAGCGATAGCGGAAGTTGTGTGCCATCACCACCATGTCCTTGTCCTTCGCGCCCAGTTTCCATTTCACTTCCAACAGCCGTTGCAACGTAGCGGCCGGTGAAAGCCCTGTCGCACCGATGGTCCCAGTGCCGAAAAGGCCCAGCCATTCCAGTTTGTTCATTGCGGCGCAAGCAGCGTCAAGTCCGAGGTAGGTGGCCACACGCCCGCGCAGGTCCTTGCCCTTTACCGCCTTTGGCAGGAATGCCGTGATGTAGTCCGCCCACGAGCTTTCCGCAGGCATTTCCAGCTTGTAGCCGTCTTCCGTGCAACCTAATTGCACCAAAGCATCCCACGCATCGCAATAGCCTTCTTGGCGCAACGTGCCGCGCAGCATGGTCGGTATGTCCGCGATGCCATACGCCTCGCGGTATTTCAGTGAATCGCGGTTAGCGTAGCCCTCGAAGCGGCCCGCGCCCGGCACATCGATCGGAGTGTAGCGGCGGAAAAGCTGATGGTAGGGAATGTACTTCAACGCCCCGTCCTGTATGTATTGCGCAGCGTGTCCTTGGCCGGCAAGTACCACATTGCGCGGGTTCCAGCTGAATTTGTAATGCCACGGATTGTCATCGCTTTCCGGTGCGACCAAACCGCCGCAATAGCTTTCAAAAGCTTCCATTTTGCCACCTTCGTCATGGATCTTGTGCAGCACCCGCATAGCGCTCATGTGGTCAATGCCGGGGTCAAGGCCCATTTCGTTCAGCACGATCAACCCTGCCTTTTTGAAATCCGCATCCATGGCCCAAAGCGCATCGGGCACATAGCTGGGGGTTATGACGTTTTTGCCCAAGCGCAGGCAGTCCTTCAGCACATCCATGTGCATGAAGGCGGGCAACATGCTGATAACCAGATCGTGCTTGGCCACCAATTCCGCACGGGCAGCGGCATCCGTGGCATCCAAAGCCATGGCGGTGGCCACGTCCTTCCCGTCACCGATCAGTGCCTGCGCTTGCGCCGGTTCACGGTCCGCAACGGTTACGGTCCAGTTCTCTGCTTTGGCATGTTGCACCAGGTAACGGACCAACGAAGATGCCGAACGCCCGGCACCAAGGATCAAGATTGAACGCTTCATGGTGCAAAGGTGCGGGTTTGGTGGGGAATGCAAACGACTACCTTTTGAAACGGATTAATGCAGCGAACTATGCTATGACATGGTTGTTTAACTTTCGGAAAACCGAACTAATGAAAACCGGAACGAAGCGCATCCTTGTACCCACTGATTTTACGAAAGTGGTCGATTTCGCGCTGCAGCACGCCATGCGCATGGCCCAAGTGATGGGTGCCGAAGTACATGTGCTTCACCTGTGGCAGGACAAAGACGATATGGAAGTAGCACAACGCCGTTTGGATGCCGAGACAGCGCGCGCCGGGCAGATGGATGCCGGGGTGCCGGTGAAGGGTATTTTACGCGAAGGGAAAGTGTACGAGGGCATTGGAGCCGTGGCTGAGGACATCGGCGCATCCTTTATCGTAATGGGCACGCACGGCATGCGCGGCATGCAGTTCATAACCGGTAGCCGGGCGTTGCGCGTGGTGAGCAACAGCAAAGTACCGTTCATCGTGGTACAGGAAAAGGATATGGGCCCCGATGGCTACAAGAACATCGTGGTGCCACTGGACCTGAAAGAGGAAACGCGCCGGAAGATCGGCCTGGTGGCCGATATGGCCGCCTACTTTAAGGGTAAGGCCCATGTGATCGTACCGAAGGAAACGGATGAGGGATTTAAACGCCAATTGAACGACAACATCGTTTTCGCGAAGAAGTATTTCGGCGAGCGCGGCGTGGCTATGGAAGCGATCGTATCCGAGGCAGGAAGTGGCAACTTCGTGGATGCCGTGCTGGCTTATTCAGCTAAGATCGATGCAGACCTAATTGCGATGATGAATTCCACGGAAGGGAACATCTTCGGAGTGTTGGGCGTGCCATACGAGCAGGAGATCATTACCAATAAGGCTTTGATCCCTGTGATGATGGTACACATGTCAGATAACCCGAATGAGGTGAGCGGGGGATGGAGCTTTCAGTGAGCGGAGATAAAAAGCGTACACGACGGAGACACCGAGGCACGGCGAAGGATAAATGGTTAATCCGATGCTCTACGCGAAAAAAACATAGCCAAATGGAAAAGCAGGAAACAGGAAGGACTAAACCGGAAGAGGTCAAGGTCACGCTGAAACCGGCTAACCCCACCGTGCAATTGCATGGCATTCCGGGCTTCCATGGTACCGAAGAAGCGGAGGACCATGCACGCATGGCCAACATGGAGTTGGATAAAGATGAAAATGGCCGCGTGGACACCGGCACTGGCGACCAGCCAAGCAATTCGGAAGGTTCAAGATTCGCTACGCCGGACCATTGAGTTAATACCATTTCATCGTACAGATACGCCTAATCTGCTCGCTATTTTTCGCCCATGCTTCCTCAAAAAATAGTTCCGTAGCTACGGCTACCCAACGATTTTTTGAATCGCCTGGACAAAAAACCGCTTCGCATCTTCAGTCGCATCTGTAAGACGAATTGGTAAAACTCCTTTTCGCGATCCTGTCTGCCGCAGGCATGAGGGCCGTGCATTTGACGGCCCTGAAGCGATCTTTGATTTTCGGCCGTGCCATTGTCCTGTTATCAACCTTCACGAAAAACAAAAGGGACCCCGAAGAGTCCCTTTTGAATGGTGTTCAATGCCGAATCACTTGGGCATACCGTGCAATTCGATGTGCAACTTAATATCGTTGGATAGCACCATGTCTTTCATGGTCGCTTTCCAAGCTACACCAAATTCTTGGCGGTTGAACGTGAGGTCGCCGCTGGCCATCGCATGGGCGCTGTCGCTGGTTAGCGTAATTCCTTCCACAGTTGCGGGATTGGTGCGACCGCGCACCGTAAGTTCACCTTTGGCGGTGTTACCCTCCACACTGGTAATGTTGAAGTGGGCAGTGGGGAAGCTGTCCACGGCGAAGAAATCAGGTGACATCAAGTGGCCCATCAACATGGCACGCGTGCCTTTTTCAGATCCGTCCGGTGCGTAGCCGGTATCGGTAAGCGCATAGCTCTTCATGTCCACCGTGAATGATCCACCGGTAACGTGGCCGTCTTTGGCGGTGAAACTACCTTCGGTGAATTTCAACGTGCCGGTGTGGCCGGGCATGCCGATCATGTTGCCGCTCCACGCGACCGCGCTCATTGCGGGGTCCACGGAATAGGTCCGTTCCATGGCAGCCGCGTCCGGCGTAGTGGTTGTGGCAGGTGCCGATTCCGGACTGGAACATGCGGCGAGGCCAGCGATCAATAGGGTTGGAGCGAGTAGGCGAAGGTTCTTCATGGGGCGTTTGGCCTTTGTTTGTTTGGGACAAAGGTAACCAAATATATTCCATGGAAAGTAATGCCATGGATGGATTTAAGGTTCAAACGTGGAAACGCGTTCCCGTTTCCGCGTGTTCGCGAAGCAGGGGCGAAGGGCGATACCGCTCCTCGCCGGTCAGGGCCTGCAATTTTTCGAGAACGGCCAGCCAATGTGTCGCGCCTTTTTCATCGGCCCAGGCGAGCAAGCCTTTGGGATAATTCACGCCTTTGGTCATGGCCAGGTCGATGTCTTCTTTGCTTGCCACGCGTAAGAACAGTGCGTCTGCGGCTTCGTTGATCAACATGGCGAGGACCCGTTCCACAATGGCATCTGCGTTCTTGGGAACCTCTTGACTGATTGCACCAGCACCTTCGCCGTAGGCATGGAAGCCGCGTCCGGTCTTTCGCCCCAGTCGCCCGCTTTCCACTTGGCGTTGCTGGGTAAGGCTGGGCTTGTAACGTGTGTCGTAGAAGAAGGCTTCCCAAACACTTTTCGTCACCGCGAAATTGATGTCGTTGCCAATGAGGTCCATAAGCTCGAACGGCCCCATGCGGAAGCCAACACCTCGCAAAGCAGCGTCAATGGCGGGCATATCGGCTATGCCTTCTTCATACATGCGTAAGCTTTCGCCATAGAATGGCCGTGCCACGCGGTTCACTATAAAGCCCGGCGTGTCTTTACAGAGCACCGGCGTTTTTCCCCAATCGCGCATTAACGCAATGCATTGTTGCCCCAATTCCGCGGCAGTGGCCAGTCCGGGCACCACTTCCACCAAGGGCATCAGCGGCGCAGGATTGAAAAAGTGCAGGCCGATCACCCGTTCCGGGCGCGAGCACGCAGCAGCGATTGCCGTGACCGAAAGCGATGATGTGTTCGTGGCCAGCACGGCGTCGGCGGCGACCAGCGTATCCAACTTTTTGAACACATCCTGTTTCACACCAAGGTTTTCCACGATGGCCTCGATCACCAATCCGCAAGGAGCCAATTGCTCCAAGTTTTCAGCGGTGCTGATGCGGCCCAACAACGCCTTCGCATCGGCACGAGTCCGTTTTTCTTTCGCCACCAGTTTGTCCATCAGGCCCCGCAGGCCGGCCACCGCTTTGTCACGTGCTTCCTTGCGTGTGTCGAACACGATCACCTTGTGGCCCGCTTCGGCTGCCACTTGCGCAATGCCGATACCCATGGTGCCGGCACCGATCACGCCAATGCTCATGCTGTTGTCCATGGGCCAAAGATGGGGGTTTGGAGGGGATGAGGTTTGGAAGGATTACACCACAGAGGCACAGAGGCACAGAGAAAAAAGTCGCAGTTGGCAGTTGCAGTTGGCAGTGGCTGTGGTCCATCCACGATATCGCGCGTCCGTCCACTTCTGTGTTCTCCGTGCCTCTGTGGTGAAGGAAACAACCTTTCACTTCCCTGTAAATACGGGCTTCCGTTTCTCCAGAAATGCTGCAATGCCTTCTTTGCAATCGGCGCTCACGCCCGCAATGGCCTGAAGTTCACCTTCCATCAAAAGCTGTTCCTCCAGCGAATTGGACTGCGCGCGGTTCAGGGCTTGCTTGGTGAGCGCAATTCCCTTGGTGGGCATTGCGGCCAGCTTTTTCGCTGTGGCCATGGTGGTTACCATCAGTTCGGCATCGGGGACGGCCTTCCAGATGAGGCCCAGATCCTCGGCCTGTTTCGCAGGGAGCTTCTCCGCCAGCACCATTTGGCCGAATGCGCGTTGCATGCCTACCAAGCGCGGAACCGTGTGTGTGCCGCCACTGTCCGGGATCAACCCGATGTGAATGAAGCTTTGCACGAACACGGCACTTTCCGCGGCGAAGGTGAGGTCACAGGCGTAGGCGATGTTGGCCCCGGCACCGGCAGCAACACCGTTCACCGCCGCGATCACCGGCTTTTCAAGGTTGCGGATACGCCGCACGATGGCGTTGTATTGCCGCTCCACAATATCCTCGATCCGCGCGCCTGGCGCAGTGGCTTCAGCCAAGTCCTGCCCGGCGCAGAATGCACGGCCTTCACCAGTTAAGACCACCGCCCTGATGCTTGCGTCGCTTTGTGCGGCATCCAATGCTTGCACAGTTTCCGCGGCCATTTGGGCATCGAAGCTGTTGAGTTTGTCCGGGCGGTTGAGCGAAATGATGGCAATGCCATTGTCAACTTTCCAGACGATTTTCTCGAAATTCATGGAAGTGTGTTTCGGTCAAAAAGAACCTGGTTCACCAAACGAACTGAACCGTCCGTTGGTTTGTGCCCACTGACACACGCGCCAAGTAATGGCCATGAGCGAGGGACAACGGCACCGTGGTTTCATTCGCGGAAAGTGACCGGGATACCACTGCGCGGCCAGCAAGATCGAGGACATTTAACGTCGTATTTCCAGTTGCCACTTCATCCAAGATCACGTGCAGTCCGTGTGCATCGGTCCACACCCGGAGTGCTCCCGTTTCCTGTTCCGCCACGCCAGAGCTGGCATCCCAAACTTGATGTACCCATTCCGGCCGGTCGATATAAGGGTTCCGGTTGTTCTGCAGGGCGTAAATGGCATTGTTGCGGGAGACCTCTTTCGGGCTTACCGGATCAAGGTCGTTCCATGCCAACAAAACGTTCACGGCCCAAGGGGCAAGGTCGCCAGCGGTCATCATCGGTGAGCTCCAACCCGAAGTTTCGCCATAATACCGCGTCAACATGTA
>Ga0209480_10000778_pt1 | contig 24648 bp, 21 predicted proteins | sample JI61114C2DNA_FD_187501 | JGI IMG/M metagenome (GOLD analysis project Ga0209480, IMG submission 187501) | Wastewater effluent complex algal communities from Wisconsin, to seasonally profile nutrient transformation and Carbon sequestration -... | ecosystem: Engineered > WWTP > Effluent > Algae... | reverse complement strand
AAAGAAAACCGTAACCTGGATGAATCGCCTCCGAATCCGTCACCTCAGCGGCCGAGATGATTGCCGGGACGTTCAAGTAACTATCTTTAGAAGAGGCCGGTCCGATACAAACCGACTCGTCAGCCAGTTTTACGTACTTGGCTTCGCGATCAGCTTCGGAGTGAACGACCACCGTCTTGACACCAAGTTCACGACAGGCACGCTGAATACGAAGCGCAATTTCGCCCCGGTTCGCGATAAGAATTTTCCCAAACATGGCGCGATCAGCCGATGATGAACAGCGGTTCACCGAATTCCACCGGCTCGCCGTTATCGAGCAGAATGGCCTTGACGACGCCCGAGGCATCCGACTCGATTTCGTTCAGCAATTTCATGGCTTCGATGATACAAAGCGTCTCACCTTCCTTGACGGTTTGGCCAACCTGGACGAAGGCATCGGCTCCCGGCGAAGGAGAGCGATAGAAGGTGCCAACCATAGGCGATTTCACAGCATGACCTTCCGGTAGATCATCATCAAGATCAACAGAACTGACCACAGGGGCACTCCCGACAGCCTGCATCACCGGCGCGTATTGCTGCATCGGCATTTGGCCAACCGGACCGTAATTCTTGGCGATACGAACTTTTTCTTCACCCTCGGTAACCTCTAGTTCGGTAATACCGGATTCCTGAACGAGATCGATGAGTTTTTTGAGTTTACGTAGATCCATGGAGACTCCCTTCGTGATGGCACAATGATAGCGAAGGCTACCGACTGCGCTTATTCAACGTTAAGTTTATTAAGCAGGTACTCAAGGGCCAAAAGATAGCCCTCATGACCCAGACCGCTAATAACACCAACGGCCAGATCGGAGAAATAGGAGTGATGCCGGAAAGGCTCACGGGCATGCACATTCGACAGATGCACTTCAACGAACGGAATAGCCACCGCCGCCAGCGCATCGCGCAAACCAACACTGGTATGAGTGTAAGCCGCTGGATTAATAATAATGGCGCGTACGCCCTGTTCACGGGCAGCGTGGATGCGCTCAATGAGCGCCCCTTCGTGATTGCTCTGAAAACTCTCCAGCTCAACCCCGGCACTCTCGGCCAAGCGAACCAAAGCCAGATTGATGTCGGAAAGCGTCACCCGACCATAATGTTCGGGTTCGCGAGTACCAAGAAGGTTGAGATTCGGCCCGTGCATAACTAGGATGATGGGCTTTTCCACCGACTTGGAGGCGGTTTTTTGCTTCTTCATAGCTGCAAGTTTGCCGCAATTGACAGCAATTTGTCCAGTCTACTCCGCAAGAAGAAGGCGTAACGCCTCGGCTTTGATCCGCTCACGCGCTCTGCCATCACGGTGTTTCAGGCTGACGCGCTCAAGACGTGGCGGGTAAATGACCAAATTGGCGTCAGCCGTATCGGTTTCGAGCACCAGAACTGCATCAGCTCTTTCGTTGCGCGGCTCGACATGCTCAAAAACCATCCCGCGATTCAGCAGGAAAATCTCGATTTCCTTGGCACTGTCAGCAAATATCTGGATGTCGATACTCGAATGCTCTCCAGCCGTCCCGTCAAGCACAGAACCTGTCAGATAGGGATGAAAATCAGCCAACAAATCCAGGAGCTCAAGCGCCGTATGGCGCATGGCGAACAAGCGCTCATGCTGCTCTTCATCCTGATAAATATTGCGATAAGCGCGTAACTCCGCCTCAACCTCAGCATTATCGGGATAAGTCGTATGCTCCGGCAATCCCAATTGCCGGGCCGCCTTGCGCTTGGCGTGGTGATAATCGGTGATGCCATCTTCGGCCATCAAACGGGCGGCAGCGCTGGCAATGCTGGCCCTGGCGCCGGTCAGTTGGCGCGTTTTTTCGTGACGGGGCATGTCGGCTCGATCAGGGTAAAATCGCCCCCATTCTAACGGGTCTATGTGACATGCACATTCATATTCTGGGTATCTGCGGCACTTTCATGGGTGGCGTCGCCCAACTGGCGGTCGCTTCCGGCCATCGCGTCACGGGTTGCGACGCCAACGTTTATCCACCGATGAGCGACCAATTGCGCGGTGCCGGGGTTGATTTGATCGAAGGTTTCGACCTCAATCAACTGGCTCTGAAGCCTGACGTTTTTGTAATTGGCAACGCCATTTCGCGTGGCAATCCCCTGCTTGAGGCCATACTCGACCAAGGGTTGAATTACGTATCAGGCCCGCAATGGCTAGCCGAAAACGTGTTGCAGGGACGCTGGGTACTAGGTGTCGCCGGTACGCACGGCAAAACGACAACCAGCTCGATGCTGGCCTGGATACTGCAAGACGCCAACATGGAGCCCGGCTTCCTGATTGGCGGCGTCCCCTTGAATTTTGGTGTTTCGGCACGCCTCGGCGGCACACCATTTTTCGTGATAGAGGCGGACGAGTACGACACTGCCTTCTGCGACAAGCGTTCAAAGTTCGTACATTACCGGCCGCGCACCGCTGTTCTTAATAACTTGGAATTCGATCACGCAGATATTTTCGCCGATCTTGCTGCCATCGAGACACAGTTTCACCATCTCGTACGCACCTTACCTACTAGCGGACTGATCGTCAGCAATGCTGCCGAAGCCAGCCTTGAACGTGTTCTGGCACGCGGTTGCTGGACGCCTATTGAGCGCTTTAATGGACAAACAGGCTATCGGATCACCGGCGATGACGCCAGCGGTGAACTGGTTTTGAACGGCCCAGACGGCGAAATCGGCCGTAGTTCATGGCAACTATCGGGCGAACACAATCGTGCCAACGCCTGTGCCGCCCTGCTTGCCGCTCGCCATGTCGGCGTCCCCTTCGACAAGGGACTGGAAGCACTGTCGCGCTTCGTCAACGTCAAGCGCCGGATGGAACTACGCGGCGAAGTGCGGGGCATTTCCGTCTATGATGATTTCGCACATCACCCAACGGCCATTGCCACGACCGTCGCTGGTCTGCGCCGCAAGATTGGCAAGGCGCGAATTCTCGCCGTCCTTGAACCGCGCTCCAACACCATGAAGCTCGGCACCATGAAGAGCCAATTACCAGCCAGCCTGAGCGAAACCGATGCCGCTTTCTGCTATGCCGGGAATCTTGGCTGGGATGCCCGCGAAGCACTGGCACCGATGGGCGAACGGGCCATTGTTGAAGACAACCTCGACGAACTGACACGCAAAATCGTCGCTGCCGCAAAACCCGGAGACCATATCCTGGTGATGAGCAACGGTGGATTTGGCGGGATACACGGCAAATTGCTGGAAGCCCTGGCCCACTGATGTTTACGGTCAACTGAAAAAACAGGCGAAAAAAATTGCGGGTAGCCGACGCCACCCGCAATTTTATTGAACCAGCTTTCGCTTAACGTTCCATCGACTCAACCACCGCCAAAGCGGTCATATTGATCAAACGGCGCACCGTTGCCGTTGAGGTCAGCACATGGACCGGACGATCTACGCCGAGCAGGATGGGACCAATCGTCACCCCCTCACCAGCTGTCATCTTGAGCAGGTTGTAGGTGATATTGGCAGCATCAATATTGGGCATGATCAACAGATTAGCCTCACCGTTCAGAGGCGATTCCGGATTGGCCGCACGGCGCACTTCTTCGGACAGTGCCGAATCGCCATGCATCTCGCCATCAATCTCAAGTTCACCATTGGTCATGGTCGCAAGCAGAGCGTAAGCACGGCTCATTTTTCTTGATGACTCCGAGTTCCCTGAGCCGAAGTTGGAGTGCGAGAGCAAGGCAACCTTGGGGTGGATACCAAAACGTTTGACTTGCTCGGCTGCCATCAAGGTCATCTCGGCAATTTGTTCGGCACTCGGGATTTCGTTGATGTGGGTATCGCAGATAAATAGCGAACGGCCCGGCAGCATCAAATAATTCATTGCGGCCAGCGTATTGATACCCTCGCGTTTGCCAATCACCTGATCAATGACGCCCATGTGGTGGCTAAACTGACCTGTCGTCCCACAGATCATGCCATCAGCGTAGCCAAGCTTGAGCAGCATCGCGCCAATCAGGGTTGGCTTGCGGCGCAGCGCTTCCTTGGCAATCGCCGGTGTGACACCACGGCGCGCCATCAACTGAAGGTAACCGGTCCAGCATTCACGATAGCGTTCGTCAGACTCGGGGTTGACGATGTCGAAATCGACTCCGGGCTTGATGCGTAGCTTGGCCTTTTCCAGACGATGCTCAATGACTTCCGGGCGACCAATAAGAATCGGGCGCGCGAACTTCTCTTCAATCACCACCTGCGCCGCACGCATTACGCGCTCGTCTTCGCCCTCGGCAAAAATGATGCGCTTGCCTTTGGCCTGACGCGCTGCCTGAAAGATGGCGCGCATACCAACGCCAGTGTGATAAACGAACTCGGAGAGCTTGGCACGATAAGCATCCCAGTCGCTAATCGGGCGTGTTGCAACACCGGAATCCATCGCCGCCTTGGCGACGGCCGGCGCAATTTTGACAATCAGACGCGGGTCGAACGGTTTGGGGATGAGGTATTCAGGACCAAACGATAGTTCGTGGCCGGGGAAAGCTCGTGCCACTTCGTCGGTCACTTCAGCCTCGGCCAGTTCGGCAATGGCCATGACACTAGCCATCTTCATTTCTTCAGTAATGCGGGTCGCACCGACATCAAGCGCGCCACGGAAAATGAAAGGGAAACAAAGAACGTTATTGACCTGGTTCACATAGTCGGAACGGCCAGTCGCGATGATGGCATCCGGGCGCACGGCCTGAACCAGTTCCGGCATGATTTCCGGCGTCGGGTTGGCCAGGGCGAAAACCATAGGCTTGTCGGCCATGCCGACGACCATTTCCTGCTTGACGACGCCGGCCGCCGAGAGACCGAGAAAAACATCGGCCCCGAGCATGGCATCGGCCAGGGTGCGATTGCTTGTTTCGCGAGCATAGCGCGCCTTGGTTTCGTCCATGCCACCCGGACGGCCAATGTAAATAACCCCCTTGGAATCACAAACAGTGACGTTCTCGCGCTTGACGCCAAGCTGACACCACAGGTTGAGACACGAAATAGCGGCCGCACCAGCACCGGAGCAGACGACCTTGATTTCCTCGATCTTCTTGCCGACTACTTTCAGGCCATTGAGCATGGCGGCAGCAGAAATAATGGCCGTACCGTGCTGGTCGTCATGGAAGACGGGGATGTTCATCCGCTCCTTGAGCTTTTCTTCAATATAAAAGCACTCAGGCGCCTTGATGTCTTCCAGATTGACCCCACCGAGCGTCGGCTCCATGGCGGCGATCATGTCGATCAGCTTGTCGGGGTCGTTCTCAGCCAGTTCAATGTCGAAGACATCAATACCAGCGAATTTTTTGAACAGGCAACCCTTGCCTTCCATGACCGGCTTGGCGGCCAACGGGCCAATATTGCCCAGACCGAGCACTGCCGTTCCGTTGGTAATGACACCAACCAGGTTGGCGCGCGAGGTGTACCAAGCCGCGGTAGCGGGGTCTTCAACGATGGCATCACAGGCTGCTGCGACACCTGGCGAATAGGCCAGGGCGAGGTCGCGCTGATTGGTCAGCCCTTTGGTCGGCTGGACAGAAATTTTGCCCGGTGTGGGCCAACGATGGTATTCAAGTGCGGCTTCGCGCAAGTCCTTTTCCACTGGATCTCCTCGGATTTTTGATGTTGGGGAAAACGTCGTAGGGTACTCCAAAGGCTCCTTGGCAGCAAACCGTAATTATGAATTATGGCGTTCAGAATCGTTGGTTAATGCTTAATCTGAATGTTCGAGGTTCTGTTGGGTGGATATGACGGTCCGCAAGCGGCGCGGTTTCGCCGGCCAATTGGGACTCGTACCAATATTCGATATCATTTACCTGGCGGTCAAAGAGGTTATATACATCAAGCGCGACTTGCGTCTGCTTGCCCACCCGATAACCCAGACGCAAATTGGTCAGCGCGGACCCCGAGGAACGCACCGAATTGTCCTCAATGACTGGGCGCTGGCCAAAATAGCGGAAACGCAGCGCCCCGAACCAGGGGCCGATGTGATCGACGGTCATGCCGAGATTGGCCGTCGCATTGACCGCCCCCGGAATGTAACTGCCTGCCGGGTCGGCATCGTTAAAGCGTGCGTGCGACCAGGCCAGGTCAGCATCGAAAGCCAGCCAGTCAGTTGCCACGTAGAGGTTGGTCCACTCGAGGCCATAGCGCCGGGATGGGCGCGAGGCTTCAGTTGTTCCGGCATCACCGACAAACAACAACTCGGACCCCACATCTAGTTGCCAAAGTGCTACGGTCGACTGCCAACCGGGCACAATTTCCGAACGCAGCCCGATCTCATAGCCTTTGGTTCGCACTAATGGTTTGACTTTGTCGACGGCATTGCCGGTACCTGGCTCCTGGGTAATGGTCGTGCCGCGTGCGTCGTTGGAATGGAAGCCATGGCCATAGTTTAGATAGAGCTCAGTCTTCTGCCACGGGCCAAATATCAGCGCCAGTTTTGGCGTCACCATCTGCTCATTGGCCTTACCGGAATTGGCACTCAAATTGGAGTCGACCGTGAAATCGTAAGCATCGCCACGTGCGCCAGCGATAGTCCGGAACCATGAGTTCCAGCGCCACTCGTTTTGCACCCACAGCGCAAGGCTACGCTGGGTAACCTTGTCTTCACGCACCGTATTCCAGGTATTGCGCGCGCTGGTATTGTAGAGGCCGACCGGATGCAGACGATCGATACGTCCCTGCACCCCGAAGGCGTTGCTGACATCAAAACCACCCCAATTGTCGTAGCGTGTATGCGAGGCGGCAAAACCACCCGCCTGGCGACGTTCGCCCTGTTTGAACTGGTCGCCGGTATCGCACGTGCCGGTTGCCGCCAGATCGTTCAGGCAATACTGAAAGTTGGACCATAAATCGAGGCCGGAGCGCAGCCACCAGACATTGGCCTTGCTTTGACTGTTTTCACCACGCTTTGCCCATTCGCCGGAAAGGCTGTAGCGATAGGTTTCGCCGCCGGTCGTTGAATCCAGCGACCCAAAGCGATCGACCAAACCACTATCAATGGCACGTTTGGCGATCTGGTCGGTAGACGTCCAGCGCCCCCGATAGGCCATGCCCGTAACGGAAAATCCGTCGTAACGCGACCCTTCGCTGTAGCGCAGCAGACCATTCAGCTTGCGATAGTTTTCATGGACCTGCCACGGGCCATCGTTATGAAACAGTTCGAGAGCGTAAAGCAGATTGCCATTGCCAACGACAGGCGAACCGGCCAGCAGGCTGCGCGCGTAACCATGTTGCCCCACGGTCACCTGCCCCAACGTGCCATCAATTTTACGAAAATAGTCGATATGCGCCGCGCCGGCCGATGAAAAATCGCCTTCTTCGGCGTAATACGGCCCTTTGCGGTAACTGATGCGGTCAACCAGCTCGGGGATCAGAAAATTCAGATCGGTATAACCCTGGCCGTGGGCATGGGTCGGCATATTGACGGGCATGCCCCCGACATAGGTGGCAAAGTCGGTACCGTGATCGAGATTGAAACCGCGCAGGAAATACTGGTTGGCCTTGCCGTCACCCGCATGCTGGGTAACGATCAGGCCGGGCACCATTTCCAGCGCCTCGCCGGGACGGAGAATAGGCACGCTGGCCAGGCGCTGACTGGAGACCACGCCCTGACTACCCGCTGCCGCAACCCCTTCCAGATTCTCCGCCTTGGCCCTGACCTCGACGGCTGACAGTTCAATAGATTCATCGGCCAGCGCGCTGCTCATGGCCGCCGCAAAATAGGAATAAATAATTTTTTGTCTTACTTTCATGGCTTAAAAAAACCGGTTGCCCGGCCCCTCCCTCCTTAAGTTGTTCGTTTATTCCAAAACCGGCCGGCGCGTCAGCCTGAGCGCCGCCACAAAGCTGAGGGCGATGATCAGGATCAGCGAAAATCCAAAAATCAGTTCTTTACCCTCGCTCCAGGCATCGACTGCCGGCGACAGCATCTTGGCCGCGCCAAAAGCCGCAACCAGCAGGCTGACGCCGGAGACCACCAGCCCCATGACGCGCGACGCGACCAAGGCCACCTGGTCAGCCCGGGCGATCAGGCGAGCGATCCACAGGCCGTTGATGCCGTCAGTCAGCAACATGCCGAGCATGAAGAGCAGCGCCAGCAGGAGTGCGTGCTGCCAACCGCCGAACTGGGTCGCGGTCAGTGCAAAAAAGGCGGCTTGCGAGAGGGTGTCAAAAGAGAGCGCGAACAGCGCACCAACCAGCGCCACCAAAGCCGGGTGCGAGACCTGCCGCAGATTGCCCAGCAGGCGCCCCTTGAGCCCCACCGGCTGAACCACCTGATCCGGCTCGGCGCGTAAAACGGCAGCGAGATTGAGGCTACCGAGAGCAACTAGGAAGGCAATCGAGATCAGCGAACCCAGGGTGGCGAACCAAGCCGGCACCTCCCAGTGCCCGGCAATGGCCGACACCGAAAGCGCAATCGCCATCACGATGGCACCATGCCCGAGGGAAAACAAAGTTCCGCAATAACGTGCCATGGTCGGCCGGGTGCGGGCGTTGTAGCGGGTCAGGCCATCAATGGTGGCCAGATGGTCGGCGTCGAATCCATGCTTCATGCCAAGCACGAAAGTCAGGATCAGTAGCGACAACCAGTCAGTAGGCAGCGGTTCCATAGGGCACGTATGAAGTAGTTGGCAATCTTCATACAAATAGCGTGCCAGTGCAATAAGTCATTGTTCGTATTGATTCTTGGCACAATCTGCACCAGGAAACTGGTCAGTGCCTTTCCATGGGAAGTGCAAGGGTGAATTCCGCCCCACCCGCCGGCAGATTGGCCGCACTCAGTTTGCCGCCATGCCGCTCAACAATGCCGTAGCTGATCGACAAACCCAAGCCCGTACCTTGCCCGACCGGCTTGGTGGTGAAAAATGGTTCAAACAGCCGTCCAAGGTGCGCTTCGGCAATACCCGGGCCATTGTCGGCGAAGCACAAGCAGATCGTACCGTTTTCGACCTTGCCGGTAATTTTCAGCGCGGCGTCCGGTTTGGTCGCGGTAGCGTCGCAGGCGTTTTGCACCAGATTCATCACCACCTGCTGCAACTGGCCCGATGAGCCGGAGCAGTGCAAGTCTGCCGGCAAATCGACGTCGACCGCAAACTTTGCCGCGGTACTTTGCACTACCCAGCGCACTGAGCGTTCGACCACTTCATTCAGATTGACCTGCTCCGGAACCATCTTGTCCACGGCCGAAAATCGTTTCAGGGCATCGACAATGTCGCGGGTACGCTCGGCCCCCTCAATCATGCCGTCAATCAAATGCGGCATATCGGCCAGAATGCGGTCGATGCGTAACTCCTGGCGCATCGTTTTCAGCGCTTCGTCATCGGCAAAAGCCGTGGCATGCACGACACTCAGATAGCGATCAAGACGCTGACTGTAGCGTTGCAGGGAAAGCACGTTGCCGAGCACGAAGCTGATCGGATTATTCAACTCATGCGCGACACCCGCCACCAGACGACCCAGCGAGACCATTTTTTCAGCGTGCAGCAATTGTCCCTGAGTGCGCTTGAGATCTTCATGCGCCTGGCGCAACGCCTGATAGGCCCGGCGTAATTCACCGACCGGCCGCCCGGTCACCACCATGCCCATCAATTTGCCGGTTTGCGACACGCGCGGTGTGCAGTTCATTGAAACTGGTACGGTCGACCCGTCCCCGGCGCGCAAAAATAGTTCGCAATCGTGCACCCCGTCGCGCCCGAAACGCGTGAATACCTCGCGCGCCTTGGCACGCTCGACATCATCGGCAAACAGGTCGAACAGCGGGTGATGAACCAACTCCTCCGCCGTCTTGCCGGAAAAGTGGCAGAGCGAAGAATTGACCTCTTCAATACCGCCATTGCGATCGCAGACAATCAGGATGTCCGACATCGACGCCAGCACACTCTCAATGAACTGATGCGACTCCTCTAGGGCCGCATTTTTTTCCTCAAGCGCCACTTCATACTGCAGGAGGTCGTTATAGACCTCGTCCATTTTCTGGATAACCTCTATCCAGGCCTGCTCGCCAAGCAGCTCCGTGGACTCAGGCAGTGGCGAATTAGCGCGCGGGGCGATAGTGGACATGCGCAGCGCCGTGTTCGTCGTGAGCGTGCTGATGCTCGGCCTCGAGGGCAATCAGGTTGAGCTTGCCATGACGCACCCCGCACTCGGCCATCAGGGCATCGGCAAACTGCCTGACATCTGCCGTCGGGCCTTTGAGTATCACTGATTCCAGGCAATTCTCGTGATCAAGATGGCTATGCATGGCGGCCACCGTCAGATCGTGATGGTCATGCTGCAGGCTGGTCAGACGCTCGGCCAGTTCGCGTTCGTGGTGATTGAAGACATACGAAAGATTGGCCACGCAATGGCCGGCCGGCGTCTGGCGCTGGCGGTCACCTTCGATGGCTCCGCGAATCAGGTCGCGCACCGCCTCCGAGCGATTGCGGTAGCCACGTACGGCAATCAACTGATCAAACTGACTGGCCAGTGACTCATCCAGTGAAATGGTAAAACGCTCCATCCTTGCTACCTCCTCGCGCACACAAGTACAACAATGCCGCCATTCTTTCTAGCGCGCAACCACGGCAAGCCAAAAACATGGAACAGGAGTTGCTTGGATGTTTCTGTAGTCAATGATTCAACCTTTGCAGTAGCGGGTCGTTAACCAACATATGCAGTTCAAGGAGGAAGTCATCATGGCAAATTCCGACATCCGTCTCTCGGTCGCTGAAGAGCGCACCATCTATCACGTGGCCGATATCGAACGCGCCATGGAAGACGCCACGGGCAACCGCAATGAAGCACTCTCCTGCCTTTACGAAAAGATGAAACAACGTGGCGGTGGCCGCTTCCTGGTGCGCCCGACTGACGCCAACATGATTGATGGCCTCTACGACTCCTGCCCGAATTTTGGCGCAGTTATCGACGACCTCAAGAAATATATCGCCCTCTCCGTTGCCGGCAACGAACCAATGAGCTTCACGCCCATCCTGCTGCTCGGCGAACCAGGCATCGGCAAGACCCACTTTGCGCGAGAACTGGCGGCACAACTGGGCACCGGCCATGAATTCATCTCGATGAGTTCGCTGACTGCCGGCTGGATACTTTCCGGCGCCTCGGCACAATGGAACAATGCCAAGCCCGGCAAAGTGGCGCACACCTTGGTGCATGGCGACTTCGCCAACCCCATTGTGGTGCTCGATGAGGTCGACAAGGCCGGCGGCGATTCACGCTATGACCCGATGGGTGCACTCTACGGTCTGCTTGAAAAAGACACGGCACGCAGCTTCAAGGACGAGTTCATAGATATCGACATTGACGCCTCGCATATCCTTTGGGTAACAACGGCCAACGATGAGCGCTCAATTCCCGAACCCATCCTCAACCGAATGAATGTCTATGAAGTACCACGCCCCGACCACGACGCCGCAATCAGCATCGCCGCTGCGCTTTACCGCGAGATTGTTGCTGCGCACGACTGGGGATTTCCACCCGAAGCCGAAGAATCCATTCTCGAACGGCTTGGTTCACTGCCACCGCGCGACATGCGCAAGCGCTTGATGGCAGCCTTCGGCACAGCAAAACTTGAAGGACGTAGCCACCTGGAAGCCTCAGACTTCGAGGTGGCACGAATGGGACGGAGTCGGAAAATCGGGTTCTAAAATTGGGGCGCCCTGGCAACAGGGCGCATTCCTTTTGGAATAATTGCCATGGAGTTGCCCCTTGCGCCTGTTACGATTCAGTTTTCATTCAGAATAGATTTACAAATGAAAATCGAGACAATGAACACGCTCTCCGAAGCAGAGATTGAAAAAACACTAAAAGGCGTCGTAATACCACCCCGACCACAGATTTTGGTCAAGCTGGGTAACGAAATGGGCAAGGATGATCCGGACCCACGCGTCATTGCCAATCTGGTAAACGCCGATGTCGGACTTTCTGCCGCGGTCCTGAAAACTGTTAATTCTCCATTTTTCGGGCGCGCCAACAAAATCAGTTCTGTAGGCAGCGCCATCAGCTTGATGGGCATGAAGATGGCGGGCCAGATCATCACCGGACTCGTACTGCGCAACACAGTCGCCGGTGGCGCCCGTTCGCTTGAACGGTTCTGGGATAGTGCTGAAAAGGTGGCTGGCATTTCTGCTTACATAGCCACTTCCCTCTCTGGCGTTCCGCGCGATGACGCTTACAGTTTTGGGCTGTTTCGTGACATCGGGATACCGGTCCTGATGGAAAAATTCCCGGATTACCGGCAAACCTTGGCCATGGCTGACGGTATCAGTGACCAAGCGCCAACCTTGATCGAGGACGAGCGCCACACCACCAACCACGCCACCGTCGGTTACATGATTGCCAAAAGCTGGTTTCTGCCGGCACCAATCTGCGAGGCAATTCGCTTTCATCACGACCCCTCGGTTTTTGCCGACAAAGGTTCACTTTCCGCACAAGCGCTGACTCTGGTCGCCATTTCCCGTCTCGCCGAGCATTTCAACGATGAATACGTCCGTATGCGTGGCAATCCAGAGTGGGAGCGAATCGGCTCTCAGGTCCTTGATCACTTGGGTCTGCAAGAAACCGATTACTTCGATTTGCGAGAAGAACTCGAAGAAATGATTCGCTGATTTTTACGTTGGAATACTTGGGGAAAAGACTTAGTAAACCCGCTCCCCCAATTAATGCACAGTACAAACCATACAAGGGTCAAACGAACGGACTACATGTTGCACCGTCGGCAGCGCGCCCTCGCCGGCGGGCAAGCCGACCAGCGCCTGCTCCAGCGGGCCGGGCTGACCTTCGCTGTCACGCGGCGAGAAGTTCCAGGTGGTTGGGGCAATGATCTGGTAGCGCTCGATACGGCCGCGCTTGATCGATAGCCAGTGGCCGAGGCTGCCGCGGGCTGCTTCGACGAGGCCGACGCCCTGCGCTTCTTCGGGCAGGATAGTCGGCAGGCAGAAGGCTTCGCCGAGAACGATCTCGCGCACCCAGCGCTCCATGGCCGGCAGCACACTGGCCAGTTCGATGATGCGGGCAGTGACGCGCGCCGTCACACTGGCACCGTGGCGCAGCACCATGTCGCGCAGCAGGGGATGCCCGGCAACGACCTGCCGCGCCAGGGCGCCGGTTTCGATGACTTGCCCGGCATATCGGGGCGCCTTGCACCAGGTGTAGGCACCTGATTTTTCGGCGTCGACAATGGTCTGCCCGATCGCCGGCGGCAAGGGGCTGCTGTCTCTCATCCAGGCGTGGCGCGAGTCTTCGGTAATTTTTGCCTCATTCAGGCCGTTGACCGTAACATTTGGCTGCCAGAGCCCCGCTGCGAATAAATCATAGGCGCCGTAGGACATGAAGTGATCGCTGGCACGCCCGGTCTTCTCCAACCGCAAATCATAGGCTGCGGCGAGGAATGACGAGAAGTCACCCGCGCGGCCGGTACTCCACGCACGCAAGGCTTCTTCCGAATCCAGTGCAACAAAATTTTCCAGCCTGTCACCGATCAAAGTGCTTTCGAGAAAAGCGCGAAAGTCACGCAAAACAGCAAGGATGCGGATGCGTTCGGCGGCCGTCATCGCCTTGGTGCTGCCGCCTGGTTGTATGGCCAATGTGTGCGGCCAGCGCCCGGCGAGAAAGCCGATCAGCTTGAAAAAATTGGCGCGGGCAACCAGCGCTGCCGGGTTGGCGCTACCCTTGAGCGCCGTAAAACGTCCAGCGACGCTGGGATACCAGTTGCGGTCGACATAACTGGCGCGGGCAAAATCCGGCATGAAGAAAAGGTAAAAATGGGTCAGATGGTCGGCCAGATTTTCAGTGGCCTGACTCAAATGCTGCGCCAGTCGACCATTCGGCACCGGCTCAAGGCCGGCGGCAGCGGCCAGTGCGCCAGCAGCAGCGGCTGACTGGGCAACCGAGCAGATGCCGCAAATGCGTGGCACGACGGCAAGCGCATCCTCCGGGGCACGACCGACGAGAATCTGCTCAAAACCGCGAAAGAGCGGCGAATTGACACGCGCCTCGACAACCTGCCCACCTTCAACATCCAGGCTGACTTCCAGATCACCTTCAACGCGATTGAATGGGCCGATCAGAATCCGCTTCATTTGCCTGCCTTTTTGACCGATGGGCGAATCACCGGGTGATCGACCACCGCGTTGTCGCGTACTCGCTTGGGGGTTGCTGATTTGGAGAGGGCGGCCAAGGCAACGAACCAGGCCTTCGGCATGTCAGTGGGCAAACCGATGGGGATGCCGGCCACCTTGGGCGTTTCCTGAAAGGGATGGCCCGGCGCTTCAAAGCCCGGTTCGGTACAGGCAATACAGGCAAAACCACCGCGCAGACAGGAGCCGCTGCCATTCCAGGTGCGCACATTGCAGTCAGCGTGCGCCTGGGTACCTTTGCAGCCGAGGTTTTCCATCAGGCAGCCCAGATCGGAGTGCTTGATGGCGCTGGCCTTGAATTCGTAATACTCATTGCGCGGGCAGCCGTGGTGCACAAGCTGGTCGGCGTAGAGCAGCGGGCGCCCGTATTCATCCAGATCACTGGCCTGCAAGCCTTCCAGCGCCAGTTTTTCCAGGGTATCGACGACCCAGCCGGGATGCGTCGGGCAACCGGCAATATTGACGACCGGCAAGCCACCGCCAGAAACAAATGCCTTGCCGAGCAAGCCACCCATTTCGTCGGTATCGTATTGCAGGCCGCAGGCCTCCAGCGGGTTGCCTGGCGTACTGGCCGAAAAACCACCATAAGCCGTACATGAGCCGATGGCGAAGACCCATTTGGCGTGGGCGGCAAGACGCTCCACCCATTCGGTCAGTGGCCGCCCGCTACCCGCCATCAGATGAAACTTGCCGCTGCCGTTGGGGCCGCGCAGCATGGCCCCTTCAACGCAGAGTACATCAAAAGCGACCTTACCGTCAGCGCAATCAGTCAACACCTGCAGCGCCTCGTCGCCACTTTCCTGTGACAGCGCCGGATGCCAGACAAACTCAATGCCGGCATCGCGCAACTCGTCGAAAAGCGGACGCGGTTCGGCGCAGAGCAAGGACTGCGTGCAACCGCCACAACCGCCACTTTGCAACCAGAGGACACGCATCACGCCGGCTCCAGTCCATAACGGTTGAGCTTGCTGCGCAGCCCGACGCGCGACAAACCAAGCTCATTAGCGGCGCGTGACTTGTTGCCGCGATGGCGCAGCATGGCCTCTTTCAGCACTTGAATTTCAAGCTGCTCCATGCGCTCCTTGAGCCCGCCACTCAGGCTGCCCAGCCAGGCCAGCTCCTTCTCCAACCCTTTGCGGGCCGGCAACTGTTTGACACGTGGCGAAAGCAAATCGGCACCCAGCTTGGGCGTATCGGCCAAGGCCAGCATGCGCAAGATTTCATTCTGCAACTCGCGGACATTGCCTGGCCAGCGATAGGCAGCCATGGCGGCCTGCGCCTCCGGCGAAAAGCCGGAACTCGGCTTGCCCAGCACGGTGCTGCTGGTTTCCAGCAGGCGCCTGGCGAGCAGTGGCAGATCCATCGCTCGCTCGCGCAAGGGCGGCACATGCAAGGCAATAGTCGCCAGACGATAGTAAAGATCCTCGCGGAAACGGCCGGTGTGCACATCCTCTTCCAGATCGCGATTGGTCGCCGCGATAACGCGCACATCGACGGTCAGCGAGCGATTGCTGCCCAACGGGCGAAACTCGCCCTCCTGCAGCACACGCAGCAGTTTGACCTGAAATGCCGGGCTGGTTTCGCCAATTTCATCGAGAAACAGGGTGCCACCATCAGCTTGTTGGAACAGGCCGACTCGATCCTCGACGGCGCCGGTGAAGGCGCCACGCTTGTAGCCGAAAAGTTCGGATTCAAGCAAGGTATCGGGCAGCGCGCCGCAGTTTTCGGTGATAAAGGCTTTACTGGCGCGCCGGCTTTCGTAGTGAATGGCACGGGCGACCATTTCCTTGCCGGTGCCTGATTCGCCGGTGACCAGCACCGAGAGATCGTAGGGCGCGATGCGCGCGATCATGTCGCACACCGCATTGAGCGGGCTGTCCGGGGCGCGGATCAGACCGGCCAGCCCGAAGGCGTGTTTGGCCTTTTCAAACTTGGACTCAACGCGGCGCTTCAAGACCGGTTCGGCTGTGCGCAGGTCAAGCGAAAGACGCTGGTTTTCCTGCTGCAGACGCCAGACTTCGGCGGCGCGCTGCAGGGTCAATAGCAACTGATCCGGCTGCCAGGGCTTGAGCAGGTATTGCCAGATGCCGGCCTCGTTCACGCCAGTAATGATGTCTTCGGCGTCGGTATAACCGGAGAGAATGATGCGCACGATGTCCGGCCAGCGGTGACGCACTTCTTTCAGAAACTGAACGCCGGTAATGCCCGGCATGCGTTGATCGCAGAGCACTATGCGGATGGCTGCGGTCGACTGCTCTTTTTCAAGGATTTCCATGCCCTCAGCCGCGCTGGAAGCACAGTGCACATCAAAGTCTTCTTCCAGCGTGCGGCGCAGCGCCTCCTGCGAACGCACCTCGTCATCAATAACGAGGACGGCAGGCAGTTTGCGCTGGCTCATTGAGGAATTTTCCAGTCGAGATCACGGTGGCGGGCAAGGTGACGCGGCGTCCAGGAGTTTGGCGTGCGCGACACGAAATGATAGCGCGCGACATGGTAGGAGGGGTCGAAGCCGTAAAAATTGCGGCGCATTTCCTTGAGCTCTTCGGCACGATAGGCAGCCAAAGGTTTGAGCGCTTCATCAGCCTGTCGCCTGGCATTTTTTGCCGCCAGAGTTGCAGAGAAATCGGCGGCAACCGCCAGCTCGGCGGCGCGGCGGGCGACGTCAACGGTAAAGCCGGGGCCGGGCAGGCAGGCATCGTAGAGGCCTAGCTTGACCGCTTCCTGCGCCGTCATCGGCAAACGATGGCGCATGATGGCTTTGGCCCCGGCCTCGCCAACGCGGGGCGGTAGCAGGTAAGTCCACAACTCCGAGCCGAACAGATTGCCCATATTTTTGTAGTGCGGGTTGAGCATGACGCCATCGCGGGCCCAGACAAAATCGGCGGCGCGCGCCAGAAAACAGCCACCGGCGCCGGCATTGCCCGCCATGGCAGCGACAGTCAACTGGGTTTTACAGCACAAAACGGCCTCGGCCAGATCATCAATGGCGTTGATATTGGCCCAGGATTCGTCGGATGGACTCTCCGCCGCCTCAATCGTGTTGAGATGGATACCGTTCGACCAGAAATCGCTGCCGCCACGCAGAACAATGACCTTGGTCGGGCGTTGCGCCGCCCATTTGAATGCTTCAGTCAGGCGCTGGCACTGTTTAGTGCTCATCGCGCCGTTATAAAACTCGAAACTCAGGAAGCCAACCCCGGCCGCCTCTGCGTAGGCGATATCCTGCCAAGTGGCGTCAGGGGATTTCCAGTAGTCGGCAAGTGGCAGTTCCGGTAAATCCTGCGTTTCGGGGAAAACCATGGTGGCCGGTAATTTGATGCCGCCCGGCCGTTTGAGATGACCGATCCAGATCGCGCCATCGACGGTTGCCCGGCAAATGGCCGTTTCGCGGCGACCGAGCAAGGTGCCTGGCACGCCCTTCAAACTCGCCTCGGGCCAGGCATCGAACAGATGACAGGCCTGGCCAAACAAAAGATCGGCCACGCCGGGATAGCCATCCGCCGCATTCAGTCTGGCCAGAATGCTCGTCGTACTATCGCGCGCCCAGTCCACCGCACGGTCTAGCTGCTTCATCAACGGATTGGCCTGACCGGCAACACGTTCAGGCGAAAAATTGGCGGCCAGAACACGGTCGACCGCAACAATCATCGCCTGCACGCTCGCTTCGGTCACTTCGTTGCGATAAATCGAGGATTTCTTGGCGCGGCGCAGCGCAAAGTTGGCCGTCGCCCAGACCGGCCCGGCGTCCATCTCTGCCTCAGCCTGCAAAACGGTGACGCCCCACTCGCGACAGCCGCGCTGTATCGCCCAGTCCAGGGCTGACGGCCCACGATCTCCAGGCACACCGGGATGGACGACCAGACAAAGGTGCTTGGCCCAGATCGACTCAGGAATCGCCCGTTTGAGAAAGGAGGCGATGATCAGATCAGGCCTGAACAGCGCGACAGCCTCCTCGGCAACGGAATCGGCAATATCAAACTCGATACTGATCTCGTGTCCGCGGGCCTGCAATTCGCAATAGAGGCGCTGGGTCAGACTGTTAAAACTGTGCGTCAGGAAAAGAATTCGCATACCAATAGGGTTTTTTCAATTCATGCCATATAAGTGATTGATGATGGCGCAAGGCTTTGCCGGGAGGCGTTTGCCATGCTGCATATTTCTATAACTTCCGCTATATTTTTCAAATGCTTGGCTTTCGTTACGATGCACTGCAACAAAAATACAAAGGTGAGGTGAAAGCATGCAAGCACAACAAAAACGTTCGCGCACAGCGGACAAAGCCCAACGTGCGGCACGGCCTGAATACACGGCCGCCATTCGCTATCTTGACGGCAGTTGCGACCTGTTCCGCGTCCGTAACGCCGACAACATGGCCGATGCCCGCGACCTGGTCATCTCCGAAGTTGGCGAAGTACGCTCTCTGGTTATCGCGCTGCGTCATTAAAAGCATTTCAGCAAATACGCGGCAATTGCTCGCCGCTCAGCCAGTCAACAATGCGTTTGCCACCGAAGCCCGTGGTCATCTGCACAAAATGATGGGCATCTTCATGGACGCGGCCAATGATGGCAGCGTCGGCACCCAATGGATGGGTTTGCAGCGCAGCCAATAGCTTCTCTGCATCACTTTCGGCGCAAATCGCTACCAGTTTGCCTTCGTTGGCGACATAAAGCGGGTCCAGCCCAAGAAACTCACAAGCCGCATTGACCGCTGGTCTGACCGGCAATGCCTTCTCCTGCAGCATCATGCCGACGCCAGATTGCTGGGCAATTTCATTGAGCGTCGTCGCCAGACCCCCGCGCGTCGGATCACGCAGCACATGGATTTCTGCCCCACTGTCGCGCATTACCGCGATCAAGCCATGCAGCGCCGCCGTATCGGAAACGATGGGCGACTCAAAGCCGAGGCTTTCACGCACCGCCATGATCGCCATACCGTGATCGCCCAAGGTGCCGGACACCAGAATGACATCTCCCGCTTTGGCACTGCGCCCAGACAATTCCATACCAGGCGCAACGACACCGACGCCGGTTGTCGTAATGAACACACCATCACCTTTTCCACGTTCGACAACCTTGGTATCACCGGTCACGATCGGCACTCCGGCGGCCAGCGCAGCATCGGCCATACTTTGCACGATACGCGCCAGATCGGCGAGCTTGAAGCCTTCTTCAAGAATAAAGCCAGCCGACAACCATAACGGCTTGGCGCCCATCACCGCCACATCGTTGATCGTGCCATGCACCGACAGGCAACCAATATCACCACCGGGGAAGAACAAGGGCGAAACCACGTGGCAATCCGTCGCCATCACCAGCTTGCCTGCCCCCTGGGCCGGCAGCAGCGCCCCATCGTCGCCCTGCGCCAGATACTCATTGCCCAAATACCTGGCAAAGAGCTCCTCGATCAATTGCGCCATCGCCCGACCGCCAGCGCCATGCGCCATGTCGACCTGGCCGTGCTTGATATCAAGTGGCCGCACGTAGCCTTTGCGAACTTCAGACATCCTTGTAGCGTCCATAAGTGTAGTGGGCGGCGCAGGCGCCTTCGGAACTGACCATGCATGAGCCAATCGCGTTTTCCGGCGTGCACACCGTACCGAACAGCTTGCAATCCTGCGGGCGTTTGACGCCACGCAAAATGGCGCCGCAGTCGCAAGCCTTGTGATCAGGTACCGGCTTGTAATCGAGCGAAAAGCGTTTTTCAGCATCAAATTCGGCGAACTGGCTGCGAATACGCAGCGCCGAGTAAGGTAATACGTTCAAGCCACGCCACTCAAAATGTTTGCGCATCTCGAAGACTTCGGCGACCAGTTGCTGCGCTTTCAGGTTGCCGTTGCGGTCGACGGCGCGCGAGAACTCGTTTTCCACCTCGGCCCGGCCTTCGTTGACCTGGCGAATCAGCATTTTGATCGCCTGCATCACATCAAGCGGCTCAAAACCGGCAATCACCACCGGCTTGCGATATTCCTCGGCAAAAAATTCGTAGGGGCGACTGCCGATGATGGTCGACACATGCGCCGGACCGATAAAACCATCAAGCGGGACCGTGCCCCATTGCCGCACTTCCGGCGACTCGAGAATGCTGGAGATGGCCGAGGGGGTCAGGACGTGACAGCAGAGCACGGAGAAATTTTTCAAACCGAGGGCGGCAGCCTGCTTGATGGCCACCGCCGTCGGCGGAGTCGTTGTTTCAAAGCCGATGGCAAAGAAAACAACCTGTTTCTCCGGATTTTTTTGCGCCAGTGCCACGGCATCGGCGCTTGAATAAACCATGCGTATGTCGCCGCCACGGGCCTTGGCTTTCATCAACGACAGGCTGTCGGAGGCCGGCACGCGCAGGCAGTCGCCATAAGTACAGAGCATCACACCCTGTTCGAGCGCCAGACGGATGGCCTGATCGACACGACCGATTGGCAGCACGCAAACCGGGCAGCCCGGGCCGTGGATCATCCTGACGTTATCCGGCAGGAGATCAGAGACGCCATAGCGCGAAATGGCGTGTGTGTGGCCGCCGCAGAACTCCATGAAATGATAGCGACGCTCAGGGTTGGCTTCGCGGCGGATGGCCTCGGCGAGGCCTTTGGCGACCTCGCCATCGCGGAATTCGTCGATATATTTCATCAATGGACCGTTGTATCGTCAGCAAGCTGGCCAATTTCGGCAAACAGCGCGAGCGTTTTGGCGGCTTCTTCGGGATCGAGTTTATTCAGCGCGTAGCCAACATGTACGATGACGTAGTCGCCAATTTCGACGTTTTCGACCAAAGCCAGCGAGATTTCCTTGCGCACCCCGGCAAGGTCAACCACCGCGTTGTCACCGTCACGTAATTCAACTACCTGGGCGGGTATCGCCAAACACATTTTTTATCCTTTCGCCTCAGTCGCGCTTGCCGGCCAGGCGCCGGAAAAAGCCGCGTCGTGAAAAACTGGGCACCTCGTCGTCGGGCGCTGCCATGGCGCCCGGCAGATGCAAGATCGCTTGCAGGGCATCATCCGCCACCCGCTGCGCGGCTGCCATATCCTCGGCCTCGCTGACTTGAGCCAGCAGCGGGGAATATTGATAGGCGCCGATGCCGAAGGCTTCCGCCGCCGTAAAGGGCAGGGTAGCGCCCGGCAAATCGAGGTAGCGGCGTTGACCAAGGGGAATATCACCCCACAGCGTACCGCCTCCCGCCAGCAGTATCAGATGCACAAACCACGGCGTCACCATGACGCCCATCCAGTCGCCGTGAACACGGGCAAAACCGATTGCCTTAATCGCCAGTTTTGGATTGATTGCCGGAAAATTCTGCCCGCGCGCCGCCCAAAGCTGGTGGAAATGCGCTTCAAGAACGCTGCTCGGGTTGTGCTCTCGAATGACTGTGTAACCTGCTTCAGGCTGCATGGTTTGCGACATTTTCAAAAAATCCATTTTTCCAGGCACAACGGGTGACCCATGCCTGACCTAGCGCCAAGCCACCATCATTGGCTGGCACTTGTTGCGCTTGGAGCAGGGTAACACCACGGCCAGCCAGCGTTTTAGCCAGTGCCGACATCAAAACACGATTCATTGCACAACCACCGCCAATGGCAATTTTTGTCAGTTTTTCGCGGTCGACCGCAACATTTATCCATTCACTCAAGCCAGCGGCCAGCGTGGCATGAAACAGCGCCGCGCCATAGGCGGCATCGTCACAATCGAGCAGCGCCGCCAGTAATGGCGAAAAATCCGGGCCAGTGGCCTGCAAAACCATGCCTTCTGCCATCGGCATCACCCTGCCATGCCTTGCCGCCAGGCCTTCAAGCTCCATCGCCGCCTGCCCCTCGAAATGCGCTTCTGCCCGTAAGCCGAGCAGGCCGGCAGCGGCATCGAACAAGCGGCCCATGCTGGTCGTCGGCGGGCAACGCAGGTTACGCGCCAGCATGGTCAGCAGCGGCCCGGCATCGCGCCCCGGGTAGTGTTTTTGCTGCCAACTGGCGATCCGGTGCCCGAGGCCCATGCCTTGCATGACTGAAACGGCCATGCGCCACGGTTCACGGGCGGCGCGATCGCCACCGGGCAATTTGAGTGGCTGCAAATGACCAAGCCGTTGGCAACAGGCGCCGTCAACGCGCAGCAGTTCGCCCCCCCAGGCGCCACCATCCGCCCCCAGACCGACGCCATCCATGGCCAAACCGATTATCGCTTCTTTAACACCATGTTCAGCGCAAATAGCTGCAATGTGCGCGTGATGGTGCCCGACGGCGAGTGCCGGAATGCCGAGTTCGCCGGCCAGACGCAAGGCCAGATGGGTCGATGGATAGTCGGGGTGCAGATCGTGGGCAATCAGATCGGGCTTGACGTCGAGAATGGCGAGTAAATGGGTGACGCTCTCCTCAAGAAAAGCGATTGCTGCGGCGTTTTCCAGACCGCCAATATGTTGCGACAGGAAGGCTTCCTTGCCCTTCATCACGCAAATGGTGTTTTTCAGGTAGCCACCGAGGGCCAGCACGTTCGGCCCACTCTTATTGAGTGCCACCGGCAGCGGCACGTAACCGCGCGCCCGTCGGATGAATGCCGGGCCATTACGGACGACCGAATCATCACAGCGCACGACAATTTCGCGGTCATGCAGCAGATAGGCATCAGCGATCCCGGACAAACGCGCCAGCGCTTCATCGTTGCCGATGACCAGCGGCTCACCATGCGGATTGGCGCTGGTCATGACCAGCAACATTTCATGGGGCTGATGCAGCCAGTCTGTCCCCGCCGGACGCCCGGCCGCCTCATGCCAGAGTAGCAAATGCAGCGGAGTGCCGGGGACCATGACGCCGATCTCTGCCAGGCCCGGCGCGATGCCCGGCAACTCTTCAGCGCCCTTGGCGCAGAGGACGACCGGCGCCGCCGCACTGTTCAACAACTCGATATCGGCGGGGCCTAGCGTCGTGTAGGCAACCAGCGAAGCCGGGTTGAGCGCCATCATGGCGAAGGGTTTTTCCTCGCGCTGCTTGCGCTGGCGCAACTCGCCCACCGCCTGCAGATTGCGCGCATCGCAGGCGAGATGGAAACCGCCCAGCCCCTTGAGCGCGACAATTTTTCCGGCGCGCAGCAGATGCAGGGCTTCCGTGAACGGATCGCCGCTGATCCTTTGACCATTGGCGTCGAGCAGGCTCAGTTGCGGCCCGCAATCCGGGCAACAAGTGGTTTCCGCATGAAAGCGGCGATCGGCTGGTGTGCTGTATTCGGCGGCGCAGGGCGTACAGAGCGCGAAGGGCGCCAGGCTGGTGTGTGCGCGGTCGTAAGGAATACGTCGACTAACGGTGTAGCGCGGACCGCAGTGGGTACAGGTCGTAAATGGATAGCGCCAGCGCCGGTTCTGAGGATTACAGAGATCGACGATGCAGTCGGGGCACAGCGCGGCATCCGGCCCGATACTGGTTGCCACCGCGCCGGCGACACTGTCAACAATCGAAAAACCCGTGCCGTCAACCATGTACGCTTCATGCTCAATGGCATCAATACGCGCCAGTCGGGGAATCTCCTGCGGCAGGCGCGCCAAAAATTCCGGCACTTTTTCACCGTCGACCGCAACCGTCACCCCCGCGCCATCGTTACGCACCCAGCCGTTCAATCCCAGCTCATTAGCCAGGCGCCAGACGTAGGGTCGAAAGCCGACGCCCTGCACCAAACCACGAACGCGTATCTGGCGCGCCGTCATTTTCCAGCCTGGGTCTGCTCCAGCTGGCGCTCCAGTTCGGCCACCCTGGCCTTGAGGCCGTCGACCGTTTGACTGCGCTTTCCGCTCTGGGCTTCCAGCCCGGATTTGATCCACGACACCCAGGCCGCCAGCCCATCGCCCGTGCTCGCCGAAACGCGGAAGATGGTGAGATGCGGATTGACCCGCCGCGCGTTGGCCTCGGCCAGGTCGGCATCGAATTCGAGGTAGGGCAGCAGGTCGCACTTATTGAGCAGCATGACGTCAGCGGCACGGAACATGTCGGGATACTTGAGCGGCTTGTCCTCGCCTTCGGTCACCGAGAGGATGGCGACCTTGTGGTGTTCGCCGAGATCGAACGCCGCCGGGCAGACCAGATTGCCGACGTTCTCGATCAGGAACAGCGACTCGTCAGCCGGTTTCATGCGCTGCATGGCGTGGCCGACCATATGACCATCAAGATGGCAGCCCTTGCCGGTATTGATCTGCAGAGCGGCAACACCGGTGGCACGGATGCGCTCGGCGTCGTTGGAGGTCTGCTGATCACCCTCGACCACACTGATCGCCACCTCGGCCTTGAGCAGCTCTATGGTTTTGACGAGCAGGGTGGTCTTGCCCGAACCGGGGCTGGAAACCAGATTCAGCGCGAAAATGCCGCGCTCGTCGAACCAGGCACGGTTGGCGCTGGCGTAGGCGTTGTTCTTGGACAGAATGTCCTGCTCGATCTGCACCATGCGCGACTGGCTCATGCCCGGCACGTGCGCCCGGGCCGGGCCGTTACCGTAATCGAGATCACCGGAAACCGGGTCTTCGTGA
>Ga0209480_10000777_pt1 | contig 24648 bp, 21 predicted proteins | sample JI61114C2DNA_FD_187501 | JGI IMG/M metagenome (GOLD analysis project Ga0209480, IMG submission 187501) | Wastewater effluent complex algal communities from Wisconsin, to seasonally profile nutrient transformation and Carbon sequestration -... | ecosystem: Engineered > WWTP > Effluent > Algae... | reverse complement strand
CAGATCAGCAGGCCGAAGCTGACGACGACGATCAGCAGCATGAAGCCGCCGAAGGTCCAGGCCAGCACCGGGTCGGAGCCGAAGGCGTGCACGCTCTGGACCACGCCGCTGCGGGTCATGAAGGTGCCGACGATCGTCAGCAGGAAGCTGACGATGATCAGCAGCAGGTTCCACGCCTTCATCATGCCGCGGCGCTCCTGGATCATCACCGAGTGCAGGAAGGCCGTCGCGGTGAACCAGGGCAGCAGGCCGGCGTTCTCGACCGGGTCCCAGGCCCAGTAGCCGCCCCAGCCGAGCTCCTCGTAGGCCCAGAGCCCGCCGAGGATCAAGCCGAAGGTCAGGAACATCCACGAGAACAGCACCCAGCGCCGGACGCTGCGCTGCCAGGCCGCGTCGACCTGGCCGGTCAGCAGCGCCGCCATCCCGAAGGCGTAGGGCACCGCCAGCGAGACGTAGCCGAGGTACAGGCTCGGCGGGTGGATGATCATGTAGAAGTTCTGGAGCAGCGGGTTCAAGCCGCGGCCCTGCGTGGGCACCTCGAGCAGATACTGCGCGAAGGGGTCCTTGATGAACAGCAGCAGGCCGACGAAGAAGCAGGTGATCGTCGCCAGGACCGCGACCACGTGCGGGATCAGCTCGCGGTGGCGCTTCCGATTGGCGCGCACGGCCAGCGAGCCGAACAGCGTGTGCAGCAGCACCCAGAACAGCAGGCTGCCGTCGAGACCGCCCCAGAACGCGGTGATCTTGTAGAACAGCGGCATCGAGGCGTCGCTGGTGTGCTGCACGTACTGGATCGAGTAGTCGCCCGACAGGAACGCGTAGATGATCAGCGAGGAGGCGAAGGCGGCCAGGCCGAAGCTCGCGTAGGTGCCCTGGACGGCGCCCTCGATCAGCCGCTCCGAGCGCCGCTGCGCCCCGAGGATCGCCAGGCCGGTGGTGCCGAGGCTCAGGATGAACAGCAGAAGGATCGTGGCGGTGCCGAGGGTGGCGATCGACAGCGACCCCCCTGGAGGGGCCCCGGCGAGAGGAGCGAGCAGTGCGAGCGACATGAGGACCTCCTGGTGTTAGCGCTTGCCGGGCTTCTTGGTCGGGTCGGCCGACGCCTGCTCCTCGTACTTCGAGGGGCACTTCGCGGCCATCTCGTCCGACTCGAAGCGGCCGTCCTGCAGCGTGCCGGTCAGCACCACCTCGCCGCCCTCGGCGAAGGTGTCGGGCACCATGTTCGTGTAGTGCACCGGCAGGCGCCGGCCCTCGCGCTCGACCTCGAAGGTGTAGTCGCCGGCGGCGCCGATGCGCTGGCGGACGGTCCCGGGGACGACGGTGCCATGGACCTTGACGGTGCGGCCGGCGTAGGCGGGCATCGCGTCGACGAACTTGTCGACGTAGATGTACTCGAGCACGCCCTCGGTGCCGCTGGTCGTGACCATGTAGGCGGCGGAGCCGGCGATCGCCAAGCCGAGGATAATTTGGGTCGTCACGGGGAGCGCCATGTCTTCATCCTCCGATGCTGATCATCGCCTTGTCGGGGCCGCCGAGGCCATCGACCTGAAACTCGTGTCCGGGCCGTTTATGCCCGAGGATCGCCCGAACACGCGACGCCAGCGCGTCCGGGTCGTGGGATCGCAGGGCCGAGCGTAGATCGCCCGTGTCGTCGCGCGCGAGACAATTGTGCAGCTGCCCGGTCGCGGAGATGCGGAGGCGATTGCAGCGGGCGCAGAAATTCTCGGTCATCGCGGCGATGACACCGAGGCGCTGGCCCGCGTGCGGCCCGGCGACGACCCGCCAGTAGCTCGCGGGCCCGAGCCCGCGCAGTCCCGTGCCCGCGTCGGGCACCAGCGCGGCGCCGACGTGGGTCTCGACGGCGCGCCGGAGCTCGGCCGCGGGCAGCAGTTCGCCGGGCACGAACAGGCGGCCGCCCGACATCGGCATCAGCTCGATGAAGCGGGGCACGTGCCCGTGGGCCCACGCCCAGGTCGCCAGCGGGCCGAGCTCGTCGTCGTTGAAGCCGCGCACGGCCACGGTGTTGAGCTTGATCCCGCGAAAGCCGGCGGCGGCGGCGGCCTCGAGGCCCGCGAGCACCTGCGACAGCTCGCCCCGGCGGGTGATCTCCCGGAAGCGCGTGGGGTCGAGGCTGTCGATGCTGACCGTCAGGCCCGCGAGGCCGGCCGCGTGCAGCGGCGCCGCGAGCTCCGTCAGCCGCGCGCCGTTGGTGGTCATCACGACCTGCAGCTGGCGATCGTCTGGCAGCGCGATGCTCGACAGCTCGGCGACCAGCTCGACCAGACCCTGGCGCACCGTCGGCTCGCCGCCGGTCAGGCGCACCCGCTCCACGCCCCAGGCGGCGAAGGCCCGCACCAGCTGCGCGACCTCCTCGAGCGTCAGCAGCTCGCGCCGCTCGATGTGCTCGATCCCCGCCTCGGGCATGCAGTAGGTGCAACGAAAGTTGCATCGGTCCGTCAGCGAGACCCGCAGGTACTTCACGGCGCGCGCCTGCGGGTCCACGAGTGGACCAGGAGCGAACTCGACCGCGGGCGGCGGCCGCAGGCGGCGGAGCGGGACGAGGGTCATGGCAGCGCGAACGGTCGAAAGGTTACCAAAGGGAAGCTTCCCTGTCCTGACCTTCCCACGGGTCCAGACAGGCTGTGGCACCCCTCAACGCGATCCTGCAGCCGCGCGTGCGGAAGCGCAGTCTCCGGCTCGCTTCGCGCCGAGGTCGCGGTGGGCGCCATTAACGGACGAAGCGGCCGCGGGTCACCCCGGCGGCCGCCTGGATAAGCAGCGACGAGCGTCGCTCAGTGCGCGGCCTTCGCCTCGCCGTGGCCAGCGCCGTGCTCGGCGCCCGCGGCGGGAGCATGACCGGCGCCGTGCTCGGGGCCGCCGTGGGCCTCGACCTCCTTGCGGATGCGTTCGGCGCGCTCGGGGACGTTGTCGACGCCGACCTTCAGGGCGTTGCCGGCGTTCTCCATCTCCTTGAGGCGGACGAAGGTCTCCTGCTCGTCGTTGAGCCGCGCGCGGGCCCCCATGTCGAACAGGGTGAAGCCGAAGAAGATGGCGACGAAGATGATCGTGCCGAGGAACACGAACAGGTGGTACTTCTCGTCGTACTTCAGGTGCATGAAGTAGCCGACCACCAGGGCGGCCTTCACGGTCGCCACGAGCATGGCGACAGTAAGGCTCGCGGGTCCGAGGTTGGCGAACGAGACCGCGTAGGTCAGCGCCGTGAGCACGAACAGCGTGCCGATGATCTTGTTGTACAGGCTGATCGGCGAGACGTGCTCGTGGAGCTCGTGGGGGTGCTCGACCGGCTGACCGTTGGAATAAACCTTGCTCATGACATCACCTCCGCGGCTCACTTCACCAGGTAAAGGAGGGGGAACAGGAAGATCCAGACGAGGTCGACGAGGTGCCAGTAGAGGCCGGTGTTCTCGACGGCCGCGTAATTCTTGGCGCTGAAGTCGCCGCGGCCCGCGCGGATGTAGATCCAGATCATGATGGCGAGGCCGACCAGCACGTGGAAGCCGTGCAGGCCGGTCATCATGAAGTACACGCCGAAGAAGACGTGGGGCAGGCCCTCGACCTCATAGCCGTGGAGGTGGGCCGAGTAGTACTTGCCCGGCAGCATGCCGTGCGCGAACTTCTCGCTGTACTCGAAGTACTTGACCACCATGAAGATGAGGCCGCACAGGATGGTCAGCACCAGGTAGCGCTGGATCCCCTTGCTGTTGCTGGTCTGCGCCGAGCGGACCGCCAGAGCCATCGTGTAGGACGAGCTCAGCAGGACCAGGGTGTTGATGCCGCCGGCGGTCTTGCTGAGGTACTCGCTCGCCCCCAGCACCATCTCCGGATAGAACATCCGCGTGATGAAGTAGCCGAGGAAGAGACCGCTGAACATCAGGATCTCGGTGGCCAGGAACAGCCACATCCCGAGCTTGGCGGCCCCCGCCTGCTGACCCATCGTGTCGAAGTGATGGGCCAGGTGCGGGTTGTGCTCGTCGCCCCCGTCATCCCCGTGCGCGTGTACGTGTGCAGTGCTCATGATGTCCCTTCAAGCTCGGTGAGGCGCTCAGTGCGGCTCAGTGGGGCGGGTGGAAGCCGGCCGACTTGTCGATCTCCGGGAAGTCGTAGGGGCTGCCGGTGACGTGCGGGGTCTCGTGGAAGTTATGCTCGATCGGCGGGCTCTGGGTGTGCCACTCGAGGGACACGCCCTGCCAGGGGTTCGCCGGCGCCTTCGCGCCGGTCTTCAGCGAGACGAGCAGATAGCCGAGGGTCCAGAACAGGCCGATCGCCAGGATGAACGACCCGATGGTCGAGATCTGGTGCATCAGCTGGTACTCGGGCAGGTAGGCGTAGTAGCGGCGCGGCATGCCCTGATGGCCCAGGAAGAACTGGGTCAGGAAGGTGACGTTGAAGCCGATGAACACCAGGAGGCAGCCGAACTTGCCCGCGGCCTCGTTGAACATCCGGCCGGTCATCTTGCCCCACCAGTGATGGATGCCCCCGATCAGGGCGATGACGGTGCCGCCGACCATGACGTAGTGGAAGTGGGCGACCACGAAGTAGGTGTCGTGGAGGTGCACGTCGATGGCCAGCGTGGACAGGGGGAGGCCGGTGAGGCCGCCGACCGTGAAGGTCCACAGGAACGCCAGCGCGTACCACATCGAGGTGTTGTAGACGATGCTGCCGCCGTAGAGCGTGGCGATCCAGGAGAAGACCTTGATCGCCGTGGGCACGCCGACCGCGAAGGTCAGGAAGCTGAACAGGACGCCGACCAGCTCCGACTGACCGGCGACGAACATGTGGTGGCCCCAGACCAGGAAGGAGATGATGGCGATGGCGACCGACGACAGCGCGATGGCCTTGTAGCCGAAGATGTGCTTGCGCGAGTGGACGGTGATGAGCTCGGAGATGATCCCGAAGCCCGGGAGGATCATGATGTAGACGGCCGGGTGGCTGTAGAACCAGAAGAAGTGCTGGAACAGCACCGGGTCGCCGCCCATCGCTGGGTCGAAGATGCCGATGCCCAGGGTCCGCTCGATGATGATCAGCAGCAGGGTGATCGCCAGCACCGGCGTCGCCAGCACCTGGATGACGGCCGTCGCGTAGATCGCCCACACGAACAGCGGCATGCGGTTCCAGGTCATGCCCGGCGCGCGCATCTTGTGGACGGTGACGATGAAGTTCAGGCCGGTGAGGATCGACGAGAAGCCGGCGATGAAGGCGCCTGCGGTCGCCGTGACCACCGCCGTGCCCGACGAGGTCGAGTACGGGGTGTAGAAGGTCCAGCCGGTGTCGAGGCCGCCGTTCAGGAGGGCGGCGATGAAGAAGACCGACGCGACGGAGTAGACGTAGAAGCTCAGGAGGTTGAGCTTGGGGAAGGCGACGTCCTTGGCGCCGAGCATCAGCGGCAGCAGGAAGTTCCCCAGGGCCGCCGGCACCGACGGGATGATGAAGAGGAACACCATGATCGCGCCATGCAGCGTGAAGACCTGGTTGTAGGTCTGCGCGCTCATGATGTCCTGATCCGGCGTGAACAGCTCGGTGCGGAGCAGGATCGCCAGGAGACCGGCGATCATGAAGAAGAACATGACGGCGACCCCGTACATGACTCCGAGTCGCTTATGGTCGACGGTCACGAGCCAGGAGGCCAGGCCGCGCTTGGCGACCAGGTAGCTGGGCTCCAGGTTCTTGTCGAAGCGGCTGGTATCGTTGTCGTACGTGGAAACAGGTGCGTGGGACATGCTGGGCTCCGGATGCGCCGAGGCGCCTACTTCTGGGCCTTGATAAACTCAATCAGCGCCGTGATCTGCTCGTCGTTCAGCTGGCCGGCGAAGCTCGGCATCTGCGGGGCGAAGCCCTGGACGACCTTGGCGTTGGGCTCGAGGATCGACTCACGGATGTAGTTGTCCTCGACGGTGACGGCGGCGCCGCCGACGATCGCCTCGCTGCGGCCGTAGGCGCCCTTCCAGGTCGGACCGGTCATGACGCTGCCGTCGAGGCTGTGGCAGCTGTTGCAGCCCTTCTGCTTGTAGATACGGGCGCCGAAGTCGGCCATGGTCTTGTCGCCCTTGGCCGGGTCGAACTCGAGGCGGCTGCGCTCCTTGAGGATCGCCTCGTACTCGTCGGCGCCGACGACCAGGACCTTGCCGATCATGCTCGAGTGCTGTTCACCGCAGTACTCGGTGCAGAACAGCGGGAACTCGCCCTTCATCGTCGCCTCGAACCACATGACGGTGTAGCGGCCGGGGACCACGTCCTTCTTCAGCCGGAAGACCGGGATGAAGAACGAGTGGATCACGTCGGTCGAGGTCATCGTCAGGCGCATCGGCGTGCCGACCGGGACGATCAGCTCATTGTTGAGCTGGGCGCCCGGGACCGACGGGTAGTCGACGGTCCAGAACCACTTCTGGCCGGTGATGCGCACGTCGATCGCGTCGGCGGGCGGCGTCACCTGCTTCATGTAGTCGATCTCGCCCCAGGCGAAGAGGATGATGAAGCCGACGGTCGGGATGGCGCTCCACCAGAACTCGAGCTTGCCGTTGTGGGTCAGCGGCGAGGTCTTGCGGTGGCCATCCTTCGGCTTCTTGTACTTCACCATGAAGTAGATCTGCGCGCCGATGGCGGCGATGAAGCCGACGGCGCACAGGCACCAGAAGAAGATGTACAGGTTGTCGAACGACTGCGCGTTGGTGGAGGCGGCGGGGAGCAAGCTCCACGGGGTGTCCGACATCGCAGGCGTGCCAGGATTGCTGTCAGGAAGGAAGATCACGTGCTTACCTCCGCAAGGGCGTGCTCAGGCGCCAATCCGGCGCTCGCGGCGCCAGTAAATGAGCAAGGCGGTGCCGATCAATAACACAGTCAGCGCGCCCGCGACGCGCATGAGACCGAACGCAAACGGGCCATAGCGACCGAGCGTCGCATCGTAGTGGAAACAGCTGAGGATGAAGCGGTCCAGCGTCGAGCCGACGCGCCCCTCGCTGGCCTCCATGAGGCCGAACTTGAGGTCGTTGCTCGCGTAGCTGAGCCCGTAGATGTAGCGGGCGATCTTGCCCTCGGGGGAGGAGAAGATGATGACCGCGGGGTGGGCGTACTGGTCCTGCTCGGCGTCGTAGGCGTACTGGATGCCCAGCTGCGCCGCGAGCAGGCGGATGTTGAGGGCGTCGCCGGTGAGGAAGGCCCAATCGACCGCGTTGCCGCGGCCGAGCGCCTGCAGGTGGTTGGCGCGCTTGGTGGCCGCGAGCTCGGTCTGCTCCCGCGGATCGATGCTGACGGTCACGATCCGGAAGTTCTCGTCGCCGGCGGTCCAGTCGAACTGGCGCAGGGACTCCGTCAGCTCGTTGAGCTGGACGTTGCACAGCACCGGGCACCGGAAGTAGTTCATCGTCAGCAGCACCGGGCGCTTGTCGTCGAAGTAGTCGCCGAGGGTGACCGACTTGCCGGTGTGATCCGTGAACTGCAGGCCGCGCTCGAGCAGGTTGCCGAGGTGCTCGTCGACGTCGATCGCGTGCATCGCCGGGGCCAGCGGCTGGGCCAGCGCCGAGCGCGATGGTGCCTCGTCCGCGCGCGCGGACCCACCGACTGCGACGGTCAGGAGACCCGCAGTCAGGAGGCAAAGGCCGAGGCCCGAAGCGATGCGAAGACGTGGCACGGAGGGAGGTTCAGATCGGAGGGTGTCGCCAGCCCGGGATGGGCCAGGCGCGCGGACTAGTGGTGCTCACCGGGGGGGTGGTCGTGAGGCGCGCCAGCGGCGGGCGGCGCAGCGGCGGGCGGCGCAGCGGCGGGAGGCGCAACGCCGGGGGCCGGTGCGGGGGCCGGTGCAGGCACGCCGGGCGCTGCAGCACCTGGCACAGCAGCACCAGGCTCCGGTGCGGGAGCGCCTGGCGCTGCACCCGGCACAGCGGGTGCGCCAGGAGCTGCGCCCGGGACTACGGCGCCAGCCGCGTCACCCGGCGCGGGCACGACGGCATCACCCGGCGCGGGCGCGACGGCATCACCCGGCGCGGGCACAGGCACGGGCGGTGCGGGCGTCGGCGCGGCGCCGCCGGCCTGACCGCCCGCGGCGATGTCATCGGGGTGCTGCCAGCCCGGCGGGGGCGCGGCGGCGTGCAGGCCCTCGGGCTTGGAGAGGACGAGCTCGCGAGCGACGGCGAGGGGCACGAAGCGCTGCTTGACCTCCTTGCCGTTGGTATCCTTGAAGGACAGCTCGCCCGAGCCCTTGATGACCGCGTCCATGTCGGACTGGTACTGCTCGAGCACGAAGGAGGCCTCCTTGCCACGCTCGGCCATCAGGTCGTGCTGCTGGTTGTTGAACAGCTGCACGCAGGTGACGATGGACAGCAAGGTCATCGCGCCGAGGCCCCAGACGATGTTGAAGAGCTCCTTGGTCGGGGGCTCGTCGATTTCGTGGCCGCCGCCGCCGCCGTGGTGGCCGTGCCCGGTGTTGTGAGAGTCGCTCATGACAGGCTCCAGCTGGGGTTCTCTGCTCGTCTTAGAAGTTCTCGAACTTGATGGACTCGGCGATGCGCGGGTCGTCGACGGGGACCAGGGCCTTGCGGCCGAGGGCCCAGCCGAAGCCGGCGAGGAACACACCGAGGACGCCGAGCAGGGTCAGAGCGTCGAGCGCGCCGAGGTGCATGGTCATGTGGTGGTCACCGGACTCGAGGGCGTGGTGGTGCGCCAGGACCGGCTGGACCAGCCAGTACATGTCCACGAACTGCATGAAGAGGATCCACGTGGCGGCCAGGGCCAGGGTCACGCTGTTGCGCTTGACCGCCCGGGGCAGCAGGAACAGGAACGGGATCGGGAAGCGGCCGAGGCACAGCAGCATCGTCAGCGGGAAGAAGTCGTCGGCGATGCGGTACGCGAACCACATCGTCTCCTCCGGGATGTTGGCGTACCAGATCAGGAAGTACTGGCTGAAGCCGATGTACGTCCAGAACACGGTGAAGCCGAACAGGTACTTGCCGAGGTCGTGGTAGTGCTCGTCGGTGACGACGCCCTTGAGGTAGCCCGACTTACGCAGGAAGATGGCGATCAGCGTCAGGAACGCGTGGATCGTCAGACACGAGCCGGCGAAGAAGTAGACGCCGAACATGGTCGAGAACCAGTGCGGGTCGAGCGACATCAGGAAGTCGAAGGCCGCGAAGGTCAGCGACAGGGCGAACAGGAACAGCGCCGGGGCCGCGAAGGCGCGGGCGCGGCTGGCGTTCTTGGCGGCGCGAACCGGGTCGCCGTCGCCGGAGGTCGACCAGCTGTAAAAGAGCACCGACAGCAGGGTCCACACGCCGAAGTAGACGCCGATGCGGATCCTGAAGGCGCCCTCGTTGAGGTAGCTCGCCTTCGCGCTCAGCATCACGTCGGCGGCGACCGCCTCGGTGTCGGTCCAGTGGTAGAGGTCGTGCATGCCGAACAGCACGATCGGCGCGGCCAGCAGGCACAGCAGCGGCAGCGTGATCATCGCGTTCTCGGCCAGGCGGCGGACGGCGATCGACCAGCCGGCGCGCACGAGGTGCTGCAGGATCACGAAGAACAGGCCGCCGAGGCCGACGGCCAGGAAGGTGTAGAGCGCGGTCAGGTACGAGAACCAGAACTGGTGCTCATGGCCGGTCTTGAGCGCGAAGGCGCCGCCGAGGCCGGCGGCCGCGAGCACGACGCCGAGGATCGGGAGGAGGCGCCAGACTGAGCCCTTCGCCAGGTTGACCTGCTCAGGGGCGATGGTCGCGATGTCGTTGTGCGAGCTCATGGCTACTTGCCCTCCTCGGTGCGGGCGGCCTGCAGGGTGCGGACCCAGGCGGCGATCGCCCAGCGATCGTGGACCGGGACCTGCGCCGCGTAGGGCAGCATCGTGCCCTTGCCGTTGGCGATCACGTCGTAAAAGTAGGCGAGCGGCATGGCCCGCAGGCGGGGGTCATGCAGGTTGGTCGGGGCGACGCTGAAGCCGCCGCCGCGCCGGGTCGCAATGCCCTTGCCGCCGCCGCTCTGGTCGTGGCAGGGCTGGCAGTAAATGTTGTAGCGCTGCTCGCCGCGGGCCAGCAGCTCGGTGCCCAGCGCCATGCTCGCCGGCAAGCGGTCGAGGAGGCGGCCGTCGGAGCCGCGACCGCGGTGCAGCTCGTCGTCGTCCTTGAGCTCGCCGACGGCCACGGTGCCGGCGACCGGCGGACGCATCGCGCGGCCCATGCAGCCGTGGTTGACAGCGTCGGCGCAGTCGACGTCCTCGAAGAAGTCGTTCTGCTCCTGGGCGTCGTAGCGGGACTGGAAGTCCATGTTCTGGATAATGTGGACCGGCGGGAGGTCGGAGCGGTTGCCCTGACAGGCGCCGAGGCCAGCGACCGCGACAAGGGCTACCAGGCCTGCGAAGGATCGGGATGCGAAGGAGTTGCGCGGCATCTTAGTCCTCGACCTCTTCGACGAAGGTGGCGCCGGTGGCCTCGAGCAATCTGCGGGTGCGCTCGAGGTCGTACTTGGGGTCGCGCGCCTCGATGGCGATGAAGAACTTGTCGTCGCTGAAGCGGTGGAAGCGTTCGGAGTTGAACAGCGAGTGGTACCACATGGGCAGACGGTTCAGGCCGAGCATGCCGAACACGGCGCCGAAGGCCGAGAGCAGCACGCCGAGCTCGAAGGTCACCGGCACGAAGGCCTGCCAGCTGAAGTAGGGCTTGCCGGCGATGATGATCGGGTAGTCGACGGTCGAGGTCCACCACTGGAGCAGGAGCGCACAGGAGGCGCCGGTCATGCCCATGGCGAACACGATCCACGGCAGGACCGAGGGCTTGAGGCCCATCGCCTTGTCGAGGTTGTGCACGGCGAAGGGCGTGTGCGAGTCCCAGGCCGAGTAGCCGGCGTCGCGGACCTGCTCACAGGCGTGGAAGACCGCCGCGGCCGAGTCGTACTCGGCGAGCAGCCCGTAGATCTTCTTCTTGTGGGGCTTACTCATGGCTCAGTGGTTCCCCTTGGAGTGCGCACCGTGGTTGTTGTCCGCGTGGTCGTTCGGGCCGGCATGATAGTGCGGGTCGGCCTGCGGCAGGACGCTCTTGACCTCGGCGATGGCGATGGTCGGGAGGTAGCGGAGGAAGATGCAGAACAGGGTGAAGAACAGGCCGAAGCTGCCGACCAGGGTCGCCATGTCCCACACCGTCGGGGAGTAGTAGTCCCAGCTGGAGGGCAGGAAGTCGTGGTGGAGCGAGGTCACCGTGATGACGAAGCGCTCGAACCACATGCCGATGTTGACGAAGATCGACAGGATGAACAGGGCGACCGGGCTGCGGCGGATGGCCTTGAACCAGATGAACTGCGGCGTGATGACGTTGCAGCTGACCATGATCCAGTACGCCCACCAGTAGTCGCCGAAGGCGCGGTTGGCGAAGGCGTAGCTCTCGTAGGGGTTGCCCGAGTACCAGGCGATGAAGAACTCCATCGCGTACGCGTAGCCGACCATCGTGCCGGTCAGCAGGATGATCTTCGCCATGTTCTCGAGGTGCTTGATCGTGATCAGGTGCTCGAGCTTGAACCAGGCGCGCAGCGGCACCAGCAGCGTCAGCACCATCGCAAAGCCCGAGAAGATCGCGCCGGCGACGAAGTACGGCGGGAAGATCGTGGTGTGCCAGCCCGGGAGCTGCGAGACCGCGAAGTCGAAGGACACGATCGTGTGCACCGAGAGCACCAGCGGCGTCGCCAGGCCCGCGAGGATCATGTAGGCCTTCTCGTAGTTCACCCAGTGGCGGGTCGAACCGCGCCAGCCGAGGGCGAACAGGCCGTAAGCGAAGCGGCGGGCCGGGGTCTTGGCCCGGTCGCGCATCGTCGCCAGGTCGGGGATCAGGCCGACGTACCAGAACAGCAGCGAGACCGTGAAGTAGGTCGAGACCGCGAACACGTCCCACAGCAGCGGGCTGCGGAAGTTGGGCCACATGTCCATCTGGTTCGGGATCGGCAGGGACCAGTACAGGACCCAGGGCCGGCCGGCGTGGACCGTCGGGAACAGCAGTGCGCAGATGACCGCGAAGATGGTCATCGCCTCGGAGGCGCGGTTGATCGAGGTGCGCCACTTCTGTCGGAACAGGAACAGCACGGCGGAGATGAGCGTCCCCGCGTGGCCGATGCCGACCCAGAACACGAAGTTGACGATCGCCCAACCCCACGCGACCGGGTTGTTGAGGCCCCAGATGCCGATACCCGTCCAGAGCAGGTACCCGACCGCGACGCCCAAGACGCCGAGCATCGAGAGCGACAGCAGGAACGCGATCCACCAGCGGCTGTTCGGGGCCTCGATCGGGGCGGCGACCGCCTCGGTAATGTCATGGTAGCTGACCGCGCCGTCCACCAGCACCTTGCGGCCGAGGATGGGGTCGAGTTCGTCGGTATGAACTACGGAAGCCATGGCTTACACGAGCTCCGGGTTGGGGTTGCGGACCCGCGCGAGGTAGGTCGTCCGCGGTCGGGTGTTGAGGTCGGAGAGCACGCCGTAGTTGCGGGTGCTGGTCTTGTTCTTGGAGACCCTGGTCTCCGGGTCGGCGACATCGCCGAACTCGATCGCCCGACTCGGGCACACCTGCTGGCAGGCGGTGACGATCACGCCGTCCTTGACGAGGTCCTCGCCGGCGGTGTGGGCCTGGATCTTGGCCTCCTGGATGCGCTGCACGCAGTAGCTGCACTTCTCGATCACACCGCGGAAGCGAACCGTGACGTCGGGGTTCTTCACCATCCGCACGAGCTTGTGGTCGTTCACCGGCTCCTTGTTGTAGTTGAAGTAGTTGAAGCGGCGGACCTTGTACGGGCAGTTGTTCGCGCAGTAGCGAGTGCCGATGCAGCGGTTGTAGGCCATGTCGTTCAGGCCCTCGGGGCTGTGGGCGGTCGCGGCGACCGGGCACACGTTCTCGCAGGGGGCCGTCTCACAGTGCTGACACAGCATCGGCTGGACGATCGCCTGAGGGGCCTCCTTCGGGCCGGTGTAGTAGCGGTCGAGGCGGATCCAGTGCATCTCGCGGCCGTTGCCGACTTCCTTGCGGCCGACCACCGGGATGTTGTTCTCGGCGACGCAGGCCACGGTGCAGGCGGTACACCCGGTGCACTTGTTGAGGTCGATGACCATGCCCCACTGCTGGAGGCCGACGAAGGCCGGCGGCCCGAGGTCGGGGTGGGTGTTGTGGTCCCACAGCGACTTGAGGTTCGCCTTGGCGATGAGGTCGCCCTTCTGCGAGAAATCCGGGTCGGCCTTGAAGCCCTCGACGGTGGTCTCGCGGACGATCGGGCGGACCGGGTAGCCACGACCGGGGTTGGAGCCCACGCTGTCGTCCTTGGGCGAGGCCGGGTCGACGCCGGGGTCGAGCGAGCCGTGGTCCTGGGTCGAGTAGACCAGCCGGCGGCCGCCGAACTTGGCCAGCTCGGCGCCGGAGACGAACCAGGGGTTCGCGCTCGCCTGGAGGGCGTAGGCGTCGACGCCGGCGCCGTTGGCGACGCCGCCGAGCTCGCGGCGGCCGTAGCCGAGGTTGAGCGAGACGGTGTCGTCGGCCTGACCGGGGGCGATCCACACCGGGGCGACCAGCGCGCGGCCGCCGACCATGATGTTGATCAGGTCGCAGTTCTCGACCTTGAGCTTGCGGGCGGTCTCGATGCTGATGTAGGCGGCGTTGTCCCACGCCAGCTTCGTCATCGGGTGCGGGGCCTCCTGCAACCAGCCGTTGTTGGCGTGGCGGCCGTCGGCCAGCTTCGGGTCGAGGTGGAAGTTGACCTCGATCTTGTCACCGGGGGCGACGTCGGCCTTGCCGAGCGCGGCGATCAGGGCGGTCATGTCGCGCGGGGCGGGGCTGCCGCCAGCGCGGGGGACCCCCTGGACGACGCCGTCGTGCAGCCAGCGGCGCCAGGTGCGGTCGGAGAACATCGTGCCGAGGGCGGTGCTCCAGTAGTCCTTGACGAGGGTGTAGCCGTCGAACTCGGAGTCGTTGGTCATCCACGACAGGAGCTCGAGCGCGCTGCGGCTCTTGGCGTGCAGCGGGGCGATCAGCGGCTGGACGATCGAGATCGTCGAGTCGGCCGCCTCGAGGTCGCCCCAGGACTCGAGGTAGTGCGAGAGGGGCAGGCACCAGGTGGCGAGCCGTCCGGTCTCGTCCATGTGGCTGCCGAGGTGCACCAGCACCTTGCCCTTGAGCGCCTCGGCCAGGCCGAGCTCGCCGGGGGCGTCGTAGGCCGGGTTGGTCTCGAGACAGAGGACCTGGGTGATCGAGCCGTCCGCGAGGCCGGCCGCGAGCGCGGCGAGGTCCTCGGTGGCGACCACCTGATCGTCCTGGCGCAGGCGCACGGTGTTGCCGCCGTTGCCGAGCGCGTAGTTGATGAGGATGCCGAGGGCGTGGGCCCAGGCCGGCTGGCGCTCACCGACCAGCACCGCGGTGCCGCGGCGCGCGGTCTTGGCGGTGTTGAGGTCGCGGGCCAGGGCGGCGATGAACTTGCTGTGCTCGGGGCTGAGCTCGGGCTTGGGGAGGGCGGCGATCAGGCCCTCGCCGCCCGGGGGCAGGCGCAGCGCGTGGGCGCCGAACAGCTCGCTGGCGAGCGCCACGAGCAGGCCGCCGACCTCGGCGCCGCGGACCCGCAGGCGATGGTCGGCCTGGGCGCCCGTGATCGTGAAGTGCGGCTCGATCGCGTAGAGGCGGCTGATGTTCGCCGCGTCCTCGGTGTTGAAGGCCGCGCGGCCGTCGGCGTACTCGCGCTGGAGGCGGACGTGGTCCTGCTCGGTGCCGATGAAGTCGCTGTCGAACGCCGCGATGACCTTGGCGCCGGTCAGGTGGAAGGTGGCGCGGGTGCCCGGGCCACCGATCAGCTCGGCGCCGGCGATGCCGTTGCTCGCGCCCGCCGCGTCCGAGAGGATGATCTTGGCCTTCGCGAACTTGTCCTTGAAGGTGCGCAGGACGCTGCGGTAGGTCGGCGAGAGCACGGTCGGGATGACCAGCGCCACGCCGGCGCCCTGATTGCCGCGCAGTTCCTTGATGGTCGCGCCGAGCTCCTCGATGGTGGTGTCCCAGTCGCTGACGCCGTGCTTGCCGTCCGCCCCGAGGTGGTGCGGGACGCGGCAGCGGTCGGGGTCATAAAGGTTGAGCACCGAGCCCTGCGCCCACATATCGGTGGCGCCGCTCGAGTTGGCGTGTCGCGGGTTGCCCTCGACCTTGGTCGGGCGGCCGTCCTGCGACTCGACCAGCAGGCCGAGCACGCTGGTGCCGACCTGGTACGCGGTCGCGTAATAGATGGCCTCGCCGGGGATCATGTCCTCCGGGCGCTTGGCGAACGGCAGGATGTGCTCGACCGGCTTGCGGACGCAGCCAGTGCTGGTGAGCCCGGCGAGCGCGGTCGAGGCGCCGAGGATGCCGGCGAACTTGCGGCGCGCGAGCTTGGTCGCCGGGATCAGCGGGGCGGAGGCAGCGACGTCTGCCTGGCCCGGGAACTCGTCGACGATCGCGGCCAGCGTGCCGTCGTGGTCCTCGAGGCTGCGCCAGTAGGTCTTCAGGGTTTCGGTGGGCTTGGTCATGCGAAAAACCGTTGGGCGCGGGCTAGCGGTGACACCCCGAGCAGTGCTCCGGCGGCAGGACCTCGCGCGTGCGCGTCGGGTCCTTGTTGGCGTCGTAGGCCTTGCCGTCGACCTCGATGTCCCAGGCCATGTTGGTGACCTGGTCGCGCGGACGCAGGTGCGGCTCGGGGTTGCGGTGACAGTCGAGGCACCAGCCCATCGACAGCGGCTGGTCCATCTCCACTACCGTCATCTTGTCGATGCGGCCGTGGCAGGACGCGCAGCCGACCCCGGCCGCGAGGTGCGGGCGGTGGTCGAAGAAGGCGTAGTCCGGGAGCTGATGGACCCGCACCCACGGGATCGTCTCGCCGGTGTTGTAGCTGTCGCGGACCAGCTTGAGCCGCGGGCTATCCTTCTTCACCAGCGAGTGACAGTTCATGCAGGTCTGCGCCGGCGGCACCGCTGCGACCGCGGCGCGCTCGACCGTGTTGTGGCAGTACCGACAGTCCATGCCCATGTCGCCCGCGTGCAGCTTGTGGCTGAACGGCACGGGCTGCTGGGGGCGGTAGCCGACGTCCGTAAACTTCGGCGAGAAGTAGTACCAGACGCCGCCCACAGCGCCAGCCAGAGCCAGAGGCCCGAGCACGCCGATGGCGAGCGGAATCTTGTTGGTCCAGCGGGGAAAAATGGCCGGCACTTCAGTTCACCCTCTTTTTAAAAGGTCCATCCGAGGGTCGCTGACCCCTCGCGCTGAGGCGTGTCTCGTGGGCTTTGTGCAAAGCGGCGAAATACGTCCAGGACCCTTGTTTCGGCGCGCACCCTAACAGCACCATGGCCGGGTGCGCAACAGTCGTGAACAGCGACGCCACGCGGGGGAGGCAGCAAAGTCAGCGCTTCGTCGCGGCCCGAGAACCGTACATGGACCGGCGGGGGCCGGCCACGGCCGCGACAGCGGGTCCCGGTCAGCGTCCGCGGGCCGTGACGATCGGCCGCTGCGCGGTGATGAGAGGCCCGAGACGGCCGATCTCGTGGATCGTGCGGCGCGGGGAGCAAGCGGACGCGACGGGCTCCGTGCATGCGCACACCTGTCCGCTCAGGGCGTTGCGCCGGGGGCAGGCGCGGATCGCCAGCGCGGTGAGAAGGTCTTGATGTAACTCACCAGTGCGTCCAGATCTGCATCGCGCAGGCCCCCCCACGCCGGCATGCCCCGGCTGGTCACGCCGTTGCGGATCGTGGCCTTGAGATGGCTGTCGGTCGGCAAGCTGCCCTCCGCTGCGCCGCCGATGTAGAGGAACTGCGCGGCTCGAAAGTCACGCGGCTTCGGGTCCAGGTTGCGCGCGGCCGGACCGGCGCCGCCGCCGTCGTAGCCGTGGCAGGACGCGCAGTAGCGGTTGAACAGCTTCAGGCCGTGGTTGAGATCCTCGGCCGCGACCTCGACCGGCGCCTCGCCGATCCGCTGCAGCGTCTGCCCGGCGGTGAACAGCGGAGGGCCGGATTCACCGCACGCTGACCCAAGGGACAGGATGCACAGCGTGAACACGGTATTGCTGATATTGACTTTCATCGTCTCAACAACTCCGGGTTCACTGTGCAGCGCGCTCTGCCGGGGCTTGAAGCTCGATGAATATGAAATTCATCGCACCCGCGGGCTCAGCGGCCGCAGCCGGCGCGCTCGCTGTTGAGGGCGCGGAGGACGTGGGTCGAGCGGTGGTAGAGCTCGTCGAGGGAGAGGGCGTCGAGGCCGAGGGCTTCGGCCTCCGGGGTGGTGTACACACCCATGGGGAGGGCTTCGACGGGGGCGCCTTTGGGGCGGCGCACGCCGTAGAACCCACGAATACCGCCCTCGGCGTCGATGAGGACCAGCTTCTCGGAGTGGGCGATGTCGTACATGTCGATGGTGCCGGGGTCACGGCGGTCCATGGCGGTCTTGAAGCCCTCGACGACGAGGGCCTCCATCGCGGGGCGCTCGCCGGTGACGAAGCGCCAGTGGTCCTCGTCCGCGCCGAGGTTCTCGGCGTAGCGTTTGAGGACCGCCGGGGTGTCGTTCTCCGGGTCGACGGTGAAGCTGACGAGTTCGACCTCGACGCCGTTGCGGGCGTAGCGCTGCTGCAGGTCGAGCATGGCGCGGGAGATCTTCGGGCACACGCTAGGGCAGGTCGTGAAGATGAATCCGGCGACCCAGACCTTGCCGCGCATGCTGGCGAGGCTGAAGGGCCGGCCGTCCTGGTCCTGCAGGGCGAAGTCCGGGACCTGAAACAGCACCGGCGGCGGCTCCGGGATGTGGCGCATGAACGGGCGCGTCCCGGTGATGACCAGCAGCAGCAGGCCGACGCCGAAGTGCCAGGGATAGCGGACGAACTTGCGCTGCAGCCAGCCGCCGCGCTCGCCCGGAGGCCCCATGTCGGAGTCTGCCCGCATCAGAGCACCAGCACGTCGGCCACCAGCGCGGCGATCAGGGCCGGCAGGTAGATCAGCGACGCGAAGAAGAAGCCGCGGGCCCAGCGAGTGGCCTCCGCCGGGCTCGAAAAATTGCGGAGTCCGGTGCAGGCGCTGACCAGGAAGCCGAGGCTCAGCACCAGCGCGATGCCGCCGTACAACCAACCGGTGAGGCCGATCACGGTCGGCAGGAGGGAGATCGGCACCAACAGGATCGACCAGAGGATCGCCTGGATCCGGGTCACGTGCTCGCCGCGGACCACCGGTACGCAGCGGATCCCCGCGCGGGCGAAGTCCGCCTGGCGAAACAGCGTGATCGCGAGGAAGTGCGGCATCTGCCAGACCAGCAGGATCGCGAACAGGGCCAGGCCGCCCGCGTCGATGTCGCCGGTGACCGCCGTCCAGCCGAGCAGCGGCGGCGCGGCCCCGGGCACCGCGCCGATCACCAGCGCGAGCGGCGTGCGGTACTTGAGCGGGGTGTAGACCAGCGCGTAGCCGACGATCGCCCAGGCGGCGAGCACCGTCGTCAGCGGGTTGGTGAACAGCCACAACACCGCGAGCGCGAGCGCGCAGAGCCCGATGGCGAAGGCCAGGCCGGTCCGCTCGGGCAAGCGGCGGGTCGCCAGCGGGCGCGCACGCGTGCGCGACATCAGCGGATCCTTGCCGCGCTCGAGCCACATGTTGAGCGCGCTGGCGCCGGCGACCGCGATGCTCGCGCCGATCACGCCCGCGAAGGCGACCGCGAAGCCCGGCGAGCACCAGCCGTCGGCGGTGGTCTCGGCGGCGTAGGGGCTGTCCGCGCTGCGCAACGCCATCCAGGCGGCGCCGGCGGCCGTCAGGGCGCACATGCGGGTGACCCCGGGCTTGGTCAGCTCGACGAGGTCGCGGAGCAGCCGCGACTTGCGGGCGCGCGGGTCGGCGGACGAGCTCGGGTCCTGCGCCGCTGCTTCGACCGGGGCTGAGTTCATAGCTGCACCGATTTCTGATCGCTGCGACAGAAGCTGTCGAGGGCGCGGTAGGCGTCCGCGCAGGGGCACTGCTTGCGGCGGCGGCACTCGGTGCCGCGGTCCTTGCAGACCCCGAACACCCACTGCCCCTTGGACACGACGTCGGGCTTGAGCTGGCCGCAATCGGCCTTGCGGTCGCGGCTCTCGAGGCAGTGATACATGGCGATCTTCACCGCGTCGTTGCACATCATGCTCAGCGCGTCACAGCGGCTGTGCCAGTCGAGGACGACGTTGATGCAGCCCTCGCTGTCGAGCTCCGCGCCGCGGGCCTCGAGCTCGGCCATGCCGGCCATGATCGCCCGCTCCGAGGTGACGTAGCGGTAGTAGGAGAACACGCCCATGGAGACCGCGACCAGGCTCAGGCCGATCAGTACGGTGCGCAGGCTGGGGCCCTCCCAGTCCTTACTCTTCGTTTTCCTCGGGCTGACCACGGTGGCCGCGAAGCTAGCCCGCAGCCCCCGGAGGGTCAATCCCGCGGTGACCGGCGGTCGCAGCGGCCCGTGTGGAAGCTCGCACGTTTGTGGGGCTGTGCTATGGGGATGGGTGCCGTGAAGCAGCTCTTCGGACATCTGTGGACCATCGGTCCGAGCCTACGTCACCGGGCCCGCCCCTGGACTGCGCCCCCGGCCCGGCCCTGGTCGACGACCTTGCAAGACCCGGAGGTCGGCGCGCTGGAGCTGCAGGGCGCGCTGCATCGCCACGAGGACCGGCCCGCGCGCGGCCTGTGCGTGGCGATCCACGGGCTGGGCGGCAGCATCGACAGCCACTACATGATCCGCACGGCGCGGGCCGCCCTCGCCGCGGGCCTCGACTGCCTGCGCCTGGCCCTGCGCGGCGCGGACCGCCTCGGCGCAGACTTCTACCACGCCGCCCTGACCGCCGACGTCGAGGCCGCGCTGCGCAGCCCTGCCCTCGCCGACTATCGCGACCTGTTCGTGGTCGGCTACTCGCTAGGCGGCCACCTCGCGCTGTCGCACGGGCTCGCGCCGAGCGATCCGCGGCTGCGGGCGGTCGCCAGCGTGTGCGCGCCGCTCGACCTGGCGGCGGCCGGCGCGGCGATCGACCACCCGCGGGCCGCGGTCTACTGCGGGCACGTGCTCTCGGGTCTCAAGCAGATCTACACCGAGGTCGCGCGGCGTCGGCCAGTGCCCACGCCGCTGGCCAGCGTGCTGCGCGTGCGGACCATCCGCGCGTGGGACCGCCTGGCCGTGGTGCCGCGCTTCGGCTTCGCCAGCGTCGACGACTACTACCAGCGCGCCAGCATCGGCCCGCGCCTCGCCGGCGTGCAGGTCCCGGCGCTGGTGCTCTCGGCGCGCGCGGACCCGATGATCCCCGCGGCCACGATCGCGCCGCACGTCGCCGACCTGCCGGAGCTCGTCACCCACCTCTGGCTCGATCGCGGCGGCCACGTCGGCTTCCCCGGCGGCCTCGAGCTCGGGCTCGGCGAGGCCCCGCCCGGCCTGGCGGCGCAGGTCATCGGCTGGCTTCAACAGCAGGCCTGACGCGCTCGGCCGGCCGGAGGTGGAGCTCAGCCGCCGAGCATCGACTCGACGCACTGATAGGCCGCGGGTCGGCCCCAGTCGCGCACGTTGATGAAGGCGTGCAGGAGCTGGCCGGCGGCCCCGACGAAGTAGGTGTCGGGGAGCTTCTCGGTGCCGTAGCTCTTGTTGACGTCCTGCTTCGGGTCCCACAGCACGCGGACGCGGGTGTCGCTGAGGCTCATGCGCTCGAGGAAGGGGGCGATCAGCGTCGGGTCGGTGTCGACGGAGATCGCCAGGATGACGACCTCGTCGCGGCCGGCGAAGCGCTCGGCGAGGCGGTCGAGCTGCGGCCACTCGCGGATGCAGGGCTCGCACCAGGTCGCCCAGAAGTTGACGATGACGAGGCGGCCGCGGAAGTCGGTGAGGGCGACCGGGGCGCCGTTGAGGTCCTGGACCGCGAATTCGGGGGCCGGGCCGGCGCGCGGCTCGGGCTCGAGGGAGCGACAGGCGGCCGCGCCCTGGGCCGTGATCGCGGGCGTGAGGGCGGCGGCGAAGCAGAACACCAGGAGGCCGCCGGCGACGATGAAGATCAGGTGCGCGACCAGGCCGAGGCCCGAGATCCCCGGTCGGGAGTCGGCGTCGATGTCGATGTCGGCGGGGTCGGCCATGGTCAAGGTCCGGGCTTCTCCTCGGCGCCTTCCATGATCTTGTCATAGACCCCCGCTCGCGGGGTGCCGGCGTCGACCAGCTTCTGGGCCTTGGCCTTCTCCTCGTCGATGATCGCGGTGAAGTTCTCGAGCGGCTGGGCGCCGGAGATGAAGCGGCCGTTGATGAAGAAGGCCGGGGCGCCGCGGGTGCCGAGGCGGTCGGCGGTGGCCTCGTCGTCCTTGATCATCTGGACGATCTCGGCGGAGTCGAGGTCGAGCTCGAACATCGCGGTGTCGAGGCCGAGCTCCTGCGCGTAGCGCATGAAGGTCGCCTTCGTCATGTCGGCGGGGTCGCCGAACAGCTTGTCGTGCATCTCCCAGAACTTGCCCTGACGGTGGGCGGCGAGCGCCGCCTTGGCGCCCTCGCGCGCCTCCGGGTGCATCGGCAGCGGACGCTGGCGAAACACGACGCGGAGGTCGCCCTTGTACTGCTCCTTGATCTCGTCGACCGTGCCGGTGACCCGCTTGCAGAACGGGCACTGGAAGTCGGAGAACTCGACCATGGTGACCAGCGCGTCGTCGGGGCCGTGCTGCGGGCGCATGTCGATCGGCACGCGGTAGGCCTTGGCCGGGTCGGGCTCGCCGGGGCGGCGCTGGGCGGGGCCCTTGGACGCGGCGCCGCGGTTGGCCTTGGCGTCCTTCATCAGCGCAGTATAGACATCGGCGCGGGCGGTGCCGGCGTCGACCAGCCGCTGCGCGGCCTTCATCTCGTAGCTGATGATCTCGCGCCACTGCTTGGCCGGCAGCGCGCCGCTGTAGGGGTGGCCATTGACCAGGAAGTACGGCGTGCCGGTGGCCCCGCCCTTGTTGCCGGCGGTCTGGTCGGCGTCGACGATCTTGCGGCCGGCGTCGCTGTGGCGGTCGGCCTCGTAGCGGGTGAGGTCGAGGCCGAGCTTCGCGCCGAGCTTGCCGAGGTCCTCGTCGCTGAGGGCCTTCTGGTCGGCGAACAGGGTGTCGTGCATCTCCCAGAACTTGCCCTGCTGGTGAGCGGCCCAGGCGGCCTGGGCGGCCGGAGCGGCCTGCTTGTGGCCGGTCAGGGGGAAGTGCTTGAAGATGAGGCGGACATCGCCCTCGTGGCTGTCCATCGCGGCCTTGAGCGGGTCGGCGACCTTGGCGCAGTAGGGGCACTGAAAGTCGGAGAACTCGATGATGGTGACGAGCGCGTCGTTGGGGCCGACCTGGGGCTCATCGCCGCGGAGGTCGACGCGGTAGCGCTCGCCCTCCTCGATCTTCGCCGACTCGGTGAAGAAGTACTCCTTGATCCACTGGCCGGCGTAGAAGCCGACACCGAGGGTCGCTGCGAAGCCGAGGACGGCCAGCGCGATCGACGACATGGACCGCTTGGCCTGCTCGGGACCGGAGGGCCGCGGGGCCTGTTCGGGAGAGGTTTTGGGTTCGGCTTTGACGTCGCTCATCGGGCTGCCCTCGGTTACCTGGGAAATGGTCGTAGCACAAGCGACCGGCCGCGAAGGGCCGGTCAGGCGCGCCGCCGGCCGGGGCTACGACCCGGTCGGCGGCCTGCGGGGCGTGCACCGCCCCGCTCACCGGCTCACTTGGCCGGCGCCTTCACTTCGACCGGCTTGCCGCCGGCCGCGGCCTTGGCGGCGGCTTCCTTCTTCTGGGTGGCCTCGAAGCCGCCGTTGAGCTCCTCCTCGAACACCATCTTGAAGCGCTCGAAGGGCTGGGCGCCGCTGAGGAGGCGGCCGTTGATGAGGAAGCCGGGGGCGCCGCGGACCTCCATCTTGCCGCACTCGGCCATGTCGTCTTTGACGCGCTGGGCGGTGGCCTGGTCGGCGTAGTCACGCTCGAACTTGACGACATCGAGGCCGAGCTGCTGGGCATAGGCCTTGAAGTCGGCGTCGGAGCGCTTCTCCTTGTCGGCGAACAGGAGGTCGTGCATCTCCCAGAACTTGCCCTGATTCTGCGCGGCGATGGCGGCGCGGTGGGCGGGCTCGGCCATCTTGTGCATGGGGAGCGGGTAGTTGCGGAAGTAGACGGCCGCCCTGTCGCCGTACTCCTTGACGATCTGGGCGACGGTGTCGGCGCCGCGCTTGCAGAACGGGCAGTCGAAGTCGGAGCACTCGACGATGGTGATCTTCGGGTTCTTGAGGTTGCCCTTGCCGGGGAGGCCCTTGGTCGTGACCTCGCGGCGCTTGAAGTCGGCGGGCGGGGGCGGCGGCGGGACCTTGAGCTCGGTCTCGAAGCCCTTGATCATCTCCTCGTAGAGCTTGCCCTTGGCGGGCTTCTTCTCGGCGGCGAACTTCTGGGCCTTGGCCATCTCCTCCTTGATCACCTTGTCGAAGGCCTCGAAGGGCTGGGCGCCCGAGAGGAAGCGGCCGTTGACGAAGAAGGCCGGGGTGCCGTTGGCGCCGAACTTGCCGGCGATGGTCTCATCCTCCTTGACCATGGTCTCGAGCTTGGGGTCGGCGAGGTCGGTCTTCCACTTGGCGAGGTCGAGGCCGGCGATCTGCATCGCGTAGCCCTCGATCGACTTGTCGTCGAGCGCCTTCTGGTTGGCGAACAGGGCGTCGTGCATCTCCCAGAACTTGCCCTGCTGCGCGGCGGCCAGCGCGGCCTTGGCGGCCGGGCGGGCGCGGTCGTGGAAGCTCAGCGGCAGCTGGCGGAACACGACGCGCACGTCGTTGGGGTAGGTCTCCTTGATCTGCTTCATCGTCGGGCCGACGCGGCTGCAGAACGGGCACTGGAAGTCGCTGAGCTCGATGATCGTGACCAGCGCGTCCTCGGGGCCGAAGGCGGGGCGACCGTCGGCCGGCACCGCGTAGTTGACGGCGGGGTCGGGCTGACCCGGGCGCGGCTTGTTCTCGGCCGGCGGCTCGACGCGCTTGTCCTTGGCGGCCTTCATGATGCGCGCGTAGATCTCCGAGCGCTGGGCGCCGTCCTTGATCAGCTGCTCGGCGGCCTTCTTCTCGTCGTCGATCAGCTTCTTGAGCCCCTCGATCGCTCGCGGCGCGCCGCGCTGCCACTTGCCGTTGATGAAGAAGCTCGGGGTGCCGCGCACGCCGAACTGCTTGCCCATGTCCATGTCGGCGGTGACCTGGGTCTTGTAGGTGCCCTTGTCGAGCGCCGCCTTGAACTTGTCCAGGTCCAGCTTGAGCTCCGCGGCGTACTTCTCGACGTCGGCGCGGGTCATCGCCTTCTGGTTCTTGAACAGGATGTCATGCATCTCCCAGAACTTGCCCTGCTCGCCGGCGGCCAGCGAGGCCTCGGAGCCGATCTGGGCGTCCTTGTGCATCGGCAGCGGGAAGTGCTTGAAGACGATGCGGACGTCCTTGGCGTAGGCCGGGTCCTTGACGACCTCGTGCAGCATGTCCGTGAACTTGGAGCAGAACGGGCACTGGTAGTCGGAGAACTCGACGATCGTGACCAGCGGCTCCTCGGCGCCCATGTACTGGTCCTTCTCGCCGTAGGTGACGCGGAAGCGCTCGCCCTCGATCTTGCTGTTGAGCGAGTCGTCGACCTGCTCCATGGTGACGAGCTTCGGCGTGGCCGGTCCGGCCACGACGGCCTCCGCG
>Ga0209480_10000776_pt1 | contig 24653 bp, 14 predicted proteins | sample JI61114C2DNA_FD_187501 | JGI IMG/M metagenome (GOLD analysis project Ga0209480, IMG submission 187501) | Wastewater effluent complex algal communities from Wisconsin, to seasonally profile nutrient transformation and Carbon sequestration -... | ecosystem: Engineered > WWTP > Effluent > Algae... | reverse complement strand
GGTAGCTGCCAATAAAGTAACTGGAGAGCCGGCACAAACGAGCGTATCAATTGCCGGTGTGCTGCTGATGGTCATATTGTCGTTGAAGCCAACGGTAACTGTTTTTGTCAGTGTTCCGCAGAAAGCGTCTTTAATCGTAATCGTTTTTACACCTTGTGTAAGTCCGGTGAATGTATTGGACGCCTGGTAAGCGCCTCCGTCAATACTATATGTGTAAGGTGCCAGTCCGCCTGTAGCAGTAACCGTCACACTACCACCACTGGGGTTGGTACATGAAGCATTAACAACCGTCTGTGTACTGTTCACATCCACATTGGCTTTATCTCCGTATTCGAGGATATTATTGTTGAATGCTGTTACTGTAAACAGTTTCCTGTTGACAAATGAAATTCCGGCAGGCACTTTCTTTGGAGCAAATGCCATACTTGCCTGGTTGGATCCGCTGGCCGGATAATCAATTCTCCAGGTGGCACCGCCATTATTGGTAACCAGGAAACCACCGGCACAACCTACATAACCGTTGTTGGCGTCATGGAAAACCACTGAGTTGAAGTTACCGACAGGGAATATTGTAAGGGCATTACCCGTTATATCCTGCCAGGTATTACCACCATCCAATGAACGGATAATCACTTTACGGGGGAAACCATTACCTACGAGGAACAGGGTGTTGGCATCCAGTGCAAACATATCATTGTAGGTAATCTGTGGAGTAACGCCCGGGAAGGGAAGCGGGAGTTTGGTCCAGGTCACACCTGCATCTGTTGTTTTCCAGATCGTATCCCTTGTTCCTGAAACATAACCTACAGTACGGGTAGGAAATTCAATATGCCGGAAATTCTGGAATAAGGAACCTACTCCGAAATTACTGTATACACTCCAGGTCAGTCCGCCGTTGAAGGAACGGTAAACTTTTGGTACGCGGTTGGCTGTTGGTACGGAGAAACCACTGTAACCGCAGGCCCATACGCTATCATTTCCTACAGTAGCCACATCCCAGGCCTGATCCAGCGGATCGGCATACATCGGATCCATTACGGCAGCCGGTGAATTGATATTGGTGGATTTATAAATTGTACCGGTGCTGGTGGCGAAATAAGCCGTAGTTGGATTGCCGGGCACATAAGTACCTGCATTAATGCTGATGTTCAGGGCGGCAAAATCGGAGCGCCTTACTTCTGTCCAGGTTTTACCGGCATTATTCGTAATGGCAATAAAGGCAGATCCTGCGGCCATACCATTGTTACAATCGGCAAAGTCAATTTTATTAAATGAACCTACAGCATCCATTACATAGTTACTGTTCCAGCGGCCACCGGGTATGGAATCAGATACCACCCCATTTTGTCCGCTGACCACAACTTTACCGGAAGGCAGAATATCAATTGCCTGTCCACCATACTCACTGTAATTTCTGCCAGTAGGCAGGAAGCGTTCAGAAACCCATGTACGTCCGGTATCCACCGAGGTCATCAACCTGTTTACCGGAAACAGGACCGGTGAGTTTACGGGAACCAGTAATTTGCCATTTGCCGCACGGGCAATATTGGTAGGTCCTGAAAAAGAGAATATGGGGTTGACTGCAGGAATTGTGGGATACCCGGTAGGTGAGTTGGTAAAGTTTAAGAGTTCATACCGGCCTCTTTCTTTTAATCCGGTTGCCACATTCAATGTACTGTCATTTCTTCCGGTATACACCCGCATCACCAGGTTATTACCTAAAGAAATTAATAACACAATCGAATCATTAATTACATTCATTGCACTAAAAGTAGCAGTGGCTGAATTCACAATTCTGTATAAGCCCGCTGTTCCGCTGCAGGGAATCGGACCGGTTAACGGACTACCCGGGTAGCCTGTTCGTTCTTTGGTAACGGAATAATCACTGAGGGTTCCGTTACTATATTTCCATACCAGTGAGGCTTGCTGGGCGCCGAGTGAAGATGTTTGACCGCCTGTGGGTAAACAGGTAGTGGTATTCACGGCAGGTATCTGAATCGCGGGGCCACCACTTGAATGCTGAGATGATCCTGAAATATACCCGGTATTATCATCCAAAAATATAATCCGGTAAATCTCTTTAGTTTTACCGGTTACATTATGTAACTGTGGAGCCACATTGGGATTATTAATATAACCAATACGGGTTACAGTACCACCACTGGGAGAAGTCAATGAGTCCCAGGAGGCGCCTCCGTTCAGGGTAACATATACTTTGGGTATAGAATCCAGGGTGTTCCATTCACCACCTATATACCCCTTATTATCATTCACAAACCAGGTCGTATTTATTCTCCGGGCATTATTATAAAGAGGGGTTCTGACAAAGGTCCAGTTGGCTCCCCCATCAACTGATTTAGCCATACATCCGCCGCTTCCTACTGCATAAACAGTGTTGGAAGAAACAAAATGTACATCCGAAAAAGAAGTACTCACTTGAAGTCCGGCTGCATTCATAAAGGAAAAGTTGGCATAACTCCAGGTGGTACCCCCATCAGTTGTATAGGCAATACCGCCGCTGGCCCCAACTGCCACCCCTTTGTTGTTATCAGCAAAATCAATATCAGTCACGCTGAATCCGAATTGTCTCGGGTTGGCAAAACGCCAGTTTTTTACATCATAAAAACTCTGCTGACCCGAAGCCAGGAGGGAAGAAAGGAAAAACAGGATTACCGGCAGGTAATGAAGTAATTTCCCTAAGCAGCTCTTCTTCATTTTGGTTATTTTTAGTTTGGTGGAAATGAAATGAGTGACAAGGTTACCCCCGATAATGATTTCTATTTGTAGAATTAATTCTACTGTTATAGCTGCTGATTTATCGGAATATTGATTCCTGAATTGAACATGCTGAAACCACTAACATTTGTAAGTGTACTGCTGCTGCTTTTAAGTGGCTCTTCTTTACATGCCCAGGATAAATCCAACAAAGGCAAGGAGTTCTGGCTGGGTTATGGTTATCACTGGACCTTTGATGCTGAAGGACCTCCCTTCAATACCCAGGACCTGGTACTTTATCTGAGTACTGAAGCCGCCGCCACTGTTACCGTTTCAGTTACCAATACCACCTGGAGCCAGACTGTCAGTATCCCCGCTAATACGGTAAATGCCAGCATCTTCATTCCAAAAACAGGAGCAGATGATGCCCGGATTTTCAATGAAGGTCTGCTGAACAAATCCGTACATATTGTAAGTGATACTGACATTGTTGTGTATGCTCACTCCTACAATACAATGACCTCGGCCGCTACTATGCTGATGCCAGTAGAAACCTATGGCTATAAATATTACTCGCTGAATTATTCCCAATCCACTTCGGCTTTCAGTCCGCCTACCAGCACAGCCACAATCACACAGAACGGACCAGCCTGGTATTCCTGGTTTTATGTAATAGCTGCTGAAAATAATACCCGGATTCAGATCACACCCGCTGACACCACGCGTAACGGGTGGCTAAAAACACAGACCTATACCGTAAACCTGAACAAAGGCGAGGTCTATACCGTAATGGGGAAACTTGGCCCAGGAAATGAATTGTGGGCCGCCAGTAAGGATATGAGTGGCAGTAAAGTGGTGTCTGTTCCCGGGGCTGATGGGGTTTGCCACCCGGTTGCCCTGTTCTCCGGAAGCAGTGGTATCCGCCTTTGCAGAATGGATGGGGGTGAAGTAATGCAGCAACAGGTATTCCCCACCCAGGCCTGGGGTACCCGGTATCTTACCTACCATATGCTGAACAACACGAACACGGATATCAACGCTCCTTTTAAGAATTTTTACCGGGTTGCAGTAGATGATCCGTCTACCGTGGTCAGAAGAAACGGAACCATACTGACAGGCCTTATCAACAATTTCTATTACGAGTTCCTCGACAGTACAGGGGGTGATTATATTGAATCGGATAAACCGGTGCTTATGGCGCAGTATACACCGGGAGGCAACCGCTGTTGGGCGGCAAGCCAGACTGCCTACGGTGATCCGGAAATGTTTTATCTCAGTCCGATGGAACAAGGACGTAAAGACGTTCTCTTCTACGCCACCCGCAAAAGCACCATTGATTATAATTATGTTCACGTAGTGGTGCCTACCACCGGACTAACCTCTTTACGTCTCGATGGTGTGGCTTTTGACCCGCTGAATACCCGAACCCATCCGAATCTGCCTTCCTATTCAGTAGCCGTGGCCCGTATCCCCGGCGCTGCCGCACAACACCGCCTTCTTTGTGATTCTATTTTCACCGGTACCATGTACGGAATTGGTTATTTTGAAAGTTACGGTTACAATGTGGGTACATTCATCAATAACCTGAACTATTACAGTGCTATAAAAAATGTATTCAGCAGTTTACCGGTCGATACCTTCACCTGCCCCAAAACACCGGTACGATTATTTGTAAAAATCGGTTACCCCGCCACTTCCATACATTGGAAACTCAGCCAGGTACCTGGACTGCTCCCGAATGCCGATTCCGTTATTGCCAACCCGGTACCCATTGCAACAGAAGTTATAAACGGAAGAACGTATTATATATATACCCTGAACCAGGATTTCACTTTTGCCAACTCTGGCACATTCTATATTCCGGTCTCTTATCAGGCAACTGTTATTGAAAACTGTAACCAGACTGAAAATGCCCAGGTTAAAGTGGTAGTGAAACCCGGACCTAAGGCCGACTTCAGTTTCCCTTCCCCAGCCTGCCTGATCGATACAATCCGGTTTACCGGTACATCCATCCCGGGTATTTTCAATATCAATAATTACACCTGGTTCTTCCCCGATAATACCACCGCCTCCACGGTTAATGCTATCAAACATTTTCCCACACCGGGAAACTATGATGTCCGCTATCGTATTCTGGCCGATAATGGCTGCGCTGGTGATACCACCAAAACGGTGACGATCCTCGAAAATCCGACTGCCTCATTCAGTATCTCAGGTAATATTTGTACAAAAGATTCCGTCCGCATTACTGATGCTTCTACCGTTCCTGTCGGAACAATCAGCAGCTGGCAATGGGATTTTGGCGATGGCAATACTTCCGTCCGGACGAATAACACTCCCTTTTACCACCAGTACAATACTGCAGGTAACTTTATTATTTCCCTGATCACCACTTCTTCCAATGGTTGTAAAAGTGATACCAGTTTTGTTCCGGTAACTATTCTGCCCCGACCGACGGCAAACTTCACCACCGGCGGCAATGTCTGCCTGGGTGATTCCATCCGTTTCATTGATCAGTCGGCTCCGGCTCCCGCAGGCAGCCTGACCAGCTGGAACTGGAACTTCGGCGATAACAACAGTGATATACGAACAAACAACACGCCTTTCTATCATACCTATACCAGTACCGGTAATTTCAACGTAACCCTGGTGGTTACCGGAAACAATACCTGTGCCAGTGATACATTCCGCTTTACTGTAAACGTAAGCAGCAAACCACCTGCCTCTTTTACCGTTGCCGGAAAACCCTGCGTGGATAGTTTATTCAGTTTTACATCCTCAGTACCTGCAGGAGGATCTAATCCCCCCACCTGGTACTGGAATTTTGGCGACAACCAGACCGGCAGTTCTACTGTTTCCAACAGTATTACCCATGCCTATTCCGCAGCCGCTCCTGCTATTGTGGTAAAACATTGGGTGAGCTATGCAGCAGGTTGTGCCAGTGATACCACATTCGGAAATCTGCCCGTTATCATTGCAAACCCGGTGGCTGCTTTTACCATAACCGGTGATACTTTATGTGAGAAAAAACCGATCACACTTAACTCAACCGTTACCGGTACCCATTTCTGGAACTGGAACCTCGGACCCACCACTACGAATGCAATACCTCCTTTCACACATAGTTTTGCCAACGCGGGAACCTATACCATCCGTTTATTCCTCTCGAATCCGGAAGGTTGTAACTCCGCGCCGGTAAGTCAGTCCATTACGATCAACCCTGTTCCCGCCATCAACGCGGGTCCGGATAAAATGATCAATGCGGGATCATCCACTACTATTGATGCCAGTATACTCAATGCAGGGAATTATAATTTCCTGTGGACGCCGGCCACTTACCTGAGCGCGGCCACTATACTCAACCCCGTCTCCACACCGGATAACAGTACATTGTATACAATCGAGGCCATTGATAAACTCAGCAACTGTATCGGAACCGACCAGGTGCTGATCAGTCCGATTACCGGTTTATATATCCCCAGTGCCTTTACACCGAATGGCGATGGAAAGAATGACAGCTGGGAAATTCCGGGACTGGCCCTGTATCCCGATGCCCGTGTAATTATCTATAACCGCGGCGGACAGGCGATATACGACAGGAAAAGCTATACCAGCAATCCCTGGAATGGTAATTTCAACGGCACCCGGCAACCGGTGGCTGTATATGTGTATATGATTCAGCTGAACGATGCAGCGAAGCGGGTTTTAAAAGGTAACGTGACCATTATCCGCTAACCGATTCTTAATTCATTCCGGGATTATGTTTTCTTTCAAAAGATATAGCCTGCTGCTTCCCGGTTTGGTATTACTGTCCATCACGGCTTTTACTCAAAACAAATCCAATAAAGGAAAAGAATTCTGGCTGGGCTATGGCCATAATGTATTATTCCTGCAGGGAGCCAATAGCCAGAATCATGTTCTCTACCTGAGTGCGGAAGCACCGGCCAATGTAACCATCAGTATAAATGGAACTTCCTGGAGCCGTACCGTTTCAGTACCTGCTAATACAGTAGATGCATCCATTATTATTCCTAAAACCGGACCGGAGGATGCCCGTATCCTGAACGAAGGTCCCTTTAACAAGAGCGTACATATTATCAGCGATACCCCCATTGTGGTCTATGCCCACCAGCAGGGAAGTGTTTCATCAGGCGCCACTATGCTGATGCCTGTGGAGACTTACGGGTATACATATTACTCACTAAACTATACGCAGATTTCCAACTATCCGGATTGTTATTCCTGGTTTTATGTGATTGCGTCGGATGACAATACGCGGATTCAAATTACACCTTCGGCATCCACAGAAGGTGGCTGGTTAGCCAATCAGACCTATACAGTCAATCTGAATAAAGGGGAATTGTATAATGTCTTTGGTAAAAAAACAGGCACATTTACAGGAGAAGACATGAGCGGCAGTAAAATTGCATCGGTGCCTGGCAATGATGGCACTTGTCATCCCGTGGCCGTTTTCTCCGGCAGCAGCCGCAATATTATCTGTTCACAAGGCAATGGAGGAGAAGTGATGCAGCAACAGATATTCCCGGCCAGTGCCTGGGGTACTCGTTATCTTACCTATCATACGGTCATGAATCCAAATGGCGATATCTCCGGCCCCTTCCTGAATTACTACAGGGTGGCAGTGCGTAATCCCGGAACGATAGTAAAACGGAATGGTGTTCCCTTAACCGGGCTGGTGAATAATTTTTATTACGAATTCACCAGTGACAGCGGGGATTATATTGAAGCAGATGCCCCCATTCTGGTGGCCCAATATGCCCTGTCGTATAATCAATGCTACGGCGTTTTAGATCCACCTTTGGGTGATCCGGAAATGCTATACCTGAGCCCTGTTGAACAGGGCGTTAAATCCGCCCGTTTCTATGCCACGCGAAAAGAAGCCATTGATATCACATTCATTAATATCATTATTCCGCAAACCGGACTGGCTTCACTTCGTATTGATGGCACGGCTCCTTCCGCAGCAGAATTTATAACCCATCCGGCTAATCCGGATTACGCCGTTGTGGTCAGACGTTTCTTAGGAGCCGCCGTACAACACAGTATCAGCAGTGAGGAATCCTTTATTGCCTCCGTTTATGGTGCGGGCTATTATGAAAGTTATGGTTACAATATGGGCACCCTGGTAAAGGATCTGAACAGTATCACCGGTTACCGGAATACATTAAATATAACGGGACTTGCCGATACAATGACCTGTCCCAATTCTCCGTTCCGTTTCGCAGTGCAACTGGCATACCGGGCCACCTCCATACAATGGAAGCTGAGCCAGGTACCCGGACTAAATCCGGGAGCTGATTCCATTATCATGAATCCGGTTCCGGTGGATTCAACAATGATACATGGGAGAAAATACTATACGTATACCCTGCAACAGGACTTTACCTTTTCCCGTACCGGGAACTATACAATACCGGTTGCTTATACTGCTCCGGAAATTGATGCCTGCAACCAAACCGATTTCACGAATATAACAATCAAGGTTAAAGATGGTCCAAAACCCGATTTTACCATCAGTAACCCGGCCTGCCTGTCAGATAATATTCTTTTTACCAGTACAACCACCGGCGGTTTTACCATCCGGGATCACCTATGGACTTTTGCGGATAACAGTACAGCACATACGCAAAACACAACTAAGCAATTCAGTACAGCTGCTAGCCAGTTTATCCAATACCAGGTTGTTTCGGATAATGGCTGCATTGGCGATACCAGTAAAACCATCACGATACATCCCAACCCGGTGGCGGATTTCACGATCAGTGGCGCCCCGTTTTGTACAGGCAAGGAACTGACCATCCGATCTGCACAGACCGGTATCAGTCAGTGGAGCTGGGACCTGGGCAATGGCAACAGTATGGCCGTACCCCCGTTCACGCATGTGTATACAAACACCGGAAATTATGTATTGCAGTTAATCACCGGCAATACAGCAGGTTGTTTCTCCACTCCATTTAAGCAAAACATTACCCTGTTCCCGACCCCGCAGGTAAATGCAGGACCCGATACCATTGTCCGGGCCGGTTTTCCCGTAAGCCTTTCGGCTACGGTAAGTCCGGCCGGCAACTATAGCTATACCTGGACACCGGGCACCTATCTCAGTGCTACTTCTGTTTTAAATCCTGTCAGCACTCCGGTCTTCAGTACGCTGTATTCCCTGCAGGCCATGGATGTCGCCAGTGGTTGTTCGGCCACAGACCAGGTGCTGGTAACCGCGGTGGCCGGCCTTTTCATTCCCAGTGGCTTTACCCCCAACGACGACGGGAAAAATGACGCCTGGACCATTCCCGGACTGGCCTTGTATCCGGATGCACGGGTGGCGGTATATAACCGTGCCGGACTGCTGTTATATGAAAGCAGCGATTATAGCCGTCACCCCTGGAATGGGCGATACAGGGGCCAGTTGCAGCCAACAGGTGTGTATATATACTTAGTTGAGTTAAAAGATAATAGGCACCAAATCCTGAAAGGGGTGTTTAGCCTGATCCGTTAGATTTATAGAATTAATTCTACAAAAAGCCAAAAGAAAAGATGGAAATTAGTGCCTTCATAAACGAAATGCCCGCCGATAAACTGATTCCTGTAATGCCTCCGAAAATTCTTATAGCCGATGACCACAGCATGATCCGAAAGGGGCTGAAACTGCATATGCAGTTTACACTGGGTTTCACTGACATTGAGGAAGTGGCTACCTGTAATGAGCTGATGAAGGAGCTGGTGAAGAATAAATACACCCACCTGATTCTCGATATCATACTCTCGGATGGCAATACACTGGAAGTAATTCCGAATATACGCCGGGTATACCCGGAGATGAATATCCTGGTTTTCTCCATGCAACCGGCCGAAATTTACGGGGAAGCCGTGAAACAATACGGGATCAATTATTACCTCTCCAAATCCGTAGGGGAGGAAGAGATGCTGCAGGTATTGCAGAAATTCATGCTGAATGAAATACCGCAGAAAAGAAACGATATCCATCACCAGGACAATCCTTTCAAAACGCTGGCGCCCCGCGAACTGGAAATACTGCATTATGTGCTAAAAGGAATCGGCACCAAGGAGATTTCAGAAAATCTGAACCTGAAAATGAATACGGTCTCCACCATCAAGACCCGTATTTATGAAAAAACAAACGCCGGCAATATCAAGGAACTGCTGGAGCTGGCCACCCTCTACAATGTGAATTATTAACCCGAATGCTTAACTTGTCGGGTAATTGAATTATGCCCGGTCGTTTATTTCTCACCCTCCTGATTTCACTCTGTTTGCTGACTGCCGCTGCGCAACCAGGCAAAGATTATCATGTCCGGGAATTCACCACGGATAACGGACTCCCCTCCAACGGAATTAAAAGCATGCAATGGGATGAAGAGAACGGGTTTCTCTGGATTGCTACGGAAGCGGGGATGTCCCGGTATAACGGGCTTGACTTTACCAATTTCACCAAGGAAAATACCCGGGGTCTTTCTCACGAACGGATGGCTTATGTGGTAAAAAATATCCAGGGGGCCATTTTCGCAGCAGACGTGAGCAACAATGTAGTACAGGTAAAATCAAATACACTGCAGCATCTCCCATTACCTGAAACGGAAAAAGTGATCGGCTTTAAAAAACGGTTTTACCTGAATGTCCTTGGTACCCCGGCCGCGGCCAAAGTGCTTCCTTTTATTCTCAGTACCGGTAATGAATCCTGGGACCGGATATTCCCGCTGGAAGATGGTTCCATTTTCATAGTTGACAACAGGAAAAATTACTACTACTGCGCAAGCGGGGAAAATCAATTCAGGAAAATACAGACGGCCCGGAAATATGTACGGGAGTTCATGGTGGGCAAACAACTCTTTGTTATGGATGAAGAGAAAAATTTCTATGCCGTAAACAACAGTCTCAGTGTTTTCACCCAGGTTAAACTGAAAACTGAGCCGCCTGTCTTTACTGCATCCGCTGACTTCTGGCTCTTCTGGGATAACGGGATGGAAAGCCCCATTGCCTTTTCAAATGACAAGGCCTGGTTACTGCAGTATAAGAATGGGGTGCTGGAAACGGAACTGATCTGTGCGGCGATTCCTTCAGGCTCCTATATCCGTTTTGCCCAATACAGTAAAAAGAACAAACTGTTGCTGCTGGGTACCGATTCCAAGGGGATCATCATCATCAATGAGAACCGGGTCAGTTCGGTGAAAAAGCAGACCACCGATATGCGGCAACGCAATGCCTACTATGCACAACTGGAGTTGCCGGGTAATCTCGTGCTGACCAATGAAGGAACAGTAATTGGTAATGGGCCGTCGCCTGCCAGTCTGCCGGTGAAAGGAAAATTCAACTACACGGTTTACAATCATGGAGATTCGCTCTGGTTTGCCCAGGGTAATACAGCACAAAAGGGCATTACCCTCCTGCACCGCTATAATTATAAAACGGGGGAGACCTTTGTCTATATAAAAATTCCGCCGGTACAGGAAAGTTTTGCCATGTGTTATTCCAACGGACGCTATTACCTGGTCACCGCCCGGGGGTTGGGCGTACTGGAAAACGACAGTGTGCGCCTGCTCTTTGAACCCTCTGCCAACAAACCATTCGCAGCTCCTTATACCATGCAGGAGTTCAGGCCGGGTGTATTGGGTGTGGCTTCCTGCGACGGGCTGATCCTGTATGATATTATTAACCGGAAAGTGGATACCCTGATCAGCATGCCGGGCTTCTGTATCCGCAGTATCTGGAAATACAAAGACTATTTTTTTATCGGCAGTTATGGCAAAGGTTTTTATATCTGGAAAAACGGCCGGTTACATTCCATGCCGCTGGATAAAAATAATTTTCTGTTGTATACCCACTGTTTTGTGGAAGACAGCGACGGATTCTGCTGGCTCAGTACCAACCGGGGGTTGTTTAAAGCTCAATTATCTGACCTTACAGATGCCTTTGAAAACAGCCGCTCCCAGGTGTATTACCATTATTATGGGAAAAACGACGGGATGGATATTACAGAAATGAATGGTGGCTGCGCGCCCTGTGCCCTGCGGTTGAAAAACCAGACGATCTCCTTTCCCACTATGGATGGCTTACTCTGGGTAAATCCGGAAAAAGCCATTCCCCTGTTGCCGGAAGGAAATGTGTATGTGGATGAATTTACGGCCGGCAGTTCTAAAATCAATCCTGATTCACTGGAGGATATATCGGTTCCATCTACCGACAGGGATATCACCATTAAAATCGGTTTCTCCGCCTGGTGCAATAAAGAAAACGTGTACCTCGAATACCAGCTGAATAATAATAAGAACTGGGTGGCGGTGGACGTAAACAACGGCGCCTATATCCGGCTGAACAACCTGGATCCGGGCAGCTACAAAATAAGGATCCGTAAAATGAACGGATTCGGGATTGATAATTATTCCTATAAGGAAATCGCCTTTACGGTCAGCACACCCTGGTACCAGCAGTGGTGGTTCTTCCTGCTAAGCACATTCGCGGTGATGGGCGCCATCAGTGTATATTTCAGGTTTCGTACCCGGCAGTACCAGGTCCGGCAGGAAAAACTGGAACAACAGGTATCCGAAAAAACAAAAGAACTGAAGGAACAGAATGAGATTCTGGAAAAAAACAACAGCATCAAGACCCGCCTCATCTCCATTATCAGTCATGATATCGTGACCCCGCTGAAGTTTCTCAACGTAGCCGGCAAAAACCTGATTGAAAAAAGAAAACTGATGAGTGAGGACCTGCAGGTGGAAACCATAAAAGAAATCACCAACACATCGCAGGAGCTGCAACTTCTTTCCACCAATATCCTCAACTGGATTAAATACCAGAATGAAAACAGGCGGCTGGTCAGGGAAAGCTTCAACCTGCATGAAATGGTGGCGCAGGTACTGGGACTGTTGCAGTCTTTGGCGCGGCAGAAAAAACTCATCATCCTGAATAATGTGGAGTCCGGCCTCGAGATCCATCAGTACTACGAACCCCTGAAGATTCTTATATACAACCTGCTTACCAATGCCATTCACTTTACGGAGAAAGGCGCCATTATTGTCTCGGCAGTAAAAGATAACGGCCATATCAGCGTCTCCGTCAAAGACGAAGGCATCGGCATGAGTCCGGAACAGATTCAACGCCTGATGGCTGAGGAAGTGGTGATCACTTCCGCCAATATAGATAATAAGAAAGGCCACGGACTGGGCTACCTGATCATTAAGGATTTGCTGAAGACGATGGAAGCCACGCTCGATATTCAGAGTAAAAAAGGAGAAGGGGCCACGGTATCCATATGCATGCCCCGGAAATAAGTCAAGTATTCCCATTGATAGCTATGAAAAAACTGCTCATATACTTATTACTCCTGACGGCTTATAATATTCCTGTTTCCGCACAGCAACCGGTGCTGGTAAACCAGCACCGCCCCTCCAAAAAGATCAACCTCAAAAATGACCGGGATATTTATTTCATCACCGCCACCGGTAAATACAACGGGGAAATTATTGCTGCAACGGACACATCGTTTCGTCTGGAACGGTTTTATAAAAACGGGAAAGATAGTTCGTATACCAAAAAAGTACGTTTTAGCAAACGGCATCCGGAAGGGTTGAAAGTCAAAAAACTGCCGCTTTATACAAGAGATACAGTAGAACTGCTATTGAAAGATATCCTGGTGGTCCGCAAGCCCTGGTTCAACAACCGGGGGTGGATGCTGATACCTGCTTATTTGCTGGGGGGTGCGATACTGGCCGTACCCCTGCTGCCGGTGGCCGCCATTGCCGGCGGCCGTGACGGCGTCCGGAACTGGCTGCAGTTTGAAGCGCTGTTGCTGGGCATCTCCGGACCTTCCCTGTTTATCGGTACCCGGCATAAAAAATATGTGGTAGGAGAAAAGTGGAAACTGGTATTGGAATAATCAGGCTTTATCTTCCACGGCCTTCCGTATAAGATCCATCTCAAAACCTCGCGCCATCAGGAAATCCATCGTCTTCTTCTTCCGCACCATATACTGATCCGATTTTAAAGAGGCATATCGTTCATCGGCCATCTTCTTTAACACGGTCATATATTCATCCTCATCAATCTGTTTCATCGCCTTCTTAATACAATACTCACTTACTTGCTTTTGCTTTAACTCATATTTGATCTTCACTCTTCCCCAATGCTTCACCCGCCACTTGCCGCCGGCAAAGGCAATCGCAAAGCGTTCTTCATTTAAATAATTCTCCTCGATGAGTGTGGAGATAATCTCATCATGATCCTTCTTCCACACTCCCAGGTCATACAATTTCTCCTTCACCTCACTGTGCGCCCGCTCCTGGTAAGCACAGTAGTGCTTCAGTTTTTGCAGGGCCTGTTCCTTGGTGAGGGATTTTTTGTACATGAGGCAAAGGTACGTTGCCCCCGGCTTCTATAAGCCGGGACCACCCTGATGAACGGTACTTAAGTAAAATATTAATTAGCTAATCGCCTGGAAGACCTGCTTCGTAAAAGCGCAGCGAAGAGAGAATGTGAAATGATGGTGCAAAGTGGGACAGAAAAATATGGTTCCTTACTTCGTTCCCATTTATTTTCAGCGAGCATGCTTCAAAAACCGTAGCGAGGTGAACTTGTGAGATAATGGTTCAATGCAGGCAGAAAGGAAAATAAGGGTAAGATTTCTCGCTTCGCTCGAAATATGAATGGGTCGGATACCTTACTCTTTCATTTCGAGCGCAGCGAGAAATCTTAACTCTTTATCTCCCCACCCGCGTTGTCATCCCGACGAAGGAGGGACCTTGTATTTTCTCGCTCCACCCACCCGCTCTGTCATTCCGAACGAAGTGAGGAACCTTCTATTACACCTTTATTCATTGTCCAAAAAAACCGCGTAGTGAGGAGCCTTCTATTACACCTGCGTCTTCAACGTATCCTTTAACCCGCTCGTCGCTTTCTCCACTACTTTGTATACGGTTTTCACTTCCACCTCTTTCCCGTTGATAGTGGTTGTGCCATATCCGGTGAATACAGTTTGGGTTACGGGTTGTAATGAACTGCGGTTGCGGATATTGCTGCGGGACGTGCTGATACCGGTTTTCTGTTGCGGTTCAGTCAGGTTGCCTTCCTTATCCAGTATTAATTCATCCGAAATTTTTGTAGTTACATCTGTTTCAAATACGCCATCTCCATCGAGGTCGGCCTGTACGGAGATGGTACGTAATGATTGTGTATTCTGGGAAGCGGTGACTTTTACATCTCCTTTACGGAAACTGCCATCGCCGTTATCCAAATCATTATCAATTACACTCGCCGTTTTATTGGAACGGGTTGAATTATGATCCTGGGCTTTACTTCCACCGCCGCCACCGCCACCCGAACCCGGATCAGGGGCAGCCACATTGCCTGTCTTATTAGAGCGTGTTGAATTATGATCCTGCGCTTTTGTTCCACTGCTTTCACCACCACCATTACCCGGATCAGGTGCTATACCACTGGCGGTTTTATTAGAACGGGAGGAATTATGGTCCTGCGCCCGGCTGCCACCTACAGAAACAAATGTCTCGTCGTTGATAATCAGCTTTTGCTCTACCGTGAAAGTATAATTGCCTGCCTCAAGGCCAGTAAATTCAAACATTCCGTCTTCATCGGTTGTCATGGTCCTCATCTGACCACCTGGATTTTTACCTCCCTTAACAATGATACCGCCGATCGGAGTACCCGCCTGCCGCGAAATGGCGGCTGATATTACGGCTCCACCGGGTAATGCACCACCCAGTAATTCAGCCGTTCCATCTCCATCCAGATCTCCGGAGATAACCGGTATTCTTTTGATATTGGAGCGTGGACTCCAGATCTCTTCCCCGGTTCCCCCTGCCGCCATTCGTTCATTGGTCTGATTCGATTTGGTTCTTGTTTTCAGTACGGCATCCGCGTGACCATCGCCATCCAGATCCGTCACCGTTACACTATATTGACGTACCCCGTTATGCGCGTTGATTACTTCCAGACTCTCCGTAATATCTGATGAACTGCCATCAGAAAAAGTGGCGGTAGCTCTTAAAGTGATACCAGTGCCGGCAACACTGATACCAGTCAGTCTTCTGGCATTTGGATTGCCCGTTTTATTTGATTTTAATACTTCCACCCTGCGCCGTTGTGTACCCGCTTCATCAATCGTCAGGGAAGGTGAAGCACCGGAGACTGGTGATTTTTTAACCGATGAACTGATATCGGCTGAACTGCCATCACTGAATGTCGCATTGGCTCTTAAGGCTTCATAATCGCCGTCGCCATCTGTATCGGCTTCAATTATCGTAAGCGTTTTATTCCGGATATTTGACCGGGAGGTACTGATACCGGCTTTTTGTACGGGTTCTTCTTCCTTACCCCCGGTATTTATAAATACCTGTAATGACCCAGGACTTGTTTCCAACCTGCCCCGCATTTCTGAAGCCAGGGCGTTATACATGTCATAGCTCTTCTTGGATAAAAGTGCGGCGGCTAAAACCACCATGTAATCTCCGTCCGGTACATTGGCAAAAAAGAAATCACCACAGGCACCAGTGGTTGTCCTGGCGATCACCGCCCCTGTCCACGGATCTTTCAATAACACGTTTACTCCTGACAGTCCATCACAATCCTGATCTGGCTGACCACTGCTGCTTTTTACCATTGAACCCGCATTCTGACTTTCGTTGTACATCGGGTTGTTATTACCGTTTACCATTTCCACATTTTCACCAGCCAGTTCATTACTTGCAAAATAAGGGTTGTTTTGTACGTTGGATAACCGGACTGTAGTGGCACAGGTATCACAACCACTTCCACTGCCTTCACGGTATAGCGGCTGGTACTGACGACGACCCGTGGACATCCCACTTCCCTTATCTCTTCTGCCGCTGGCCTGTCCGCTGCCCGATTCTCTTGAATAAAGCGTAAGCACCGAGCCAAGACCCGGACTGGGGTTACTCACCACCATGCCGGTAGCCGCATAGGAAGCAGCTGCGGCTCCACCACCTGAACCTCCTGCCAGTTTGGTAACCGTTTTATTGGTAACAATCCCGGTTGAACCTTCTGTTGCCCAGCTCACATTTCCAGAAATTATATTTGACCCTTGCGCCAGTGCACCGCCTGCAGCATGCAAGCCCTGGTTTACTTTTTCTCCAAATGTAGCTCCCTGCGTTTGCTTCCCTGCATTCGAACCACCGGGTCCCTGTAATCCCTGATTCACTTTTTCCCCGAATGTGGCACCTTGTGTTTGTTTGGGAACGGTAACGTTCATGGATATACGATTAGGCATTCCGGTTGCCATATTGCGCTGAAAAGCGGCCGCATCATCCGGACAGGCAAACGTCATTTCGCTGCTGGTACCATCGGGATTGGTTACACGCTGGGTTACCGGACCACAGTTCGATCCGGGTTCTGGCATTGTCACTACATCTGTAATAGTCACTTCTTCTGTTACTAATCCTGCCGAACGCCGGCCGGTTGGCAGACCACTGGCGGCATCCCGGGTTCTTCTGCCTGTTGCCAATCCGCTGGCTGCATCACGGTTGGCCATCGTTGATCTTCTGCCAGTAGCCATACCCGTCCCGGCTTCTCTTGAACGTTTTCCGGTTGCCTGTCCGCTGGCTGCATCCCTGGGCGATTTAATCGTATAACGGATACTGATGCCCGCCATCAGGTCGGATATATTTCGTGAAAGTTTAAGCCCTTCAATTCCACTGCCCCGGCGCAGATCAAAATTCTGCACCTGCGTTTTGGTACACATATAATCCGCACCGAATCCAAAGGACCAGGTATCGGATTTCGTACTGTATTGTACACCCAGTCCGGTCTGAAATCCCGGATAGATACTTTTTGTTGTGGCTTCATTCCGGTAAATGGAGCGGGTAGCTCCTTTCTGCTGGATATTCACCAGGCCGCCATTATTGATAAACAATCCACCCTTTGCATGGGCCAATAACTGCACACTCTTACCCCAGCGCAAAGAAGGACCCAACAACAAATACATACTTTGCTGCGACGATTTATTGATCACCAGTTGATCCTGCGGAATACTGTTACGCTTTAAAAAATCATTGATCAGGGCATCATCGGCCACTGAACTGCTGAAACCCGATACGGCTCCCAGTCCAACATTGCCAAAGAAGTAGTCCCCCCCGAACTTAATACCGGCCCCGCTTCCCCTGAACAACAGGGAATCCGTGCCCTTATCCATCGGTGAGTTATACACCGGGGAAAAGAAAATACTCATACCCCGGGAGTGATAACTCCGGGCATCATTCTTATTCGTTTCCTGGGAAAACAAAGGGACAGACAATAAAAGGCTTGCGGCCGCAAGGGCCATAAAAGTGGCGTTGGTTTTCATTGATGGAAGATTTACGTCTGGTAAGGTAAGGAATAGTTTAGCCAAATGCAAGAGTGGTAATGAGGAATGAAAAATGAGTAATGAGCAATGAGTAGCGCGGGACGATACTATCAGGAAAGAGATACCCGAAACGTGGAAAAACAAGTAGTATTGTTTAACGAGTCTAAGTCTAAAGTCAAGTTAATGAATGTGTTGCAAATATCAGGTTTTCAACTTTCAACCTGACATTTTTGGTTCAGGGTGTTCCACAGCTACTCATTATTCATTACTTATTACTCATTCTTCCAGTCTCGTCGTACATCCAAACTCATGCTTCAGAAAATCATCATAATGATCCGCCTGCTGAAACAATTCACGAAAAGCGGCCGCGCCGTTTTCCTTGGTCATATCCAGATCGTACATGATACGGCTGAGGACAATGTTCTGCTTTACACAACTCAGCACCAGTCCCTTGGTTCGGTTATTTTCCTGTAATAAATACTGATATAGCGGTTTTATTTTCGTTGGATCAGCGGGCATCTGGCAGAGATAGGCATCTCCGGCTATAAAAAAGTTTTCTGCATTGTAAGTGATCTTGATTTTGGCCGATCCCTCTTTCACACTCCAGTGATTCACCCCTTCACGTGCCAGCCGTACATCTTTGCCCAGTTCAGTTAAAATATCCTCGATGGTTTTTGCGGCGCCCACCGGTTCCGGTTCTTTTTCAGGTATCTCAGGCAGTTTTACTTCGGTGCCGCAGCTCGGACAGTATTTACCGGAGTCAATATTGGTATTGGTTACCAGGAATCCGCAACTGAAACAACGGGTAGAAGCCTGTCCCCGGCTGCCCTGGTACATCTGCAGGGCTTCACGCAGGTACACTACCGGGAGGGCAAAACCGAGATTATCACCGCCACGGATGATAAAAGAGTTCACCCCGATAATCTCCCCGTTCATATTCACCAGCGGTCCCCCACTGTTACCGGGGTTGATGGCCGCATCAATCTGTATAAACTTCACCCCGTCACGTATCCGGTCCACTTTGGAGATCACACCCTGGGTGGCTGTATAATTCAATCCGAACGGATGCCCGATTGCCACTACCTGATCCCCATCTTTCATTTGCTCATAGGTACCCAGCGGTACAGCCGGCAGTTCTACTTCCTTCGGCGCTTCCAGGAAGGCCAGGTCATGTTTACGGTCGGTATACCAGACCCGGGACAACGCTTTTTCAAACGTCTTACCCGCAATTGTCACTTCCGCGTTTTCTGCCACTACATGATCATTGGTAACAATCAGGTCAAATTCTTTTACATAGAAACCAGTACCTGTACCGGTAGCCGTGGCAATCTGTATAATAGCGTGTTGGTATTTTTCGATAATCAGTTGCGGATCCATTGGCATAACTCCTCCCTTATTTAGGCTCCATATTTAAGAATTCCATCTCGTTGGTATACGTGAGATTAAAATTGACCAGACTGTCAAAACGCAGGTTCTGGGTTTTGAAATCCATCAGCGGGTACTTCTCTTTCCAGTTTTGTTGAATGGTATAAATCTTATCGGTGATGGCCTGCTGATCAAACTGGTTGCTGGCAGGATCGTACATAGTTTTTGAATACCCGAGTGCGGTAAAATAATCCGGATAATTCACCATCATATATAAATGGAATAATTCGGTGATTACGCGGGGCAGACTGTAGGAATACTGGCAATAAGAAATTCCGTATTCGGTAATCTGGCTGGCAATGGCCGGATAATTATTATCCCGGTACCAGACCATATTCTGATTGGCAGCATGGATAGCATCACTCACCGTTTTGTACGGCTGCGGGGTCACAATGGAAAATGTGTATTTGGACCGGAACAGGTAACCAATCACTTCATCATGGGTAAGGGCCTTGATTTTCCGGAATTCCTCGGCCATATCCCGGTTTTTTTCCGTGACCGGTCTTTCATCTTTTCTGAAATAGATACCGATGATTTTCTCCAGCAAGGTCAGCATTTTGCCTTCCGGGGCAATCATATAATCAATCCGGCAGGTCAGGTTCAGGAGCATATAGGCAATGGCCCCGGAAAATTTATCCGCATCCAGCCCGGCAATAGTATCCAGCGTTTCCCCGATCCATTTTTGTAAGAAGGTATATTTTACTTCCTTTTCCGCCGGCGTCAGGGGAATCACGTGCTCGTTATCCGTAGTTACCAGGCTGGAAAAATCCTGAATCAGCAGGTCATCCTGTTTGTCGCCTTTGGTGGCCAGCTCTTTCAGTCCATAATACAATTTACTGGGACTGGAAGCCGTGGCTTCAGTATCAAACCGCATACAGAGGTTGGCTTCCTGGAGAGCAAAACGGCTGTAGTAAAGGCTGAAATTCATTTCCAGCAGACGGCGCATCACCGGCACGGAGGGCTCGGGCATCCGGGCCAGGGTTACTTCGGCATTCAGGGCCGTACCGTTAAAACTGCCCCTTACGATTTTAGATCCCTGGTACAATTCAAAACGGCCTTCTGAACCGTTTCGCTCATACACTACATTGCCGGCCGTATCGTCACGCAGATAGTCAAAAAAGGCGTCCAGGCTTTCGGTAAACTTCTTTTCCTTATAGAAATTATCCGCATCGGTCCAACGGGTGACCTTTGCCGGCGGCTTATTATTGTCCGAATAACGGCCAAATACCACCCCGGGATCCGGGTTTTCCACAGGTTTTTTCTTACCCCAGCCAAATAGTTTTTCAAACATCCCATTCATTTTAGAACAAGGTAATAGTACGACAAGATAGGGCATGAATACCAGATTGTCAATGAAAAAAAGAGGAAAAACAAGTATTCCACAAGGGGGGAGAATTGATGCCCGTATGGTAAAAATCAGTAGTTTCGCCTCATTCAATTCATATTATGAAATTCATAGCCTCATCATCATCCCTGCTGAAACAATTACAGCATATTTCCGGTGTAATCAATGCCAACACCGTATTGCCGATTCTGGAAGATTTCCTCTTCGAAGTAGATAAAAATAAGCTGACCGTGGTGGCTACCGACCTGGAAACCGTCATGCGTGTACAGCTGGATATCGAAGCCAAAGACAGTGGAAAAGTGTGTATCCCGGCCAAAATCCTGATGGATTCACTGAAAAACATCCCGGACCAGCCCCTGACCTTCAATATCGACAAAAATTTCGCTATTGAGATCACCAGTGATAATGGTAAGTATAAAGTAATGGGCGAAAACCCCGATAATTTCCCCAAAGAGCCCACTGCGGATGATACCACTTCTTTTACCATGACCGCTTCGGCCCTGGTTACCGCTATCAACAAAACCCTGTTTGCCACCAGCAACGACGATCTGCGTCCTGCCATGACCGGGGTATTTTTTGAGCTGGATAAAAAAGGCCTGCAATGTGTGGCTACCGATGCCCACCGCCTGGTACGTTATAAAAGAACCGATGTAAAATGTCCCAAAACGGACTCTTTTATTGCTCCCCGCAAGCCCCTGAACCTGTTAAAAGCCGCGATTCCTTCCACCGACGAAGAAATCACCGTTAGCTATAACAGCAATCACCTGTTTGTAAAACACGGTACCACACAGATGAGCTGCCGCCTGATCGACGCCCGTTTCCCGGACTATAAAGTGGTGATTCCCGCGGATAACCCGTATCGCCTGACCGTAACCAAAAGTGATTTCCAGAGCGCCCTCCGTCGTGTAAGCGTATTCAGTAACAAAAGCACCAACCAGGTTGCCCTGAGCATCAGTGGCAGTGAATTGCAACTGGCCGCCCAGGACGTGGATTTCAGCTTCGAAGGTAATGAGCGTATGAAATGCCAGTACAATGGCGAAGACCTGATGATTGCCTTCAACGCAAAATTCCTGATCGAAATGCTCAACGCCACCGAAAGCGATGAAGTAAACCTGGAATTATCTACGCCTACCAAGGCCGGTCTGATCAAACCTACCGACCAGGATGAAAATGAAGATCTGCTGATGCTGGTGATGCCGCTGATGCTGAATCAGTAATAGTATATCGTCATGCTTCGGCAAGCCTGCCTGTCCGGTAGGCAGGCTCAGCATGACAAGAGCACCGGCTGTCACCCTGCCTGTCCCGCCAAATGCGGGAAGCTTGCCGAAGGGTGATTCAATAAAAATTAATAACATAGCTTTAAAAGCCGCTCCTGAAAAGGGGTGGCTTTTTATTTATTGAAAATTGAGCATTGCCTGATGAATATTGAATATTGAAGTTCTAAGGAAGAAAATGTTCAATATTCAACAATCAATTTCCAATGTTCATTTTCCGGGAAATTATCCATTCCGCGATAAGCAGATTCAGCCCCCATCCCACCCAGGCCACCACCCGGTACACATCCATCGGGGGCAGTTCCACCGTATTGGTGATTGCATATTTCCAGGCCCGCAGGGTCAGGGCCGATAAGGTCAATGCATAACTCCGGATCATAAAATTCCGGTGGGCTGTATACTCCCCTTGCCTTGCTTTTACTATGGCCATGGCAGTAAAATAAATCCACAACACAGCCAGCAGCACAAACGCGATCCTTGAACTCAATCCTCCGTTGGCATAAAAGCCCATCAGCAATCCGGCCGGACCGGTTACCAGTAATATATTCAGCACATACACATATCCCAGCGAACGATGGAGGCGGGGTTTATTACGTTGCAGCCGTTTTGAAAACTGGGTAAAGCCGGCCATCAATACCCATATACTCGCATATACATGTATGAAGAAAGCGATCCGCCATTGGTCTATATCAATATACTGTTGTTTGATGCGCAGGAAACCGACATCCGTATTGTACGGCATATAGGCCACGGTGATCACCGCCATCAACCAGGTGAAGAAGGCGAGGGTCAGCAGCAGGAGCCCGTTAATTATATTGGAGCGGCTGAATATTTGTCTTATTTTTAAAAAGATAAATAAAACTATGCAATTCTACCTTAAAAGCAGGCTGACCAGCAAGGCGGCCATCCTGGTCCTGCTAACCTTATCCCTTCTCTCCTGTAAAAACAAATCCGGAACCGCTACCGGTGAAAAAACACAAACAGCAGACAGTCTCGCTGCCGGGCAGCCTGACTTTCGCCTTGGGTCCTTTACGGGTCCCTTTGGAGATAATAAGATCACGATCCTGGTTTCCGTTATCAATGGCGATACGGTAAAAGGCCGTTCCGTGGTTGGGGGTAATGACCGGCCCTTCTCCGGTATGATCAGTAAAGAAGAAAGCCGCTGGCATTTTCATGCGGCCGAACCCGGTGATCATCCCGATGATGGCGTCTTTGATCTCTATCTCGATCCGGGTTTACCGGGTCTGCTGACGGGTAACTGGAAGGCCAATGATAAAACTAGACCCGCCAAAACCTTCTCGCTGGTCCGGAAAGAATTCCGTTATGATACCACCGTGGGTGAATACCCGCAGGCCTCTGCCCGTTTATTAGTGCCGGAAGACGTGGAAAACATGATGAAGGAAGACCTGAACTACATGCGCAACGAAATCTATGCCCGTCACGGTTATTGTTTCAGCCGCAGGAGCATGCGGGATCTCTTTGAAACCGAAGGCTGGTATATTCCCAACTCCGCCGATATCCGGAATGCACTCACAGACACAGAAAAAAAGAATATCGCCCTGATCAAACGCTATGAGAAATACGCGGAGGAATACGGGGATGAGTATGGGAGGTAATTACAATTTTTAATGTATGGCAACGTCTGATTCCCTCATTTTTCAACGCTTTTCTGATCCGGCTCTGGCCGATGAACTGAAAGACAAACTGCAAGGATATGGCATTACAGCAACCGTTGTAAAAGATGCGCCTTTGCTGGATGAAGTTTGGATTGGTTCCTCCAGTCAGCAGGATTATTACGTTAAAATCGCAGGGAATGATTTTATCAAAGCCCATACCATGCTGGAGGATTATTACAGCAAGGAAATGGAATCCGTGGATCCTTCCTACTATTTATTTGAATTCAGTGATACAGAACTGCAGGATATCATCAGCAATCCGCAGGAGTGGGGGCCGCTGGATTATCAGCTGGCTAAAAAGCTGCTGACGGAGAGAGGGATTGCCATTCCTGAAAGTAAAAGCAGTATTCTGGCGGCGGGGAATTTGGAAAAATCAGCGCAACATGCTGATGGCAGCAGCCTGAAACTCATCGGGGCGGTTTTTATCGGATATGTCACAATCTCGCTGGTTTCCATGATCATAACACAACGATATAATTTTCCTTACAGTTCAATGTTGATCCTGCTTGCCGGCTCGCATCTGGCCTGGGGACGAAAGACACTGCCGGATGGAAGTCGTGTGTTTTTGTTTAACCATGCGGACAAACAGGCGGGTAAATTTATTTTTGGAGCTGGTGTGTTTTTGTTGCTTATAATTTTCGTTTTCCTGATGCTGTATATGAGTGGTTTCTCTTTTGACCCTTTTGAGTTTTCGTTTAAAACAATTTTTTAAAAAATCGAACCCGCAGAGGTACCCCATTCCGCAAAAAATCTTCACCTGAATCAGGCCTGAAGGGCCGACACTATTATAGTTAAAATTCCTTGGGAATAATAGGCATATAGCCCTGAAGGGGCGACACAAATCATTTTGAAGATCACGGTTAAGAATTGTG
>Ga0209480_10000775_pt1 | contig 24685 bp, 16 predicted proteins | sample JI61114C2DNA_FD_187501 | JGI IMG/M metagenome (GOLD analysis project Ga0209480, IMG submission 187501) | Wastewater effluent complex algal communities from Wisconsin, to seasonally profile nutrient transformation and Carbon sequestration -... | ecosystem: Engineered > WWTP > Effluent > Algae... | reverse complement strand
AGTCGTGCCTCCACGATTAATCGCTGTCGAAGCCGGATGTGTGGCGATGGCCGCACCTGGTGGCGCGGCGACGCTGATGGTGAAGACCTTCGACACGGCCCCTCCCGAAAAACCAGCGTTCTCCCACGCCCTGATCGTGACGGTTTTATTGCCGACTTCCGTCGTCGTCCCCGTCAGGGTTGCGGTGGCCCCCGTGGATTTCGTCAAAGTTAGGCCGACAGGCAGCGTGCCACTGGAGACCTGCCACGACTGCGGGTTGCTTGGACTCCCCGTGACTTGGAAAAGGCCATTTAAAGCTACGCCTGATGTTACCGGCACGGTTGTCGAACCAGCCGATGGCGCTACTTGAGAGAGAGTCGTCGCACCGGCCACGCTGTCATAGGCACCGAGACCCACGACTGACGCGATGGCACACTGTGCTGGTGAAAGCAATGTGGCTGATGTGGCCAGATTGAACTCGGCAGGCAGCAAGATCTGCGCCGCAGGAGTGCGCTGAAAGAGCATGAGCAGGGAGCTGGCACGTTTCGAGACTCGTTTCAGCTTCAGAAGAAAAATGGAGGCATTCATGGGTGCGTTTGATGAGTTCAAGGGTTCATGGCTGATTGATAAAATGAGCATCAGTTGCAACCGCAGCCGCCACCGCCCACACCGCCACCGCCAAAGCTGGCTTCGCGGGAGAAGTAGGCGTGCTGGGTCATCGCCAGCAGCAGTGAGTCGCGGCTGGCATCCATGAGCGGGTTCGCGAGATTGCCGCGCTGGTAGGGCTTCACGCGCACGAGATGCTGGGAGCAACTGCTGAGCATCATCGCGGCCAGCGCGGCGGTGGTGAGGAGGATCGTTTTCATCACGGTGATGGGTGGGGTGAAGTTTATTCAGCCAGCAGCGCCTCGATCTCGGCGGTGTATTCGGCTTCGGTCTTGGCGCCTTTGAAGCCTTTGTGGATGTGGCGGATCACGCCTTTGCGATCGACGAGGTAGCTGCTGGGCATCGTCGGTGGATTGAAGAAGTCTGCTGCCTTGTGCTGAGTGTCGTGAGCCAGCGTAAAGGCGACTTTGTTTTTCGAAACGAAGCCCTGATAGTCCGCAGCTTCATCATCGACACCGATACCGATGATCACGAGGCCCTTCGAAGCATACTTCTGATGCAGACGCGCCATCGCAGAGAAGGAGGCTTTGCACGGCGCGCACCATGACGCCCAGAAATCGACGAGGACGACTTTGCCGGATGTCTTCGGCAGCGAGGCTCCGGGAAGCAGGCCGCTGAGGGCTGGTAGTGCAGCTCCGACTTTGGGCTCTGCGGCTGTCGCAGCGGAAAGGCTGAGGCAGGTGATGGCGAGGAGGAGGATGTGTTTCATGATGATGTTGGTTTTGTTTGGTTTTTTGGAGAATCAGATCAGGCGGCCTTGACTTGGAATTTGCGGAACTCCCGGGTGGCATGAGGTCCATGCTCATCTTGGGCGCAGGCCTCGACACCGGGAGCGCGGTCGGCGAAGAGCAGTCCCTCACGCAGCCCAAGGATGAAGACGCAGGTGGAGTAAATGCCCGCCAGCAGGCAGCTCGGCGCGATCACGGTGACAGCGCGCAGTCCATGCCGCACGGGCCAGCCAGTGCGGCGGTCGAGGATGTGCCCATAGCGCACGCCGTTGTGTTCGAAGCGTCGTGCGTAGTCGCCCGAGGCACACACGGCATAACCAGAGACAGCGAGTCCGCCGACACATTGGTCCGTCTTAATGCCATCCTGAATGCCGACATGCCAAAAGGGATGCACGCCATTGCCACCGATGGCGAAGATGTCGCGCCCGAGATCCACGAGGATGTCCTGGATGCCATGCTGCTTCGCGATGGCGATGACTTGGTCCACGGCGTACTCTTTTCCAAAGCCACCGAAGTCGAGCCCCATGCCTTCACGCGAGAGGAAAATATTTCCGGGCTTGCGCTGCACATCGTTCCAGTTGGAAAGCGACATCGCCTTGGCGATTTCATCATCGCTGGGGAGCCGCTCATGCACGATTTTCCAGTCCCACACCTTCGTGAGTGGCAGCGTCGCAGCATCGAGCACGCCTTCCGTTAGACGATGCATGGCATCCGCGAGATCGAGCATCTTCTCCATCTCCTGATCTACCGGCACCCATTCCTTGCCAGCCGCCTGATTGATCTTTGAGAGCATCGAGTCCGGCTTGAAGCGGGAGAATTTCGCCTCAAAAGCACTCAGCCAGCCCAGTGCATCCGCCACGAATCGCAGCGCTGTTTTTTGATCCTCACAGCGGAACTGAAAGGCGCAGTCCGTGCCCAGCGCGCGGAAGGCCACACGCCGCACGCCGCGTGGATCAGGCTCGAGATGGATCTGGGGGACGGGCTTTGACATGGTGCTGGATCAGAATTGGAAATGGGCACCAAAGGTCCACATGTTGGCCGTGGGGTAGGCGGCGGCAGGTGCCTGATTGCCGCCGCTGCCGCTCATGTCGTAGTGCTCGTAGGCGGCGGAGAGGGAGATGTTTTCGGTGATGCGGAAGCGAGCTTTTAAACCCAGACTCATCGTGGCCATGGAAGACAGGCGGTAGTCAGCGGAGTAGTTCGGCCCGGTGCCATCGGGATAGTCCTGCGGCGTACCGACATTCACCTCGTTCAGGGTGTTATGGAAGAAGTCCGCCGCGCTCTGCTGGTAGTAGCGGAAGAAGGGGGTGATCTCCAACCTGCTGAACAACTCCTGCCGCCACTCCAGTTGCAGGCTTTGGGAGAAGACGCCGTAGTCGTCCTGCGAAAGACGAACGACGGCATCCAGTGCAGAGTTGGTCTTTTCAAAGTAGTGCGTGCCTTGGAGTTGCAGCACTCCACGAAGACGGCTGGAGGGACGGTTTTCCCGGTAGAGGTTTGTCACCGGGATACCGAAGACAAGCTCATCGCGCTGGATCGCCTTGTATTGATCGTTCAAGTAACCCTCGGCATAACCAAGAGTCAGATTGGCGCTGAGTACGGTGTTTTTGTCCAGAAGCTGGGACAGGCCGAGGAAAACGTCGTAGCTCTTCTTGTTCTGATCATCCGTGCCGATCACCACGATCGTGTCATTGAGGTAGTTGAGCCCGAAAGACACGGTCGTGTTCTTCTGATTCAGCTCCCACTTGTCGCTCAGCGAGATGCCCTGGGAGAGGTAGTCGCTCTCCCGGCTGTGTGACAGCTCCAGCTCCACGCGATGATCGCCGATCTGTTGAGAAAGCGCCGCCAGCACGCCCTGGCGCACATCTTCGATTTCTGTGAGGAAGGGCTGCGTGCCACCCGGCAGCGCACCGATGGGAGTGGAGCCAGTGATGGCATCCCGCAAAAGCTGGAAACGCAGACTCGTCTCCTCCGACAGGAACATCTCCCCCCGATAATAGTAGGACTCGATGAACATGCGCCCACCCGACTCATCATAAGTCTGGTAGCTCGTATCAAACTTGAATGCCTCCGCAGCCGAGATGGACAAGCTCGGCAAGAGGAAGGGAGCCAGTGTGATAGGCGTCCTCATGCCTGGCTTCTTGAAGAATGAGGCCATGGATGACTCTGCGGATGGTGGAGTAGAGGAGAGCATAATCTAAGTGAAAAATGAAGGTCTAGGGGGACTCCACGAGCTTCGCGATGTCTCGACTGCTGAAGGCTTCCGCGATCACCTTGCCATCCATCAAAGCGCGCACTCCCCAGCAGTGGTAGCGTGCGCCAGTTGCTTCGACACGCTTGTAGTTGGCGCGTCGCCCACTGCCTGCGCGTTCAGCATGCTGCCGCACATAGGAAAAGACGGTTTCCTTGGTCTTGATCTCCACCGCTTTGCCGGGCTGCATCTCGATGACCTCGCTGCCTTTCACATGCTCGACGACTTCATCCGCTTTCAGATCATCCGCAAAGAAGTGCCACTCAATCGTGACCTGAGCGGGTTGGGCGAGTGACATGGAGGAGGCGCTGATCTCGAGCCAGCGGATGTGTTCTTCAGCGCTGTCTTTTCCAGAGTGCGGCTTATGCCGACCCTTCATGTCCACGCTGAGCAAAATGCTGTTGGAGGCAAATGAGGACACCAGGCCGAAGGCCAGCATGATGGCGACACCGACGATCTTGAGACGATGAGAGATTTGGCTGTGTATTGTTTTCATAACTGAAGGTGAGTGGGTGGAAGGTTCAGATGGCGACCTGACCGATGGCCATGTGCTCTTCATGCTTCACGCGGACATGTGCTGGCTTGCAGACGAGCCAGCGGTAGAGCACCGGCAGCAGGAAGAGGGTGAGGAAGGTGCTGCTGACGATCCCGCCGATGACGACGGTGGCGAGCGGGCGCTGGACTTCGGCTCCGGCACCTTCGCTGATCGCCATGGGGATGAAGCCGAGGCTGGCGACGAGCGCGGTCATGAGCACGGGGCGCAGACGTTGCAGGCTGCCTTCGGTCACGGCTTGCTCGGCATTGCGGCCTTCATTGCGGAGTTGATTGAAGCAACTGATGAGCACCACTCCATTGAGCACAGCCACGCCACACAGCGCGATGAAGCCGATGGCGGCGCTGATGCTGAAGGGCAGTCCACGCATCCAAAGGGAGAGTACGCCACCAGTGATAGCGAGCGGGATGCCTGTGTAGATGATGAGCGTCTGCGTGACACTTTTGAAAGTGGCGTGGATGAGCACAAAGATGAGCACGAGAGCGAGCGGCACCACGACCATGAGCCGGGCGCGGGCTTCCTGAAGATGCTCGAACTGCCCGCCGAAATCGACGCGGTAGCCGTCCGGCAATTGCACGCTGGCAGCGATCTTGGCCCGAGCGGCATTGACGTAAGCTTCGGAATCCGTGCCACCGGCGAGATCGACGTTCAGGCCGACGCGACGATGTCCATCCTCACGGCCAATCGCATCGACTTGTGGCACCTCGACGAAGTCAGCTAGGCGACCGAGTGAGATGAGCGATCCGTCCTGTGTGCGCACGGGCAGGGCTTTCATGACTTCAGGGTTGTTGCGCAGGTTCTCTGGCAAACGCACGACGATGGCGCGGCGGCGATTGTTCTCGACCAACATGCCTGCGGTGTGTCCAGCCATCGCGGTGGTGATGGCGGCGTTCACTTCGGAGGCTTCGACGTTGAACTTGAGCATCGAGGCGCGGTCCACGCGGATCTCCAGCACGGGCACACGGCCCTGGCTTTCAAACTCGGCGTTGTCCGTTCCGGCGATGCCTTCGAGGATCTCCTTCACCTGACCAGCGACCTTTTCCATCATGTCGTAGTCATCACCAAAGATGCGCACGGCGAGGTCGGCACGGGAGCCTTCGAGCATCTCGTTGAAGCGCATCTGGATCGGCTGCGCGAAGTCGTAGTCCTGTTCGGGCACTTCTTTGGCAAGTTCTTCGCGGACGAGTTCGGCCAGTCGATCACGGTTGACGGGTTTGCCGTTTTCTTTGCGCCATTTCGACTGTGGCTTGTAGAAGACATAGAGATCGTATTCGCCGGGGGACATGGGATCTGTCGCCACTTCGCTGGTGCCGACGCGGGCGAAGGTTCGTGTTACTTCCGGCACCTTTTCGATGAGATACTTCTGCGTTTTGATGCACCGATCCAATGAAGTCTTGAGGCTGGTGTTGGCAGGCTGATACACCATCGCTGTCCAGGAGCCTTCGTTGAGAGTGGGCACAAATTCCTGTTTGAGATTCGTGAACACAATCACGGTGACCACCAGCAGCGCTGCCACGCCACCGACCACGCCCCAGCGTGTCGTCCATGCGATGCGGAGAGATGGCGCATAAGCCGCCTTCGACCAGCGCATGAGGAAGTTGTCCTTCTCGCTGATGTTTCCACGCAGCAGCAGGGAGCAAAGCGCGGGCATGAGCGTGAGGGCGAGCACCAAAGCACCACCGAGGGCGAGCATGACGGTGATCGCCATGGGGTGGAACATTTTTCCCTCAATGCCTGTCAGCGCGAGGATGGGCAGATAGACGAGCGTGATGATCAGCACACCAAAGAACATCGGGCTGCCGACTTGCTCGCCTGCTTCATGGACTGCATTGAGTCGCTCTTTCGCGGTGAGCTTGCGGCCGAGTTCATGCTGACGCTCGCCAAGCACGCGGACGATGTTTTCGACCATCACGACAGCGCCGTCGATGATGAGGCCGAAGTCCACTGCACCGAGGGACATGAGGTTTCCTGACACACCGCCGAAGGTCATGCCGATGAGGGCAAAGAGGAACGACAGAGGAATGGCGAGCGCAACGATGAGCGCCGCACGCCAGTTGCCCAACAGCAAGAGCAGAACCACCACGACCAGCACAGCCCCTTCGAAGAGGTTGTGCTTCACGGTGTTGATCGTGCGGTCCACGACCTCGCTGCGGGCATACTGGATGCGGATTTCTAGATCAGCGGGCAGCTTCTTGCCCAGCTCGCTGAGTTTCTCTTCGACGCGCTTGCTGATGATGCGGCTGTTTTCGCCGACGAGCATCATCACGGTGCCGAGCACGGCCTCTTCGCCATTCTCGACCGCGCACCCGGTGCGGACATTGCTGCCGATGCTGACTTCGGCGAGATCCTTCACGCGCAGCGGCTCGATGCCTGCGGCAAACTTCACGGGCAGGTTGGCGATGTCTTCCGCACTGGCCACCTTGCTCACGCCACGGATCAATACGCGATCTGTGCCGCGCTCGATGACACCGCCACCCGCGTTGTCCACGTTCTGGCCGATGATCTCGGCGAGTTCGCTGAAGGTCATGCCTGCGCTAGCGAGTGACTCCGGCTTTGGCAAAATCACCAACTGACGTTCATAGCCGCCGCTGCTGTTGATCTCCGCCACGCCTGGAACGGTGCGCAGGAAAGGCTTCACGATGTAATCATGCGCTTCACGCAGATCCATGAGCTGGCGCTCGCGGGTTTGTTTGCGCTGTGGGGCATCCTTTTTGTAGTCGAGCGTGTAATAGACGATCTCGCCTAGGCCCGTGCTGATGGGGGACATCTGCGGGCTGAGGCCTGCGGGAAGTTCCACCTGCACGAGGCGTTCGCTCACGAGTTGGCGTGCGCGGAAAAGGTCCGAGCCATCACGAAACACGAGCGTGACCTGCGAGAGGCCGGACTTCGTGAGTGAGCGGAATTCCTCCACGCCCTGAATGCCTGCGAGTGCGAGTTCCAGCGGATAGGTGACGAGCTTCTCCGTCTCCTCAGGCGCGAGCCCTGGAACGGCGGTGTTGACCTGAACCTGCGTGTTCGTGATGTCAGGCACCGCGTCCACAGGCAGATGCATGGCGGAGAAAATCCCAGCCGCGAGCAAGAGCAGCGACCCCATGATGACGAGGAAGCGGTTCTTCAGTGAAAAGTCGATGATGGATGAGATCATGGCTTAGTTGTTCGTGAGCTTGGGTGTGATGGATTCACCGGTGAGTGCGGTGCCGGTGAGGCGCTCGATCTCCATGCGGTGCTTCCAAGCATTGCGGCGGGACTCGATGAGCGAGTCCATGGCGTCGAGATAACCACGCTGCATTTCGACATAGGTCGCGGCGGGGACGGCACCGAGACGGTAGTGCTCGTCTGCCTGCTTTGCGGCATCGGCGAACTGCTTTTCGCTCTCGGGACGCCAGCGGGACAGCGCGTCGAGTTCAGCGAGATAGGCGGAGCGCTCGACAGCGAGGTCGCGCTCGAGATCACGCAGTGTAGCGAGGAGCAGAGCTTCGGCTTGTTGAGTGCGAGCTTCTTCGGCAGCGATGTTGCCTTTGTTTTTGTTCCAAAGCGGCAGCGGGATGGAGAAAGCAAAACCGCCTTCGATCTGCGTGCCACCGGCATGTTGTCCGGCCATGTAGGGGCCGAAGGTGATATTGCCCCAGCGCTCGGATTTGGTGAGGTCGATCTTGAGACCTTGCTTGGCGACATTCAGACGCTTTTGCTGAAGGTCGAAGTTCGTGCGAGCCGCTTGCTGCTTCAGGGTTTCCATCTGCGGCGCATCAGGGAAAGCGGTGACGGCACCGCTGAGTTGGATGACCTGATCAGGACCACGACCACAAAGCACGGCCAGCGTTGCCATAGCCTCGCGCACTTGCTTGGAGGCATCGGTCAAGGTGCGGTCGCTGGTGAGCAGCGTGGCTTCGAGGATGCGGCGCTCGAGCAGGGCACTGACAGAGCCGGAATCGCGCTGCACGAGCACGTCGATGAGTGCTTCCAAACGCTCGCGAACACTGCGGGCTGCGTCTTCTTTGCGTTTAAGCAAGAGCACGTCACCCGCGCGGGCACGGACTTCGTTGGAGAGCTGGGATTTGAACTGAAACAGGCCTAGTTCCGCGAGTGTGATGTCACGGTCAGCGATGGCTTTGCGCAAGGACATCCGCCCTTGGAAATCAAAGGTCTGGAGGATCTGTGCGCGCCAGACGAGGCCGTCTTTCTGAGCCGCGAGGCTCATGCCGCCCATCTCGGTGCTGAGTTCAGGATTGGCGAGCTGGCCAGCAGACTGGCGACCGCCACGCGCGGCAGCGATCTCGGCTTCGTAAAAGCGGACCTCGGGGTTCTTTTGGAGAGCTTCGGCGACGAGGTCGCCACTGGTGACAGCGGTGGAATCACGCGCTGAAAGGAGGGAGGTGCTGCTACTGAGCAGGGCGGCTGACAGGATAAGAGATGAGCAAAGTTTCATAAATGTGAGGGGTGGGTCGAACTGTGGATCACATGCACGACGTGGTGCATGGGGTGCCCGGCCCGATGCAGGATGGATCCCGCAAGATGGCTGGAGCGTCGGCTGACGGCTGGTTGCCGCCCCTCTCTCAGATCAGTAGCTGCACGGTGGCGAGCATCGGTCTGATGCTGTGCCGTGGAAGATGCCCTTCCTTGAAGCCACTGGCGCGAGTTGTGTCGCGCGCGGGATTGATGGCGATGAGCGTGAGCTGGAAGGTGGCGGCTTGATTGAGCTGCGGAGCTTCCTTGGTGGCGCGAGCAATGTCTTCACGCACGCTGCTGACGCTCGAGTCAAACTGGGATGAGACAAGCTGGTGATCACCTTCATCGGACGCTTTGCAAAGACGCACAAGCACGCGGGCCAGAGCATTGTGATGATCATTCACCTCTGGAGTATAGGCATCGCTGCGATGATGCAGCGTGAGCCTCATGCCGCTTTCCGACTGCGCCACAACCAAGCTGTGACTGCCATCGATCCAAGCGGCCAGCGCCATGGCAGCAGGCATCACCGACGTGCCGGTGATGGTGTAAGCCATCAGGAGCATGAGTGCGATGAAGCGCTGTTTCAGGGAATGCCGCATGTTTTGTTCGGGTGTCTCTAACGCGTCATAGAGCGGACTTTGCCAGTGAATGTTCGTTTGTTACCAAATGGTCATCTTCTGCTTCCATGGCGCTGAGATCGTGTTGCATTCTCTGGCAGATGCGATGGATGCTGACGGCGACCGCACTGCGTGTGCGGCCCTGGGATTGGGCGATGGTCTGGCTGGTTTGTTTTTCTGCATAGTGGAGATGGAGCAAGCGCCGTTGCGATTCTGACAGAGTGAAAAGACAGCGATCCATGGCAGCGAAGCGTCTTTCACTCCCATCCTCTGCATGGACCTCCTGGAGCCGCTGCTGATCGACCCAGGCAATGATGCGGTTTTGCTCACGCGCATCATCGCGGATCTGATTGAGCGCCATGTGCCAGGCCAGTGTTCTCAGCCAAGGCATGAACACGGTGCCTGTGCGAAACTGAGCGTGCTTTCTGAAGGCATGAACCAGCGCATCATGAGCGAGATCCGCCGCCTGTGTCTCTGACAACCGCGTGGCCAGCCAGCCGCGCAGTAAAGGAACGCAATGCTGGTAGAGACGTGTGGCCGCAGCCTCGTCACCACGGAGCGCACTCTCGAACCATTCGGAGCAGGCATCTGTCTGCTGGCCGAAGGAGGTGTCATCGAGAGTGGCTTTCATGGTGGTGGTGGAGGAGGATGAGGAGTTTGAATCGTCGGCAGCCGTCAGGGCTTCACGAGGCGGAAGAAGCGGCTGCCGGAACTCATCGGCACGGTCACGGCGCTGGTGCCGTTCACGGTCGTGATGGCGCGTGAAGAGTTGAACCAGCTGGTGGGACTGAGGTCAGGGCTTTCCTGAAGGGTCCAGCCAGTGAAGGAGTCAGGCCAGGAGACGCTGAGTGCTCCGGGCGTGTCCACTGAGATTCCGACATCGGGCATCACCACCACGTCGTTCACACCAAGCATGAAGGGACTTAGGCTGGGGGTGATGGCTTCGATGACATTGGTCGCTGGATTGACTTTGCATGGCAGCTTCTCCCACACGCCGTTGTTGAAGTGATAGATCACAAGCTGGTTCTCATCATAGCCGGCAGGAAGCTGCGCGGGATTGTAGGCGAACTTGAGCTTGATGTTGCCAGTGTGCGCGCCGCTGTATTTGAGATTCCAGCGCTGGCGGCGGGTGCCATTGGGCAGCTCGAAAGCAGGCGCGGTGAACTCGCCGTCGTCTTCACGCTCGAACATCTCATCGTCGTCGGCCTCGCTGTACTCGCCAAAGAAGGTGCCTTCCTGGTCGATGTCCTCGAACTCGAAATCAACACCGCCAGCGTGACCGGATCCGCCGTTGCAACTGCCGTGCCCGCGTGTGCTGCCATCATCCACGACCACTTTCGTGCCCGTGAGCAAGCTGAGCACGATGTCGAAGCTCACGCTCTGACCGGGGGCGATGGCACCGAGTTCCCAGCGCTGCGCACCGGAGATCCAGCGGTCTGCGGGGGCAAACGTATCGCGATTTTTGCGGGCGAGATACGGAGCGCTCTTCCAGTTGTCTTCGATGGAAAGGTGGACGCCATCGCTTGGCTTGCCGACGGAGTGGTCGTCGATGCCGTTGTTCTCGATACCGTAGTGACCGATCTCAAAGGCGCTCGGTGCCACTTTGGAATGGAAGCCGATGAGATCCTCAAGGCCAATGCTGGAGCTTTGATTGCCAGCAGCTCCGGCATCCACGCCAGACATGGTCATGTCATACTGATACTCGGGCAGCTTGCCGACATAGCTGCGGTTGTCATACTGACCGCGCTGGGAGATGAAGCCGTGGAGCAGGTGGAAGAGCTGCACGTTTGTGAGCTGCACGCCACTGATGTTCTTCACGGTGAAGGTCTGATTCATGACATAACGATTGCTGTTCACCGAGACGGGGGCTCCCGCTGCTGAGGCTGGCTTCACGCCCATCGGTGTGCCGGTCACGGTATCGACCATCTCAAAGCGCAGGGTGATTTCGAGATCGCCATTGGAGATCACGGATTGAGCGATGGGCAGGCCATCGAGGTTGCTGCCGACAAGGTGGATGCCCTGCACGACCGTGAAGTCAGAGTTCGTCTGCCAGTCAGGGAACATGAAGTTTGGCTCCATCCAGGTGGGATCGACCGTGTTGCCATCGCGCGAGTAGCCGACGGCGCTACCCCATTCACCGGAGAGATACTCACGGCCTTCAAAGCCGGGCGTGTTGTCCAGCAGGAAGTCAGAGTAGCCGAAGTCCGTCAGCGTGATGTTCCAGTTTGGATTGTCGAGCTGCATGGAGCCGCCGGTGCTGGCAGCGGGGCTGACCGTGATGTTATCGGCAAGGAAACGAACGGCTCCGACAGGTGCGTCAGGCAGTTGCAGCGTGACTTGGTCAAATGTCGTGTCGCTGTTGAAGTTGATCGTGCCGACAGGGAGTGTGTCGCCAGCGGTGACAGTGCCGTGTGCGATGCCGGTGCCGACGATGACAGGAACACCAGAGGAGGTGTCGATGGCGGTGATCTGGATGTTTGAGGCCACGGGCACCGCGATGGACTCCACAGTGGCGAAGTCGATGCTGACGCCGGTCACGAACTGATCCAACTGGATCGTCAGTGTGCCCGCATCGGCGGTTGGTTCGAGGTAGTTGCCGCTGAACTTGGACAAGACGCGACCGCTTGCCGCTTCCGTGGTGATCTTGAAAGCATCGACTTCGGGTGAGTCAAAGGTGGCACCGTAACCGACGCTGGTTTGAGTCAAAGGCAGTGCCTGATCAAGGGCCAGGACAGGCGTGGCGGTGTCGAAGTCGAAGTGAATGCCGAGAGGTGGCGCGCTAAAGTTCGCCACATAACCACCGCTCGCTGTCGGAGTGAAGGTGTAGGTCGCGGTTGCGCTGACTTCTGTGCCGACGGCATCGGTCCAGTTGATGAAGGTATAACCAGGATTCGCTGTCGCCACGAGAGTCACGCTGGCACCCGTATTGATCACGCCGCCGCCGCTGGTCGAGCCACCGATGGAGGGGAAGGCGGATGTGGTGATGCTGTAACCAGCGACGAAGTTCGCCACCAGGGTGCGGTTCGCGGTCACTGTGAATGTGTAGCTCGTCGTGGCACTGATCGGGACTCCGGCTTCCGTCCAATTGACGAAGGTGTAGCCTGGATTGGCCGTGGCGGTGAGGGTGACATTGCTGTCGCCCGCCACTGTGCCGCCGCCAGTCACGCTGCCGCCTGCTGCGGGTGCCGCGCTGGCATTGATGGTGTAGCTGACGCCACCATTGAAGTTCGCCACGAGATTGCGGACAGGAGCGGTGTCAGGGCGCGCCTTGAAGGTGAAGGCTGCATCTACACTCACCTCTGTGCCATTCTCCGTCCAATTGACGAAGGTGTAGCCGTTGTTCGGGAAAGCCTCGACGGTCACGTTGTCGCCATCCTCAAACTGTCCTCCGCCGCTGGTCGTTCCTGCATTGGCGGGTGCAGACGCTGTGCTGATCGTCGCCACCGGTGCAAATGTCGCGGTGAGCGCGCGGTCAGCCGTCACCGTGAAAGTGTAGTTGGCAGAGCTGCTCACGTTCGTTCCACCAGCTCTCCAGCGTTTGAAAATGTAGCCCGCATTTGGCACCGCAGAGACGGTGATGCTCGTGCCATCAGCAAACACACCGCCGCCTGAAGTGGTGCCGCCTGCGACGGGACTCGAAACTGTGGTGATGGTGCGATTGCCACCGGCAATGGCGATGAAGTTTGCCACCAGGGTGCGGTTCGATGTCGCGTTGAATGTGTAGCTCGCCGAGGCGCTGACTTGCACGCTGGCTTCGGTCCAGTTCACGAAGTTGTAGCCTGCATTCGGTGTTGCCGTGACGGTCACACTCGCGCCATCGGCCACGGTGCCGCCGCCACTCGTCGTGCCACCTGCGACAGGAAGAGCACTTGTCGCGATGGTGTGGTTGCTACCACCACTGACGGTAAAGTTTGCCACCAGGATACGATCCGCCGTGGCATTGAAAGTGTAGCTCGCGCTGCTGCTGACTACATTTCCACCCTGCGTCCAGTTGGCGAAGGCATAACCCACACTCGGTGAAGCAATGACCGTGACACTCGTGCCGCTGGCGAAGACACCGCCGCCGCTCGTGCTGCCACCTGCCGCTGGTGTGGCGCTGGTGCTGATCGTGTAGCTCGTGCCCTGGGTGAAGTTTGCCACCAGCGTGCGATCCGAGGCCACGTTGAACGTGAGGCTTGCCGCATTGCCCACGATGAAGCCGTCTTCTGTCCAGTTCGTGAAGGTGTAACCTGCATTCGGTGTGGCGGTCACGGTCACGCTCGCGCCTTCATTAAAGGTACCTCCGCCGGTCGTCGTGCCGCCTTCGACTGGCAGTGCGCCTGCGGTCACGGTGTAAGTCGGCACGAAGTTCGCGATGAGAGAATGGTTCACATTCATCACCAGCGTGTGGCTGCTGTTGGTGCTGACGATGGTGCCGTTGTCCGTCCAGTTCACAAAGGCGAAACCCGCAGCAGCCACCGCTGTGACCGTCGCATTTGCATCAACTGCATACGCGCCATCACCAGCGGTCGTCCCACCGTCGAGAGGCGAGGCGATGGTGTCCAGCAGGCTTGAAGGAGGCGCGGGTGCATTCGCCGGAGCTACAACAAGCGTGTAGTTCTTCGAGACATCAGGGCTTGCGCCATCGGAGGCCGTGATTTTGAAATTGAACTCTCCGCTGACCGTCGGTGTGCCAGCCAGCACACCTGTGTCCAGATCGAACGTCATGCCCGCAGGCAGCGCGCCGTCTTTGGTGATGTTCAGAAGTGGCACAGCGCCTTCCACCACGACCGTGCGGTCAGCAAATGCGGTGTTCATCTTGCCTTCACCGACATGGTCAATCAGGCCGACAGGTGCCTCGACATCCACCGCCGCCATTTGCGATCCTGTGAAGTCGCCCACGACTTCATAGTCCGCCATGTCTTCAGTCACCGCGACCCACTCGCCGCCGACCATGTGATGATTGTAGGTGACGATGCCGTCGCCGTGGAGACCATCGGCTCCCACCGTGTCACCCACCGCCTCGCCGCTCTCCGCATCGAGCGGGCCGGTGTATTTGAAGAACTCGTAACGGCGTGTCACCACCTCGTCACCGTCTGGCAGATCTTCGGGTGCTGCAGGCACCTCGTTGTTCGCGCCTCCGTCCGGCTGGCTGTAGCGTTTTTGCAAGATGCGCCACTCCACTTCGACTTCATCCGGCTCGCCGTTCTTCCAGTTCTTGTCATTAGGATTCACCGGATCGTCGGAGACGAGATCACGCAGCTTCACCTCTTTGTTATTGTGAGTCGTTGTCTTGATTTCCTTCATCCACACAGCTTTGCCAAATTCCTTTGGCTCAGGCACGGGCGGCGGCGGCGGAGCGATCACAGCCTGCACCTGCGCCACGACGCCGACGACGGGAGGAAAATAGGTGAACACCGGTGTGGACACTTGCACCGCGCCACCATGAATGAGAGCGCCGCTGCCGTTGTCGATGAGCCAGTTGTAATGCACCGGCCCGACCGCTTTGTTGAAGCCGACCCCGAAATGCTCGCCACCGAAGTTCACATTCGGATTCGTGAACATGTGGCCGTTCGTCGGATTGATCGGGCCGCTCGGGATCGCCGTGTAGGCCGCCCAGGTGCCGTTCGCATTCTTTTTGCTCTCCCAGCGAATGCGGCACTTCGGGTGCGCCGGGTCCGTGTCATCCTGCTCGAAGCGCGGCGTGCCGTAATGGTTGTAGTTGTAGGTATAGGTGATGTCGGTGCTGTGACAGTCTTCGATCTCGATCTCGAAGCCGTGGCACTCATGCCCGGTGTCATTCACCGTGTCGAAATTGTTGATGCTGCCGTAGGCGATGCTGGCTTGTGATGCAGCCGGGGCGAGCGACAGCATGGCTGCCATCAAAGCGGCAGACCAGCAGCGAAGCGGGCTGGATGAGAGGATGCGGTTGAAGATCGTTTTCATAAACTGTGCGGGTGGTTGGCTCTGCTATTCGGCAGCATTCTTCGCCGAAGCTTTCGAGAGTGGAACTAATCGAGCGTAACTAAGTGGTTGGAATTCATGGCCCTGTGGGTGACGTGCGTGACTACGTGCGCAGGTTCTTGCGCCGTGAGATGCGTGCGCGGCCATGAATGCGCGCTGCGTCATCTCGGATCGGTGCCGCGCCGGTCATGCCGGGCGCTCGTGGCACCATGCCTCCGCCTCAGATCAAAAGCTGAATCGTGGTCAGCAGCGAGGGGGGCTGGTAGGAAATCGAAACTTGGGGTGCCGGCGCATTCACGCGCGTCACCGATACCTTGGGCAGTTGCAGCATGTGCTGCCATTCGTGAGTGGCTTGAGCATTGAACAAGCCATCGCCCGAACGCACTTTCGAGAGCATCACCCGCTCCTGGCTGGCATTGCCGGAGAGCTGGCTGGTCGTCATCTGGTGATCGCCATCTTGATCAGCTCTGCAAAGGCTCACCAACACGCGGGCGAGCCCCCGACGGTGATCCTTCACATCCGGCGTAAACTCACTCTGCCGATGATGCAGCACGACTTGCGCGCCACCTTCGCTGACACGCACGAGGCTTTGATGACTGCCGTCCAGATCAACCAGCATCGTCATCACCGCAGGCATCAACGACGTGCCCGTGACGGCATAAGCCATCAGAAGCAAAGCGGAGATGAGGCGGTGGAAGAGGCGCATAAACGTGTGAACGCAGGAAATTGTATTTTAACTGACACATGCGCAACGCATTCATCCAATCATTGCCAAATGATCATGTTCGCAGGCTGTTTCAGGCGCTGAAATGTGCGATGAAACGAATTCCAACCACTTTGTTACGGTCTGTCATTTCTTGTCGAAAGGTAGTCCGCTTATGTTGTGTGTTTGCGGCAATCCAGCCGTGCTCCACCTTTCCTTTGTCCCATGCGCATTCTTGTTATTGAAGATGAACCAGATCTCGCCCGCCACATCGCGGGAGCTTTGACACGCCAGGGCCACACGACGGCGGTGAAGCAGGACGGGCTGGAAGGGCTGAATGCGGCGCTCGATACAAAACCCGATCTCATCGTGCTCGATTTGAATCTGCCTTCCCTCGATGGCTTCTCCGTTCTCGCGCGCCTGCGGAAGCAACACATCGACTCACGAGTCATCATCCTCACCGCACGAGGCGATGTGGAGAGCCGTGTGAAGGGCCTCACCTCCGGTGCCGATGACTATCTGGCAAAGCCTTTCTCCATGGATGAACTGGTGGCGCGAGTCAGCGTGCTCGGACGCCGTGGCGGTGCGCTCAAAGAAACCGATGTGATCGAGGCTGGAGATGTCGTGATGGATGTGCCGCACCGGAAGGTGACCCGCCATGGCGAGAAGATCGAGCTGTCACCGCGCGAGTTTGAGGTGCTGCAGATCTTCATGCGCGAGCCGGGCCGTGTTTTCACACGTGATGAAATCTGCGAGCGCATCTGGCAGCGCGAGCACCAGTATGACACACGCACGGTGGAGATCTTCATCATGCGTCTGCGCAAGAAGCTGGAGATTGAAGGCCGCCCGCCGCTCATCCAGACCGTGCGCGGTGTGGGCTACCAGCTTCTCAAACCGGAATGAAACGCTGGCCGCTCAAGATCAAGGTCGGCGTTTACTCCGCTGCGCTCACGATGCTGACGCTCGTGGTCGGTGCGGTCGCGCTGATGACCTTCATCTACTTCCGCCAGATCCATGAGGTGGATGACAGCCTGCGCGAAAGCTCCTCCGAACTGGTGCGTGACCTGCAAAACTTCCGCGGTGCTCCGGTGAATCCACGCCATGCCCTGAGCATGAAGTTTGTGCCCGTGGACATGCGCGAGCACTTCCTCATGATCCAGGGGCCTGAAGGGCAGACGGTGTATCATTCGGCGAATCTTCGCGGCCAGAGCATCGAAGGTGCGCTCGGCTTTCGCACGATCTCCATCGCCGGACAGGCCTGTCGTGCGGGGAGCTTTCGTGAGCCAAATTACACCATCCATGTCGCCGTGAGTCTGGCGACGGTGGAGGACTTTCTCCAAGATGTGGCCATCGGCTTGCTCACGACGCTGCCGCTGGTTGGGCTGATGGTTTTCGCCGGTGGGCTTTGGCTCGGAAAAAAGGCCGTGGCACCGGTGGCGGCACTTTCAACGGCAGCGGAAAGCATCTCGGTGGAGAACCTCAGTGAGCGTCTGCCCATGCCGGAGGCCGATGACGAGATCGCGCGGCTGACCGTGGTTTTGAATGATGCCTTCGCGCGGCTGAATGCCTCCTACGAGGCGGCGACTCGATTCTCTGCCGATGCCTCGCATCAACTCAAGACACCCGTGGCTGTGCTGCGCGCTGGATTGGAGTCACTGCGCGATGGAGGGCATCTGGATGGCGATGGTAAAACAGAAGTGGAGACACTGCTGCGCCAGGTGCGCCGGCTCACGGGTCTCATTCAGGATCTGCTCCTGCTCGCACGCACAGATGCACGCCGCCTCAGTCTGGAAAGCCAGCCCTTCGACCTCGCCGATCTCGCCGCATCGGCACTCGATGACTTGGAGACGCTCACCTACGGACGACTGGAGGTGGAGAGCGAGATCGAAACTGGCATCACCGTCTGTGCTGACCGCCGACATCTGGCGATCATCGTGCAAAACCTTGTCGAAAATGCCGCCAAGTATACTCCCGATGGTGGGCGCGTCCGGCTCACGGTGAAGCGCGAGGGCAATCAAGCCCGCTTCTCCGTCGCTAACACTGGCCCCGCCTTGCCCGAGGAGGATCGTGAAGGCATCTTCGAGCGCTTCCGCCGTGGCTCGAAGGTCGGTGAAAATCAAAGCGGTCACGGACTCGGCCTGAACATCGCCCTAGCACTCGCCCGCTCCCACGGCGGCGACCTGACGCTCGTCAGATCCGACGGCGAATGGAACGAGTTCGCGCTCACGTTGCCGGTGGTCTGAGGGAGCGCGGAATTTATTCCGCAGCATGTCGAACGCACGCGGCGGGTCGAAGTAAGTGGGAGATGTGATTCGCACCCTGCGTCTTCGGGTTGAAGACATCAGTTGATACTTTGTGAATCACTCGTGTTATCCACCCGCTGCGGAATGAATACCGCGCTCCTTTGGGCTTGCCGCGCCGATGAAAATCATGGGACACTCGACGCATGAATGATGATCACCTTCCCATTCGTCGCACTGGACCGCCGCTTCGTCCTAAGCTGCGGGAGACGGTGAGGAATCAGAGGCTGGTATCACGAAAACTAACCCGAGAAGAGAAGATCGCAGGCTTCCGAGGCTGGCATGAACGCGGGTATTTGCCGCATCGCGATGAACCGGGGCTGACGCAGTTTGTCACCTTTCGTTTGGCGGACAGCTTTCCAATCGAGCTGCGCGAACAGTGGGAGAAGCTGTTCCAAATCGAAGATCAACGTGAGCGCCGGACGCAGCTCGAAGCCTGGCTCGATCTCGGGTATGGCGAGTGTCGTTTGAAGGATGAACGCATCGCTCAGAAGGTGATGGAGGCTCTTCAAACAGCGGATGGAAAGCTTTGCCATCTCCTGGCCTTCACGATCATGCCGAATCATCTGCATGTGCTGTTCACGACAGGCTCTGTGCCGATGGCGAAGCTGCTCAAAGACTGGAAAGGCAGTACCAGTCGTGCGGCGAACCTCATCCTCGGACGCAAAAACGTGCCGTTCTGGCAAGCGGATTACTGGGACACCTACATGCGCGACGTGGAGCATGAGCAAACGACGATCCGATACATGAAAAACAATCCCGTGAAGGCCGGGCTCGTGAAGGATTGGAAAGTTTGGCCGTGGACGTACATCGCGCCGGTGGTGTGATGCCCCGCCAAGGAGCGCGGAATTTATTCCGCAGCACGTCGAACGCACACGGCAGGTCGAGGTAAGTGGGAGATGTGATTCGCACCCCGCGTCTTCGGGTTGAAGGCATCAGTTGATACTTTGTGAATCACTCGTGTTATCCACCCGCTGCGGAATTTATTCCGCAGCATGTCGAACGCACGCGGCGGGTGCTGTTGGTCGAAAGTGTACTTCGAGCCCAGCGTCTTCGGGTTGAAGGACTCGGAGGGTAGATAGCGGATCACTCGTGTTATCCACCTGCTGCGGAATGAATTCCGCGCTCCTTGGGGCCTACCTCGCCACAATCGGGCGATCCTGCTCCTGGCGGAGTCTCGTTTGAGTGGAGACGGGGAGGGATGGGAGGGTTTGAGCCAGCCAGTCCTGGGCGCTGGCTTCATCGACTTTCCGCCAGTGGTGGAAGTAGCGGGAGATGGCGTCGTCGCGGCCAGCGAGAGTGGAGATGCCGAAGGCGAGGCCCATGGCTCCGGCCATGTCTTGATCGGAGATCACGTCGGCCAGACTGAGGCGGGCGGTGTCCATGGCGGCGGAGGGTGGATTGGCGGCGATCCATTCGCCCAGGCCGACGGCGTCGGTCGCGGCCCAGGAGTTGTAGGCACCGACGACTCCGCCGGAGGCATCGCCGGCGGGCAGGGTGTTGAGCCAGTTGAGGGCGCTGTCGGGCTCGATGGCTCCCCAGGTGGTGCCGATTTGGGCGATGACCTGACGACGGATCTGCGGGTCGGTGAGGGTGCGGCTCCAGGCGACGGCGGCGTTGATGTCGCTGGCGGACCAGACGGTGGCGAGCGTGGCGGCAGCTTCGAGCCGGGCGGCACTGTTGGAAAGCTGGCTGATCCAGGCGGCGGCAGCGGCGGGGTCGGAGGTGCCCCAGATGTCCGCCAACACGGTGGCGAGGTTCACGCCGTTATCGCCGGTGAGCAGGGACTCGAAATGCTTGGCGGCCTCCAGCGGGGTGCGCTCGGCCCAGGTTTGGGCGATGACAGTCTCAGTGGTGCGGCGGGCATCTACATTTTTTAAACTTGCGGCCCAAGTGGCGGCAGCCAGCGGATCCTGCTCCGCCCAGGTGCTGCCGATGGCGGCAAAAAGAGGCTGCGAGTAGTAGCGGGTGCCTTCCAGCCACTTCGCGGCGACGGTGGGAGCTTGGCGAGTCCAGCCAATGACGAGGTCGGTGAGCGCCTGGTCCTTCAGCGGGCCTGAGAGATGCTGCTCGGCCCAGAGCCAGGCACCTCGGGGATCGCGGGAGCCCCATTTGTTCATGGCGATGCCGATGGTCTCGGACCGCAGAAGCCCGGCGGTGAAATTGCTGTTCGCGTGGTCGAGCGCGGCGCGTGGGTCACTGCCGCCCCAGACGCCGTAGATGCCGCGCATGAAGTCGAGCTTGTCCTGGTCTGAGCGGAACTGCTCGGCCATGGCGAGAGCACTGGCCGGATCACGGCGAGCGGCCTCGGCACCCGCCTCGCGCAGGGCTCGGGAGCGCTCTTCGGGGTCTTTAAACTCCATCAGCTCAGCCAGCGCATGGAAAGAGTTCGATGAGCCGCCAGCGAGCTCTCCGAGCGCCGGAGCGCTGACCGACGGCTCATCTTTCTCCTGCCCGCGAGGGCCGGAAAAGCTGTCGCTGCCACCGCTGTGCGGCATGAGCAGGTAAGTCATCCCCGCGCCGGCTGCTGCGCCGATGGCGACGAGCAGGGCGTTCGCGAAAAGCGAGCCATTGCGAGGAGGTGACATGATCTACCGGCCAACTTGCCCCTTTTCTCGCTATCGAACAATGACCGTTTGGTAACCGAACGGTTACGGATCGGCCTTAGCGCGGGCGAAGGTGCGCGAGTAGCTTGGTTTTGTGTCATTCAGATCTTCCCAAGAGCGCTGGAAAGATCCCCCCACGTCCACGTCGGCTTTTCGGCGCTTGGCCGTGGTCGTTTGTGCTGCCCTGATGCTGCCGGGACTGCACGCCGCGGTGAATTACGAAGTTCTGGCCAGCTTTGAAAGACCCGGCACTCAGGTCGTCGCGCCGCTGGTCAGGCATTCGGGCGGCGATTTCTTCGGCGTGGCCTCGGCAGGTGGCGCGGGCGGAAAGGGCTCAGTTTTTCAAATCTCCGCCGCAGGCGAGTTGAGCACACTTTTCTCCTTCAGCGGCACAGACGGGCAGGCCCCGGCGGCGGGTCTGGTGGAGGGCGCGGACGGCTCGCTCTATGGCACGACCTCGAGCGGCGGCGCGGGGAACTTCGGCGTGGTCTTTAAAATCACCACCGCCGGGGTGTTCACGAAGCTGGTCGATTTCACCGGCACGGCGGGGGCGGCTCGCGGGTCGGTGCCGCATGGGCTGATGCTGCACGCCGATGGCCATTTTTACGGCGTGACTCAGGGCGGCGGCTCGGGCGCATCCGGCACGGTTTTTCAAATGACCCCGGCAGGTGTGCTGACGACCCTGGCCGATCTCACGGGCACCACGGGAGCCAAACCGGGCAGCGAGCCGCTGGGGCCTTTGGCTGTGTCCGGCAGCTTGCTCTATGGCGTGACGAAATTTGGCGGTACGGCGGGCTTGGGTGTCCTCTTTGAAATCAGCACTGCCGGAGTCTGGCGGACGCTGGGCGAGTTCACCGGCACCGCTGGCATCAAACCGGGCGCGAATCCCGCTGGTGCCGTGCTCATGCACTCCGACGGCGCACTCTACGGCACGACGGAGTATGGCGGCACGAACGACTTCGGCACGCTCTTCAAGATCACCACAGCCGTCACGCCTGTTTACACCGTTCTGCGCCACTTCGCCGATCCCACGGGCTCGCAGCCTGCCGGGCCACTCGTCGTCGGTGCGGATGGTCAACTCTACGGCACCACTTCTTCGGGCGGCACAGGCGGCTGGGGCACGACCTACAAGATCACGACCACTGGCACGCACACGGTGCTGACGAACTTCACCGGCGAGGCTGGCGTGACTCCGGGTGCCTCGCCACGCGGCGGCTTCGCGGCGGGACTGGATGGCCTCTTTTATTCCGTGACCAGCGCGGGCGCGGCGGGGAACTACGGTGCGGCATTCAACGTGGCCTCGACGGGCACTTTCACCACGCTCACGGCGCTCTCGCTACCCATGGGCTGGATGCCCTCGGGTGCTCCGGTGATGTCCGGCAGCACGCTCTACTTCCCCATGGCCGCTGGTGGCACGGGCGGCGGAGGCAATGTGATGTCGATGGACACAGCGGGCACGGTTTCCGTGGCCTCGGCACTCGGTGGCACGCTCGGGACCGTGCCGGATGGCGGGCTGAAAAGCGCAGGCGGTGGCATCTTCTATGGTCTCACGGCCAAAGGCGGCGTTTCGTCGCGCGGCACGAGCTATCGCTTCACGGAAAGCACGGGTGTGACCTCGCTGCTCGTGGCCCACACGACCACGGCGGGCTCGCTGGCTGAGGGGCCGCTCGCTCTCGGTGCGGATGGTCTTTATTACGGCCTTGGTCGTGAAGGCGGTGCTTCCAGCCGAGGAGCTATCTTTAAAGTGACGACGGCTGGCGTGCGCACCCGCGTGACCTCCTTCACCGGCACTGCCGGACTCGCTCCTGGCGGTAAACCGCGCGGCCCGCTGGTGCTGGCGGGCGATGGAAATTTCTACGGCCTCACCGAGGAAGGCGGCAGCTCGAATACGGGCGTGCTTTTTAAACTCACCGCCGCTGGAGCCTACTCCGTGATGATCCACTTCGGTGCCACGGGCGCGCGTTCCTCTCAAGGTGGGCTGGTGCTGGGCAGCGATGGCGCTCTCTACGGCACCACGAGCCTCGGCGGCACGGCCAATGCGGGCACGCTGATCCGCTTCGTGCCCACGACGGCGACCTGGAGCATCGTGGGGGAATTCACCGGCACGGCGGGGGCGATTCCTGGTCGCCTGCCCGGTGGCGAACTGCATGTGGCGGCGGATGGCACGATCTACGGCCTGACTCAAGCCGGCGGCGCGGATGATCTGGGCACGCTTTTTCGCTACACCACGACTGGTGGGCTGGAAAACCTCGTCAGCTTCACCGGCGCAGCGGGTGTCTCTCCCGGCTCCGTGACGGCGAATGACGGCGCAGGCCTCGCCTTCACCGGCGGTGTGGCCACGACAGTGGAAGGCGACATTTACGGCGTATTGCCTGGCAGTGGTGAAGTCGGCGGCGGGGTGGCTTTCCGCGTCACGATCACCACCGGCACCGCCATCAATGCCTGGAAACAGACCTATCTCGGCGATCCCAACGCGCTCGATGAAGACGACTTCGATCTCGATGGCCTGCCCAACTTGCTCGAATACGCGCTCGGCACCTTGCCCGACTTTTCCGATGCCGCTTCTTCGCCTCAGGGCTTCCTTTTCACCTACCCGGACGGCGACCGCCTGACGCTCGATGTCCTGCGTGACCCGAAGCGCAACGACATCACGCTCATCGTCGAAGTTTCCGCCACGCTGATGCCGAACGACTGGACCACGCTCGCCACCAGCACGCTGGGTGCTCCTTTCACCGGCCCCGGCTACTGGGCTGGGGACTCCACCACGCCCGGTGCCCGCTACGTCACCATTCGCGACACCATCTCCATCGCCCCCGACCTGCGCCGTTTCATCCGCCTCCGCGTCATCCACTGATCCATTCCTAACCACACCGTTACGCTAATCGCATTGCTCAAGCCCAGCCCGGACCGTTTAGTGACCCCGAGCGCAACCATCTTCACTCCCATGAAAACTTACCCAACCCCTCTCACCGCAAGGTGGATGCACGCCCTGGCTGCGCTGGCGCTGCTCCTCTGGTGTGCCGATCTGCGAGCCTCTGGCTCCGCTCCCGACCTCGATGGAGACGGCGTGCCCAACATCGTCGATCCCGATGTGGACAACGACGGCATCCCCAACGCGCTCGATAAAAACATCGACGGCGGCATCGCCAAAACCGGCCCCTATGCCGGCCAATACATCGGCGATCATATCGAAAACGAAAATCCCGCCGAGGATGACATCGACGACGACGGACTCGCCGACGATTCACTGGCCGAAACCGACACCGATGGCGATGGCAAGCTCGATGACTCCGATCTCGAAGACGACATTGACGGTGATGGCCGCAAGGACGATGCCGCCTCTGAGCGTGACATCGACGGCGATGGCAAAGAGGACGACTCCGACATGGAGGACGACATCGACGGCGACGGTAAAGATGATGACGACGCCACCGAACAGGACATCGACGGCGACAACAAACTCGATGGCACCGACGACGACATCGACGGTGATGGCAAATCCAACGGCGATGCTGCCGAACTCGACACCGACGGCGACGGCAAATCCAACGACGACCCCGACGAGCACGACGACGACGGCGACGGAGCCGAAGACCGCTACGACGACGACGACAACAACGACGGCACCGACGACATCGATGATCCAACCCACATCGGCGATGACGACGAAGGCGAGATCGAGCTCGAACTCACCCGCCAGACCGCCGCCCCGGCTGGCAGCAACGCCACCGCGAAGTATCAGCGTATGGCCACCGGCACGGCGAAGTTCAAGGTGGAGGTCGATGATCTGCCCAGCGGCGGCTACGAGCTTTTCGTCAGCGGCATTTCGCGTGGCAGCCTCGTCATTTCAGGCGGTCACACGAGCGGGGACAAGGTCTATAAATCACCCGCCA
>Ga0209480_10000774_pt1 | contig 24705 bp, 19 predicted proteins | sample JI61114C2DNA_FD_187501 | JGI IMG/M metagenome (GOLD analysis project Ga0209480, IMG submission 187501) | Wastewater effluent complex algal communities from Wisconsin, to seasonally profile nutrient transformation and Carbon sequestration -... | ecosystem: Engineered > WWTP > Effluent > Algae... | reverse complement strand
TCCTGCGTGAGTGGCAGACCATCCCGATCGACTGCGACAAGCCGGACACGGCGAGTTTGAAAGCGACGATCCGCCTTCTGAAGTCGGGTAAAAAGGTCCTCATGTTCCCTGAGGGCACCCGCAGTCCCGACGGCCAGCTTCAAAAGGGCGAGGCAGGCGTGGGACTCTTCCTCGCGAAAACAGGCGCGCCCGTGCTGCCCGTCCGCATCTTCGGCAGTTACGAGGCCTATCCGCGCGGGGCGAAGTTTCTGCGCCCCTCATCGATCACCCTTGTCGTCGGTCAGAAGTATCAGCCGGATCTCTCCGCCTCCCATGGGCGCGACCTCTATCAAGCCGTTGCCGACGAAGTCATGCACCGCATTTCCGGGCTGACGCTTTGATCTGATCAGGCTGTCACCAGCGTGCGTTCGCGCAGCTCTTCCAACGCATCGAGGATGGACTGGCGCTCCATCTCGTGGACTTCCAGCTTCTGACCGATCTTTGGCACCAGAGTCACGGTCAATTCACCGCCGAGATGCTCGCGGAACTCCTCCAGACCTTCGAGAATGACTGGCTCGCCGGATTTACCCTCGGCAAGCAGGCCGGGGTGGAAGGTCTCGAAGCCAATGCGCTCGATCAACTTCAGCACCCGCTGCGCCGTGGCGGCATCGAGGATGCCGTGCTTCACCGAATAGACGAGATCCACCGCCATGCCGATAGCCACCGCTTCACCGTGGGTCACCTCGAAGTGGGTGATCTGCTCCAGCTTGTGCGCGGCCCAGTGACCAAAGTCCAGCGGGCGGGCGCTGCCGAGTTCAAAGGGATCACCGCCCGTGGCGATGTGCTCCACATGCAGCTCCGCACTGCGCTGCACCACGCGCTCGAGAGCACCTTGCTCCAGCGCTGCGAGCTTGTCTGCCATGCGCTCGATCTCCTCGAAGAAGGACTTGTCGCGAATGAGGGAGACTTTGATCGCCTCGATGATGCCATTGCGGCGACCGCGCTCCGTCAGGCTTTCCAGGAAAGCGAAATCATTCACCACGGCGTAGGGCACTGCGAAGCTGCCGACCCAGTTCTTTTTGCCGAAAAAGTTCACGCCGTTCTTCACACCCACACCACCATCTCCCTGGCTCAGTGTGGTGGTGGGGAAGCGCACATGGCGGATGCCGCGATGCGCGGTGGAGGCCGCGAAGCACACTAGATCCAGCACCGCACCTCCGCCGATGACGAAGACGTAGCTGTGGCGGTCCAGCGCCGCGTCATTGATGACCTGCCAGCACTGCTGCACGAGGCTGAAATCGTTTTTACAAGGCTCCCCGCCGGGCAGCACCACCACCTCGCCCGCCAGATCCAGCACCTCCGCATGAGCGCGGGCATAGGCGCGGATGGAGTCGAGCAGGCGCGGATTCGTCGAGACCACATGATCATCGGCAAAGATCAGCACGCGCGGCACCTTCGTCGGATGATCGAGCAGGAGCAGATCCCGGATCGTCATGTTCGCAGGGGCAAAGACCTCGCGAGTGAATAAAATACGATGCGAGTGTTCGAGCCTGATCTTTTTCTCCAGCATGGGGTCGGTGTCATGGACCTCTACGCGCACCGCGCTCAGAGGGAAAGCTCAAACGCGGCGGCACAGGCTTTTCTAACGCCCCACTCAAGTCGCCGCGATCCAGCGCTGCCAAAGCCGAAGCACTGGTGCCAGCGCCACAAACCCAAACGCCAGCGGCAGAGAGACCTGACTCACCGCCAGTGCATCCACGATGGGAATGCCCGCAAGCAGCAGGCCCACGGCCCGACCGATCGCCGGGCCGCCCTGACGCATCACATGCATGGCAAAGAGAACCCAAACGGCGAAAATCCCAAGAATGACCAGCGGAAGCAGAGCGGTAAAGTCAGCAAGAATGGAAAGGTGCCTGAAGTTCGCCCAACGAATCAGAACGATCACAAATGAAATGCTTGGCATTGCCACTAAAGCATGGGCGAAGAGCCGTTGCCCAGGCGATGCGGAGCCTTTTTTCGATTCGAGACGCGCAACCATGGTCAGGCCGACGATGTAGCCACCCAGCCCTAGCGCCATAATCTGAACCGGGGAAAAGCTCCATGTCACGATATATACGCACCCTGGGTTGGGCTCGGGGAGAGCCGCCATGAGCATCAGCAGCACCCGGCACATCCCCATGACCCAAACCGCACCCGCCCAGGGCTTGTGGTAGAAGTCATAAAACAAAATGCAGCCCACCAGTGCCGTCGTGACCTGCCAACTGGCCGTGCCGAAAAATACAGCGAGATACCACCCAAGCGCCAGCATTCCCAATCCCACCGACCAAGCTGCTGCGGCACTCACACGGCCACTAGGGATCGGGCGTTCTTTCCGATGCTCGCGATCAAAACGCACATCCGCCGCGTCATTGAGGATCATTCCGCCCGTGTAGAGCAGGGAACCCCCTGCGAGCATCCACAGCAGGAGCGGGTTTGCCAGATCGCCTCCCGCGAGCAGCCATCCGGCGGTCACGTTTGTCCAAACCGTGGGCAGGTTGGAGATGCGGGCGAGCTCGAGCCAGGCGCGGATCATGGCAGTTTAGGCCTTCGTCAGGCTCACTAGCTTCGTCGTCACCTGCTGGCGGACGGGGATTTTTTTCCCCTCAATCTCAAGCTGGATGTCCGCACGGAAGGCCCCGAAGGACACCGTGCCGCGCTCCACATCGAAGAGTACCTGGCCAAAGACCTTCGAGCCATCCCCGATGCTCACTGTGCGTGCTCCAGCGGTCTCGTCAGCGCGCTTCATCTCGCCTTCAAAGGTCACCTTCGCGTGCTGACGGCCTTCGTAATCGACCACCGACTCCAGCTTCGCGCGTAGCTCGATGTTCATCGGCCCGGCACTGGGGAAGTTCACTGCCTCTTGGGAGGTCCAGCGGTCGCCCGGCTTCACCGCCATCTTTGGCAGCCCCATTTCCAGGGAGCGACGGTAGAGATCCGCCACCTGCCGTGCCTCGGCCAGCTTTTCCAAATCAGGCCCCTCCTGGCTGGGCGGAGCCATGGTGCTCGCGTCGCGCACTTCGATGAAGCGATCATCTTCGCCATAGACGAGGACGAAGGATTTCCCCACGCTCTGCCCCACGGAGGCGCGGATCATCGGGTTCGCGTTCTCTAGATTCGTCGAGTCGAAGACCTCCTTTTTGCCATTCAGCATCACCTCGCCACTCAGGGCGGCGAAGGTCACGCGGGCCAGTTTTTCATTCGTGCCAGCCGCCGTGACGCGGATGTTTGTCGTCTGCTTCACCTTCATCTTCTGGTCCTCCGGCTTGCCGATGGCGGTAAGCCCGGTGGTCGTCTCTGTCGTCGTCTCCTGCACATAAGCGTGCTCAGGCAGCCAGCGCAGCCTCAATGAAAGTGGCTCGTCCTGTGCCATGGCGGCAGCATTGAGGAGAAACAAAGAACAGAGGGAAAACAGGTGGCGGCGCATCACGGCCCGTCGTAGGGCAGGCAGGGGAGAAATGCAACCCCACTCACACCTTCGGCAGCCTTGCCAGAGGCGGTGAAAATATTTCGCCGGGAAACTTGGCACGCTTCCCGCTTTTGAGTAAATCCGAAGCAACCAACCTGCGGAAAATCACCTCTGATCTTCTCCGGTCGTTGCAAATCCGCCAAACCACACAACTATTGCGTCAGCCATGAAAAAAGTCGAAGCGATCATCAAACCCTTCAAACTCGAAGACGTCAAAGAAGCTCTCTCTGAAGTGGGAGTGGAAGGCATGACTGTCGTCGAGGTCAAAGGTTTCGGCCGTCAAAAAGGCCACACTGAAATCTACCGCGGTTCTGAATACACCGTGGACTTCCTCCCCAAAGTGAAGATTGAGGTGGTCGTCGAAGACTCCCGCAGCGAAACCGTCGTCGATGCCATCGTCAAAGCCGCCAACACCGGCAAGATTGGTGACGGCAAGGTCTTCGTAAGCGATGTCCTCGAAGCCGTCCGCATCCGCACGGGTGAGCGTGGTTCCGACGCCGTCTCCGGTTCCTAATTTTTCCTCCCCCCCGATACCTGAAATCCATCAACACCCGCCGTGGCGTGAGCCCGGCGGGTTTTTTGTGGGCTGGAGCGCACGCGTCTCGCGTGCTAAGGCTCGCGTCCTCGCGGGCCTTCGTTCCTGGATTCGCTTCTCCTGGGACGGTGTTCCGCGAGGACGCGAACCACAGCACGCGGGACGCGTGCGCTCCAGCCATGACCGACCTCCTCCAGCTCGAAAAGCGCCACCTCTGGCATCCCTTCACCCCCATGCAGGCATGGTGCGCAGACGAGCACGAGCCCCTCATGCTCGTGTCTGGCAAAGGCTGCACCCTCACCGATCAGCACGGGCGCGAGTATCTCGATGGCAACAGCTCCATCTGGACCAACATCCACGGCCACAGCCACCCCACCATCACCGCCGCCATCCGGGCGCAGCTAGATCGCGTGGCGCACACCTCCTTCCTTGGCTTCACGCATGAGCCCGCCATCCAGCTTGGAAAACAGCTCGTCGAACTCCTCCCTGGCAGCCCCCTAAGCCGCGTCTTCTTTTCCGACAACGGCTCCACCGCCATTGAGTGCGCCATCCGCATGGCCCTCCAGTATTGGAAACAAAACGACCATCCCGAGCGCGACACGATCCTCGCCTTCGACCGCGCCTATCATGGCGATACCCTCGGAGCTGCGAGCGTTGGCGGTATCCCCATCTTCAAAGGCAGCGGCAACGACTTCGGCTACCGAGTTCAGCGCGTCCCGAATCTTGACACCCTTGACCTCTTGACCGTTGACCAACCCTCCCGACTAGCCGCCGTCATCATCGAGCCGCTGATCCAAGGCAGCGCGGGAATGCGACTCTGGCCGAAAGGCATGCTCGCCCAGCTCAGCCAGTGGTGCCGCGAGCGTGACATTTTCCTCATCCTCGATGAAGTGATGACCGGTTTTGGCCGAACAGGAAGCATGTTCGCCTGTCAGCAGGAAGGTGTCGTCCCCGACTTTCTCTGTCTCGCCAAAGGCATCACTGGTGGCTACCTCCCACTCGCTGCCACGATGACCACCGAGAGAGTGTTTGAGGGCTTCATCGGCCCAGGCCGCGCCTTTTACTACGGTCACAGCTACACCGCCAACCAGCTCGGCTGTGCCGCCGCCCTCGGCAGCCTTCAGGTCTTCCGCGAAGAGCGCGTCATGGAGCGCCTCCCCGCCAAAATCGCCCGCTTTACCGAGCTCCTGCAAAGTCTGCGCGATTTCCCGCCAGTCATCGACATCCGCCAGTGCGGCCTCATCGCTGGAATCGAGATCGGTCCCTACCCACCTGGGGAGCTGCGCGGCGTCAAAGCTTGTCTTGCCGCCAGAAAGCACGGCCTCCTCACTCGACCCATCGCAGACACCCTCGTCCTCATGCCGCCGCTGGCTGTCACCGACAATGAAATGACCCGCATGGTGCAGGCCCTGGGATCTGGCATTGAGGAAGCGTGCCGCTAGCGGCCAGCCCATCGCCGCGTGACCGAACCCGCCCCTTTACAGACACCCTTCCGTCTCCATTCATGGCCGCCCTTTTCCGACCTACCTGAATGACCACCAAGCTCGACCCCAAGTTCCTTGTTCTCCTCACCGACACCGCCCAGAAACTCAGCTCCCTCGAAGTCCTGCCCCGCGTGCTCACCGACGCCGTCCCTGCGCTGACCGACTCCGCCGCCGCCCTCGCCCAGCAGCTTCTCGACTTCTCCGCCCAGCTCACCGCCGCCCAGGAGGCAAAGGTCGCCGTTGATCTCGCTGAAAAGGCCGCCGCCATCGCCGCCCGCGAGCAGGCCGCCGCTGAAAAGGAGGCTGCCCGAGCTGCCGCCATCGCGGAAAAAGAAGCCGCCAAGGCCGCTGCCGAAGCGGCAAAAGCCCTCGCCATTGCCGAGAAGGAAGCCTTCCGCATCGCCGCCGAGGCTGCCAAAGCCCAGGCGCTGGCCGAAAAAGAGGCCGCCCGACTCGCCAAAGAGCAGGCCGCCGCCGAACTCGTCGCCGCCAAAGCCCAGGCAATCGCCGAGAAGGAAGCCGCCAAGATCGCCGCCGCCGAGGCCAAGGCCAGGGAACTCGCCGAGAAAGAAGCCGAGAAAGCCCGGGCGCTGGCTGAAAAGCTCGCCGCCATTGAGGCCAAGGTCCAGGCCGCCGCTGAGAAGGAAGCTGAGAAAGCCCGCCTGATCGCCGAAAAAGAGGCCGCCCGTGTCGCCGCCGCCGAAGCGAAAGCGCAAGCCCTTGCGGAAAAGGAAGCCGCTCGACTCGCCAAAGAAAAGGCGGATGCCGAGAAAGCCGCTGCCCGACTGGCCGCCATCGAGGCCAAGGTCCAGGCCGCTGCGGAAAAAGAAGCAGCGAAAGCCGCTGCCGAAGAGGCCAAGGCCAAAGCCGCTGCCGAGAAAGAAGCCGCACGCATCCTCAAAGAGCAGGCCGATGCGGAGAAAGCCGCCGAGCGCGCCCGCATCCTCGCGGAAAAGGAAGCCGCGAAGGAAGCCGCCGCGGCCGCCCGCGCCCAGGCCCTGATCGAGCTGGAGGCCGTGAAAGCCGCTGCCGCCGCCCTCAAAGCCAAGCAGGACGCCGAGCGCGAGATCGCCCGCAAGGCCGAAGAAGAAGCCAAAGCCCGCAAGGAAGCCCTCCGCCTCCAGGCCCAGGCCGAGCACGACGCCAGGCAGCGCGCTCGAATGGCTGCCTCCGTCGCCAAACTTGCCGCCGAGAAAGCCGCCCTCGAAGCTGAAGAGAAACGCAAAGCCGCCGAGGCTGCCGCTGCGGCGGATTGACTTCAATATTCCATCTTGAAAGTTAGGCTACAGCCTTCATCGTTCGGTGCTTGAGAGGCAAGTTGAGCTTGCCAAATCAACGATCGCATCTACTATCTGAGTTGTGAACCCTGCGTCCCGCCGACTCAAAAGTCATGCCTGCATCAATGCTGGCTGCGTGACCCTGCCGGTATGCCACCGGCTTTGCGCAAGCCGAGCTTAAGCGGGCAGCCCTTTCGCTCACAGAGGCTGTCCGCATATCCGAGAGATCCATGGATCTCCATCATACCCACCCGCGCGCCTGAAGGTGTCGCGGGTCTGACCACACCCTGCCGCCACGCGGCGGGTCCATGCTCCGGCGCACCCTCATGCGCTACCGGGGAAGCGCATGCCCATGACCGGATGCCCGGGCGCGCCCCAATCCTTCCTTTCACATCCGAACCCCTTCCAATACCATGAAACTAAAAGATAATTTGTTACGCTGCAAAGCCCTCCTCCTGGAACGTCCCACCTGGCAGATCACCTGTGTGGTCAGACGCTACAAACCCTTCGGTGCCGTCTGCACTGAGGTCAGCTATGAAATCGCCGCCGCCAGCGAAGATGAAGCCCGTGAAGCCGTGATGCTCTACCTGCGGAACCTGCGGCCACGATGCTTCGTCCTGTCCATGCACTCCGCCCGCAAACAGGAGACGATGTTCGCCTAACATAGTCTGACATCAGGTAGCCGCCGGCCAGCTCCTTCCACCATGGGAGGAGCTGGTCCCCCATGCCCTGAATCCATCCACTTTTGGCCCTTTGACCCACTTCTTCATGAAAGCTTTCCCCATCTCCTGCTACGACCGAGTCACCCTCCGCCCCCTGAACATCCTCGGTGCCCTGCATGATCCCGACTTCATCATCCAGATCGTCCCCACCCATGAGGCAGATGCCGTGCGCGGGCGTATCTCCGTGGAGGCACCTCTCGGCCGCGCCGTCCTCCGCCGATTCTGTGGTGACCAGGTCACCATCCGCGTCCAGGACCACCAGGCCTCCATGCGCATCCTGGCCGTAGAAAAGCCGCCCCCTCCCGACAGCGAATCATCCGCCATCAGCCACGGCCCGTAAAGCTGCTGGCAGACAGGACACCTACAGGTCGTTCAGGCCCCGCCGTCATGATCAGGACATGCGGGGTCTTTTTCGAAGATCCGTTTTTCGGGCAGCAGCCTATTCCAGACTGCCTTCGCCCTCATGAACTGTTTCTGGGGGAAAGACATGAGCCGCCCGGTGACGTGGGTGCCTCGGCGGGGAGCTCGCCCGCAGAATAGGCTCGACTTCTCAGGGCGGAAGGCGCTTCATCGGGGAAGGTCCATCCCTTCCTCATGCCGCCAGATCCCCGCCCCAAGCACTCACGCCGTAGTTGTTTGGTGACTTTGGCCGCCCTCGCCCTGGCGGGCATCCTGGTGGCGTCGAGGGTGTGGGATCTAATTCTCGACCACGCCTTGGAATCCGGCACAATTGCCACAGGGCAGGGGATCTTCATGGGTATCAAAACATGGGCGGATGACCATTGGGGTAAGTATCCCGACTCCATTCTCGGCGAGAAAGCCACCGCCAACATGGTCTTCCGCGAGCTGTTCAAATCGGACATCATGCTGGATGAACGCGTTTTCAGCACTGCGAGGAGTCCCTATATCCCCGATGGCGAGCTCGGTTCAGCGCCCGATTACTTCAAGGCTCTGGAACCGGGGGAGAATCATTGGATGCTCGTCGCCGGACTCTCGAATGCGTCCCCTGGCCGGACGCCCCTGTTCTTTGAAAATGCCCTGGATACCTCCTGGCCACCAAAATGGCGTCACGGCTTCTTCATGCCGCATGTCCGAGGGCGTAGCTGGCGAGGGAAAAAGATCGTCGTGGGTTTCAACGACGGCAGCATCCGTCTCGTCACGCTGAAAAAGCAGGGCGACTACCTTACCCTGCCTGACGATGTCCTCCAAGGCCTGCCCCCGCTGAAGGTCCTGGACATCGAAGAGCGCCGATAAGGCACTTCGGAGGCATCTTGCTTTCAAGAGCTGGCTCCAAACCACGCGACGTCTTCGTTCTGACGATCGAGCCTACAAGGCGGGGCGTGGGCAGAGTAAAGCAGCTTTGTCATGGTTGGAAAATGGAAGGCATGGGTGATGCAGAATCGAGTCGATTTGCCGACGAATGGCCTGGAGACAACGGTTGCGCACTTCCGCCATGACCTGACCTATGAGACAGGCGGTCAGCATGACAGGAATCAGGGCGCGGGAACAAACGGGAGAGGTGGAGGAGTGCGGCATGGTAGTCGAAGCAGTGAGTTTCTCAACCGTCACAAATGTTGACTTGCAGGCAACAACTTCTTTACCCAAAATAGGCCGTCATGTTCACCGTCAATCACCGCACCTACAACCCGCCCGCGAAACCTGTTGTCGTCGTCTGCCTGGACGGCTCGGCGGATGAATACCTCGACTGCGCCATCGCTCGCGGATGCATGCCGAATCTCGCGAAGATGAGCGTGAACGGCTGGCGCGGTTTTGCCCGCGCGGCGATGCCGACTTTCACGAACGTGAACAACGGCAGCATCGTCACTGGCGTGCCGCCGAGCGTGCATGGCATCGGCGGGAATTTCTTTTTCGACACCAGCATCGGCGAAGAAGTGATGATGAACTCATCGAAGTTCCTCCGCGTCGAGACGATCTTCCCGCACGCCCAACGCGCCGGGCGCAAGGTGGCGGTGGTCACCGCAAAGGAGAAGTTGCGCGACATCTTCGCCAGCGGCCTCATCAGCGAGGGCGGCATCGCTTTTTCATCGGAGAAGGCAAAACATGCGGTCGCGGAGACGCACGGCATTGACGATGTGGAGACGCTCGTCGGTCCCACGCCGGAGATCTACAGCGGTGATGCCAGCCTCTATGTGCTGAAGGCTGGTGTGGCGATGCTAGAGCGCGGCATGGCCGACTTCCTCTACCTGAGCACCACCGACTACATGCAGCACAAGCACGCGCCGGAAGAAGCGGAGGCGCTCGATTTCTACGCGGCGATTGATGTCGAACTGGGCCGCCTCCTCGCGCTCGGCGCGGTCATCGGCGTCACTGCGGATCACGGCATGAACGCCAAGCAGCATGCCGACGGCACGCCAAACGTCATCTACCTCGAAAGCGAGCTGGTGGCGAAGTTTGGCGAGGGCTTCCGCGTCATCCTGCCGATCACCGATCCGTATGTGGCGCATCACGGGGCGCTCGGCTCCTTTGCACAAGTGCATCTGCCCTCCGGCCTCGACGCGGGCAAGGTGCGCGACTGGCTGCTGGCACGCGCTGGCATCACCGAATGCCACGAGCGCTCCATCGCGGCTCATTTGATGGAGCTGCCGGAGGATCGCATGGGCGATCTCGTCGTCGCCAGTGCCCGCAACGTGGTCCTGGGCCGCACACCCGCCTATCATGATCTCACCGCGCTCGCCGGAGCCTTGCGCAGTCATGGCGGGCGTTATGAGGAAATGGTGCCGCTGGTCTTCAGCGAGCCTTTAAACGCCGCCTATGCCACCCGCGCCGCAGGTGATGTGCGGAACTTCGACATCTTCGAGATCACCTGCAACGGCACGCATTGATCGCATGTCCGCTGCCTTGCATCACGAACCCGACTTCCTCCGTGCACGGCGTTGGTCGCTGGGTGCCGTGATGTTTTGTTACCTATTCTATTACACAGGCCGACAGACCTTCGGTTTCGCGATTCCGGGCATCCAAGCGGAGCTGGGCATCGACAAGCAAACGCTCGGCTGGATCAGCGCCGCGATGCTCTGGTGCTACGCCGCCGGGCAGATGATCAACGGCAACCTCGGCGACAAATTCGGCGGACGACGGATGATGTGCCTCGGTGCTGTGGCTTCATTCCTCCTGAACTGGCTCACCAGCTTCGGCATCGGCTTCAAATCTCTCGCAGCGGCCTGGGGCATGAACGGCCTGGCGCAGAGCATGGGCTGGGCGCCCGGCAGCCGCTTGGTGTCGAACTGGTTCGGCGCGCATGAGCGTGGTCGTGCCTTCGGGATGTATGTGCTCGCGGCGGGTTTATCGTCGGTGCTGTCATTCATCACCTCGCTCATCGTGCTGGATGTGCTGCATCTCGACTGGCGCTGGATTTTTCGTCTGCCGGTCATTTTGATGCTGCTGGGCGGTCTCATCGTGTGGCTCATCGCTCGGGATCGTCCCAGCGCGGCTGGTTTTGCCGATCTGAAGGACGAAAACGATGCCGCATCATCCGAAACAACCCGCGAGACGATCTGGAATCGCTACGGCATCGCCTTGAAAAACGGACGCCTGCTTCTCGCGGGCCTCGCCATCGGTTTTCAGAACACCGTGCGCTATGGACTGCTCATCTGGGTGCCGGTTTACTTCCTCGGCAAGGATTTCAAAGATGATCCGCTCGGTAAATGGATCAGCATCGCGCTCCCCGTGGGCATGGCGCTCGGCGCGGTGACCAGCGGCTGGATTTCCGACCGTTTTTGCAACTCACGCCGCAGCGGAGTCATTGCCAGCTTTATGATCCTCTCCGCCGTCGCCTCGATGGGCATGTATCTGCTGCCGCCGGGTCATCTTTTTGGCCTGCCGGTGCTCTTTCTCGCCGGATTCTTCGCCTACGGCCCGCAATCCGCCTTCTGGGCGCTCGCGCCGGATCTGCTTGGTCGCGCCCGTGCCGGAACCGCCGTCGGCGTGATGAACTTCTTCGCCTACGCCATGGCCGGCCTCGGCGAGCCGCTCATCGGCTGGATGATCCAGCACAATCCCTTCGCATCCACACCCGGCGTGGAAAGCGTGGCGCTGGTCTTCCCGCTCGTGGCCATCTTCGCCGCATGCAGCGCCACACTCGCCCTTTTGATCCGCCGATGAACTCCGCCCGAATTCAACTTTTTCACGGTGCCAATCAGCCTTTTCAAATAAGTGCGGCATCATTGCCCGATGAGCTTCATTCCGGTGAAGTGCTCGTGCAGATCTCGCTCGCCACCATCTGCGGCTCGGACCTGCACACGACCGAGGGCCGACGCACCGCACCCACGCCCTGCATCCTCGGCCATGAAGCCGTGGGCCATGTGCTGCAAAGCTCACGCGAAGGCATCACCACCGGAAAGCGCGTGACGTGGACGCTCGCGGACAGTTGCGGCCATTGCGCGCCCTGCACGAGCTGGCATCTGCCGCAGAAGTGCGAGCATCTTTTCAAATACGGTCACGCCGCGCTCAGTGATGGCAGCGGCCTCAATGGCTGCTACGCCAGCCACATCGTGCTGCGGCCCGGCACGCAGATCATGACCGTGCCGGAGTCTTTGCCGGATGCCATTGTCGCACCGGCGAACTGTGCGCTCGCCACCATCGTGAACGCACTCGAAACGCTGCCCGATCCCTGCGACAGCGCTCTCGTGCAAGGCGGCGGGCTGCTTGGCATCTACGCCTGCGCCTGGTTGCGGCACCGCGGTGTGCGCGAGGTGTTTTGCACCGATCTCAGCCGGGGGCGTCTCGCGCTCGTGGCGGAGTTTGGCGGCATTCCCATGCCGCATGGAGAAAAAATGCCGCAGGTGGACCTTGTGCTCGAAGTCACCGGCAGTTCCGCCGTCATTCCCGATGGAGTCAAAGCGCTGCGCCCCGGCGGTCACTACGTCTGGGCCGGAATGGTGCATCCCGAGACGAAACTCGACCTCACCGGTGAGGCCGTGCTGCGCAAATGCCTCACCCTGCACGGCGTCCACAACTACGCGCCGCAGCATCTCGCTTCCGGACTCGACTTCCTGGCGCAAAACCACACGCGACTGCCTTTTGAAAAACTCACCAGCCCAGCGCTGCCGCTCGAACAGCTCAACGAAGGCTTCGACCTCACCCGCAGCCGCCAGTGGCAGCGCGTCGCCATTCGACCTTGATCATTTCCCATCATGCTCTCCCTCCCCAGCTACCTCGCAGGCAACGCCGCCACCAGTCATCGCTGGATTGATGTCTTCAATCCTTGGAACAACGAACAAGTCGGGCGCGTGGCATGCATCAGCGGCGGGCAGCTCAACGAGGTTATTCAAACGCATCTCAAGCCGCAAGAACCGCTCACACGCTATGAGCGCAGCCGCATTCTGAACAAGACGCGTGACCTGCTCGATGCACGACGCGAGGAGTTCGCACAACTCATCACAGCCGAAGCCGGTTTGTGCCTGCGCGAAACGCGATATGAAGTCGGACGTGCTTGCGATGTCTTCGCTTTCACCGCGATGGAGACGCTGCGCGATGACGGCCAGACTTTCTCCTGCGACATCTCGCCGACGGGCAAGGCGCGGAAGATTTTCACGCTGCGAGAACCGCTGTCTCTCATCGCCGCCATCACGCCCTTCAATCACCCGCTCAATCAAGTTGCGCACAAGCTCGCGCCTGCCATCGCCGCTGGAGCACCGCTGATTTTGAAGCCCTCGGAGAAAACACCGCTCACCGCTGTGCGACTCGTTGAACTGCTCTACGAGGCCGGTTTGCCAGGCCACATGCTCAGTTGCATTCACGGCACGCTTGATGAGGTCACACGTCCGATGATTCGAGATGAGCGCATAGATCTGGTGACCTTCACCGGCAGCGCCAAGGTCGGCAAAGAGATCGCCAGCACCGCTGGATACAAAAAGACCTGCCTGGAACTCGGAGGCCACTCGCCGCTCATCGTGCTTGATGATGCCGATCTCGATCTCGCCGCGAAACTGGCCTGCGAGGGCTGCTTCCGCAACAGTGGCCAGCGCTGCACCGCCGTGCGCCGTATTCTCGTGCAGCAAAGTGTGCTTGCCAATTTCACTCAACGCTTCCTCGATCTCGCCAAAACCTACACCTGCGGCGATCCCGCCGATGAAGCCACCGTTGTTGGCACCGTCATTGATGAAGCCTCTGCTAGCAGTCTGGAGAAGGCCGTTCAGGACGCCATCTCACGCGGCGCTCAGCTACTGCACGGAGGTGGGCGGCAGGGAGCTTTGTTGGAGCCGACGATCCTCGCGGATGTGCCGCGTGACTCCACCCTCGGCACCTGCGAATGCTTCGGTCCCATCGCGCCGATCTTTGCCGTGCGTGACCTTGATGACGCGATTGACTACACGAATGCGACGCCCTACGGCCTGAGCAGCGGTATCGTCACACGCTCGATGGAATCGGCGATCAAGGCCGTGAAGGGCATCAAGGCGGGCACCATCAACGTGAATGAAATCCCCGGATACCGTCTCGAACTCTCTCCCTTCGGCGGCGTCAAAGACAGCGGTCTCGGCATCAAAGAAGGCGTCGTCGAAGCCATCAAATTCATGACCACCGTGAAGACGTTTTCGCTACCGTGGTGAGCCTGCTTTTTGAAGCAAAAGCCCGTTTCTCACCGTTCTTGACGCGGTTTTCTCAGCCGCTCATGACGTTCTCCTGTTCCCTCCACCTTGCCGTACTTCTTTTCGCCGCCTCACTTCACGCGGAGCTTCCGCCCCTCATTCAGCAGGCCGGGAACACAGATGATGAGCGTGAGCGGCTGGCGGTGCTGGAGAAAATAAGCGCGCTGTCCTCACTGGATGAGACTTTTGGCAAGGAGCTGGGAGCGGTGATCGAGTTCGTGAAAAAATGGAACGGAAGCAGCCTGAAATTCTATGGTGCCAGCGTGCGCGGGAAGCCGCATCGGGCGATTGGTGACTATGATTTCGGCGTGTCGAAGGATTCGCCGCTGCGGCCAATCTGCGAGCTGTATCGCGGACGGATGCTGGCGTGGACGTTGATCGAGAATAGCACGGTGCGCACGCATCCGAAGGACTCGAAGTGGTTCAAGGACGAGGCGGTGGCGTCGTTTCAGCGCGTGAAGGAGGCGTTTCCAGAAAACAAAGTCGCTCGCATGTATCTGGGCGAGGCTTTGCCCTGGGGCGTGGTTCCAACAAAGGTCGAGAGAGCGCCGGAGTGGGCCACGTTGCAGCGCGAGCAGCTCGAACGGCTCGGCGAGATCATCCAATGGTGGATCAAGCATCGTCAGCGTGAAGACGGCCAGTTCGGCGGCGGCTGGGGCGACGACTGCGAGATGTGGCGCTGGTGGGCCTCCGTGCTGCTGGGTTTCGATGATCCGCAGATCACGGCGGCGCAGCTCAAGTTTTCGCGTTCGGCGGTGACGCGCCCGCATCTGAAGGGCGGCTTCAATACGGAGATCACCGATGTGGAGCACGCCGCCGAGGACACGACGGACAATCTGGTGCCGCTGATGGTGTTGGAGCCGGAGAATGAGAAATGGACGAAGTGGGGTCTCAAGCTCGGCGACTTCATGCGCGATGTGTGGACTGGCAAAAACGAACGCGGGCAGACGCAATTTAAGAGCTTCTACTTCAGCGCCACCGAGACCGCGCCGCAGCCCCAGCGCGCTCTGGATGTCATCGCCGATGTCGGAGCGCTGCATCCCGCGCTGCTCGCCTGGCAGAAGACGGGCGATGCAAAGCTGGGTGCGCAAATCTGCGCGTGGCTGGACACCTGGGTGGATGCCACGGCGCGCGCGGAGAATGGCAAGCCCGCAGGCATTCTGCCCGCAAGCATTCACTGGCCTTCGGGAACGGTGGAAGGAGCCGAAAGCAGGTGGTGGGAGCCCGTCAAACCCGGCGGCTACATGCACAGCTATTACCTCTGGCCCAGTGTGATCACCGAGATGACGGACGCGTTGATGCTGGCGCATGTGATGACGGGCAAGGAGTCCTATCTGACCCCGCTGCGCTCCATGGCGGCGATCCGGCTCAAGCATTTGAAAAATCCGGCAGGCGAACTGAAGCCCGGCACCGAGGCCTGGTGCGCGGACCAGCTCGCACCGCGCCAAAACGCGAACAGCAACACGGGCGGACTCGTGAAGACACTCGCGCGCTTCAAGGCGCTCACCGGCACGAGCGAGTTTGATGAACTGATCGCGCTCGAAGGCTCCGAGTTCGTCATCCGCACCGATGAAGCGGGCAAACGCGAGTTGGAAGCCGCGTTGCGCGAGAGCCTCGCCGCCTTGCGTGTGAACTTCCCCGGCTTCACCCGCGAAGTGCGCTCCACGGACCGCGTCATGCGCTTTGTGCAGTTCCTGGCGCAGGATTATGAATTTGATGCTTACAAAGGCGTCATGCAGCCGAAGCACGAGCTGCTTTACCGCATGGTCACGGGAGATAAAAACGCGCCGCGCTTCCCGCAGATGGCCGTGCGCTGGCTCACGCCGCCGAAGGACATCGCCGCACTCGTCACCGAAGCCAGCACCACGAAGTTTGCCGCCGAGCTGTTTCATTTCGGCAAAGAACCACGCGAGATCAGCGCGGAGCTGAGGCAGCTCAAACCCGGAGACTACAACGCGAGCCTCGTGGTCGATGGCAAGCCGGTGAAACTCACCGAAAGCGCCGTGAAGATCGAAAGCGGACGCCACACACGATTCGCCTTCTCCCTGCCCGCCAGGAAACTCGCCACGCTGCGCATCGAATGAAGCCGCTACTGTTTCTTTCCGTGCTGATCCTGCCTGTGCATGCTGCCGAGCCGCAGAATCCCTCGCCGATGGTCGAGCACACGCGCGAGCATCCACGCTTGAAAGAGGAGCATCCGGCAGGGAAACGCGAAAAGCTCGATGCAGGCACGCTCTTCATCCCACAAGGTATCGCAGGCCAAAAAGAAGCACCGCTGCTGATTTTCATGCACGGAGGCACCTGGATTCCCGAAGTCGCGGTAACAAAGCACAACATGGCCGCGCTCGTGATTCAACGTGGAGATGGCTACAAGTCGTTGTTTGAGAAAGAAGGCACGCTTGAGGCATTGCTGGCAACTACGACTGAGAAGGCGGGCATGCGTTGGTCGCAGATCACCGTCGGAGGTTGGAGCGCAGGCTGTCGCGGCATCCGTGCGATGCTGCGCCACGAGTCAGCCGTGAAGCGAATCGACCGCGTGCTGATGATCGACGGCATTCACACGAGCTACACCGATGGCAAACCGGGGCCGCTGGAATCGAAGATCGACACGGAGTCGCTCCAATCCATCGCCGCCTTTGCTCGCGAGGCGATGGCAGGCCGGAAAGCGATGCTCATCACGCACAGCGAAATTTTTCCCGGCACCTTCGCCAGCACCACCGAGACCGCCGACTGGCTGCTGCGCGAACTCGGAATGAAGCGCCGCGCCATCCTCGAATGGGGGCCGATGAAGACGCAGCAGCTCAGCGAGGCGAAGAGCGGCTCGTTTCATCTGCTCGGCTTCGCCGGCAACTCCGCGCCCGACCATGTGGACCAGCTTCATGCGCTGGCAGACTGGCTGGAGCGGTCGAAGTAAATCTGTGAAGTTCTCCATCATGCGCCTTGCCACCTCATTTATATTTCTCCTCGTCACGGCGCTCAATGCCGCCACGCTCAAACAGGCCACGCCCCAAGACTACCGCCTTCTGCTGGCCACGCTGGAGGCCGGGGATACGCTCGTGCTCGCCGCTGGTGTGTATGAGCGCGGCCTGCCGGTCAGTGATTGTCACGGCACTTCAGAGGCATGGATCACGATCCAAGGGCCGGACGAAGGCGTGGCGGAGATTCGCCAGACAGCGGTGGCGAACTGCGTCGAGCTGAAACAGTGCAGTCATATCGCGCTGAAGAAGCTCTCCATCCTCGGCGGCGGTCCGCAGGGCATTTCCGGCCTGTTCGGCATCAGCGCGCAGGGCGGGCTGAAAAACAGCGTGCATCACATCCTCATCGAGGACTGCCTCATGAGCGATTGGAACACCTCGCAGCAGGCCGTCGGCATCTCCACGAAAACACCGACCTGGGACTGGACCATCCGGCGAAACGTCATCCGCAACTGCGGCACCGGCCTTTACCTCGGCAATTCGAACGGCGCGGACCCGTTCATTCGCGGTGTCATCGAGCACAACCTCGTCGAGAACCCCATCGGCTACTGCATGGAGATCAAATTTCAGATGCCGCGCCCGGAACTTCCAGACATGCCGACCTCAGCCAGCCGCACGATCATCCGGCACAACGTCTTCATCAAAAACGACGCGCCCAGCCCCGATGGCGACCGCGCCAACTTGCTCGTCGGCGGTTTTCCTGACAGCGGCCCCGGCTCCGACGACCTCTACGAGATCTATGGCAACTTCTTCTGGCACAACCCGCGCGAATCACTGCTGCAAGCCTCAGGTCGTGTGTCCATTCATGACAATGTGTTCGCCGACTGCCCCGCCCATGCCGCCATCACGCTGCGGGATCACGATCTGCCTGTGAAGCTCGCGCATATTTACAACAACACCATTTGCGCCGCCGCCTGCGGCATTCGCATCCCCACCACGCCTGCTCAAGGTCATGCGATCATAGGCAATGTCGTGTTTGCCGCCGAGCCACTGAGACTGCATCGCTCGATTTCATCCGTGGTGGAAAATGTCACCGGAACAGTCGCCGATGCCGCGCTGCATCTGGTGAATCCTCAGATGACACTGGACACTCTCGATCTGCGTCCGAAGCCGGGAAGATGCGAAGGCACGCCACTGGACCTTGCCGCTTTTGCCAATGAGACAGCGTTCGATGTCGATTTCGGAGAGACATCCAAGGGAGCCCGGCGTTTTCGCGGAGCTTATGTCATCCCCGCTGCGGGGCCGGGCTGGATGCCAAAAGCAGGCATCAAACCGTCATCTGCTCCGAAGTCGAAGTTCTGATAGTTTTTATCCGTGCCTGCCGTGATGATGTGCCCATGAAACCCGCCTCCGTCTCCCGCCGCCATTTTATCTCCGCCGCACTTGCTGGTGGCGCTGTCAGTCAGACTTCCGCCATCGCGGCTGAGGCTACTGCCAAAGCAGGCCAGTTCACCATGCCAGCGCATGACATCCCTCTCGCCGACGATGCGGATGTCATTGTGTGCGGTGCCGGACCTGCCGGTGTGACGGCGGCGATCACGGCGGCGCGTGCCGGGGCAAAGGTGCGTCTTTTTGAATGGCGCGGCTGCCTCGGCGGTATTTGGACGGCAGGCCTGCTCGGCTACTTCCTCGACTTCGACAAACCTGGCTTTGCCAAGGAACTCCGTCAAAAACTCGACGAGCGCGACGCTCGCGCAAACACCAAAAGCACGAGCGCCTTCTGCTACGATCCCGAGGCTTTGAAACTGCTGCTGGAGGAGTTGTGCATGGAGGCGGGCGTGAAGTTTCAGTATCATACCAAGGTCTGCGCGGCATTCAAAGAAGGCAACAAGCTCACCACCATCGTCACTGAGTCAAAATCGGGCCGCGAGGCATGGAGAGCACCCGTTTTCATCGACACCACGGGCGATGGCGATCTTGGCGCGCTGGCGGGATGTGGATTCAAGGTCGGCAATGCCGATGACATCGACGCCGAGGCGACCTGCCCCTGCCAGCCCCTGTCGCTCAATGCGCTGCTCGTCGTGAAGGACGCCGAGGCGCTGCGCGAATTCATCCGCTTTGGCACTCCGAACCCCGGCGAAAATTCCAAACAAGAAAAGAAGGGGCGCATCCGCGACGCCATCACCAAGGCCACAGGACAAATCCCCTCCTATGCCAACTCCACACTCTGGCATGTGCGCGGCAATCTCTGTTTCGCCATGTTCAATCACGAATACGGCGTGAAGCCGTGGGACGCTGCGGAGATCACCGCCGCCACCGTGCGCGCCCGTGCCGATATGAACAAGATGATCAACGGCCTGCGCGCTCTCGGCGGACCTTGGGAAGGCATTCAGCTCGTCGCCACAGCCGAGCAGATCGGCGTGCGCGACGGGCGCCGCATCGCCGGTCGCTTTACCGTTCAGACCGACGATCTCGTCAAAGGTGCCCGTTACGATGACGGCGTCGTTCGCGTCACCTTTGGTGTCGATGTCCATTCGCTCACCTCCGAGCATAACAAAAATCAAACGAGCGGCGCGGCCAGCAAGGGCATCAAAGTCACGCCCTACGACATCCCGCTGCGGGCCCTGATCGCGAAAGACGTGGACGGACTCATGATGGCGGGACGCTGCATCAGTGGTGACTTCATCGCGCACTCGAGCTATCGCGTCACCGGCAATTCTGTTGCGATGGGCGAGGCCGCCGGCGTCACCGCTGCGCTGGCCGCTTTATCGAAACGTATGCCGCACGAGGTCGCATGGAGCGAGAGCGCGGCGAAGCTGAAGGAGATGGGTGTCAGAGTGTAACTAGAACACGAGTCAGAAAGGAAGCCACTAGGCCGCCGGTAATGATCTCATGCGCTTCACTCTTGGCCTTTTTCTCGCGATACAACTCCATGCTGCTCCGCCTTTGCCCTCGGGCGCGGAAGGTCAGCCCGGTCTGCGCATGGTGGACATCAATGGTGACGGGCATGACGACATCGTCTTCTCCAATGCCGAGCGTTACGGCGTGTATCTCTACAATGATGTGGAGAAGAAGAACCTCGGCTGGACACTCGGCTGGCCGCACATCATTCGTGAAGGAAAGTCGGGTGATGCCAATGCGCTGCCGCTGACCACACGCGAGGACGTTGTTTTCAAAGACAACGCCCTGTGGGTGAATGGAGTGAAAACACTGACGTATGCCGAGTTATGCCGACCACCAGCACCGCCTCCGCGTTCGCCGCAGGACTCGCTGAAGGCCATCCATCTCAAGCCTGGCTTCAAGGCGGAACTTGTCGTGCATGAGCCGCTCGTGGCTGATCCCATCTTCATCGACTGGGATGATAAGGGCCGCGTGTGGGTCGTCGAGATGGCCGACTATCCTTTTCATGAGCACAAGGGCATCACGCATCGGGGACGTGTCAAAGTGCTCACCGATAGCGATGCCGACGGCATCTACGACAAGGCAACTCTCTTCCTCGACGATCTCGAATATCCCACCGGCCTCGCGCTTTGGAAAAACGGAGCCTTCATCGCTGCCGTACCCGATGTCTTCTTTGCTGAAGACACAGATGGCGATGGCAAAGCCGACAAGCGCACACCCATCCTCACCGGCTTTCACAAAGGCAATCCGCAGCATCTTGTGAATGGTTTCGCGTGGGGACTCGATGGCTGGTTTTATGGCGGCAATGGGGACAGTGGCGGCCTCATCACCGACGTGAGCACCGGCAAGCAGCACGACCTCAGTGGCCGCGATTTCCGCTTCCATCCCGTCACTGGCGAGTTCCAACTCCAGCCCGGCAGGGCACAGTATGGCCGCTGGCGCGATGACTTCGGGAATTGGTTCGCCAACAACAACAGCAACCTCGGTTGGCATTACTTTATCGATGATCGCTACCTCGCGCGGAATCCCCAGCTCGCCGTGCGCACGCTGCGGCAGGACCTCAATCGCAGCGGGACAAAGGTTTATCCCGTGAGCGCTCCGACACGCCGCCTGAATCAGCCTGACTCCGTGAACACGCTCACCTCCGGGTGCAGCCTCATGCCGTATCGAGATGACCTCTTCGGCGCGGATTACACCAGCACCCTCTTCATCTGCGAACCGGCAAACAACCTCGTGCATCGGGAGGTGCTCGCGCCCGATGGCATCAGCTTCACCAGCCGCCGTGCCGACGATGAAAAAGATCGCGAGTTCCTCGCCAGCGAAGATCACTGGAGCCGCTTCACGCAGGCACGCACCGGCCCCGATGGCTGCCTCTACGTTGTCGATTTCTACCGCCTCATCTTGGAGCACCCCGAATGGATTCCGAAGCAAATGCTCGACCATCTCGATCTCTATGCCGGCAGTGACAAAGGCCGCATCTACAAGATCAGCCCGACGAGTCAGGCGCGGCGGACTCCTCAGGCCAGTCTGACCTCCGCGAACGGCTGGTCCCGCGATACTGCCCAGCGCCTGCTCATCGAGCAAAATGCCAAGTGGAGCACCGACACGCTCACTGGCAGCGTCGCAGCACAAGTTCAGCAGCTCTGGACGATGCACACTCTCGGCACCCTCAGCCCAGCTTTGCTGAAAAACACCATGCGTGACCCAAACGCTGTCCTCCGTGAGCACGCTGTGCGCATCGCTGAGCACTACCTCAGCGACGATAGCGTGCTGCAAAGCGTGTGCGACCTAGCCAGCGATGCTGAAACACGCGTTCGAGTGCAGGTCGCCTTCTCACTCGGCGAGAGCAAAGACGCCCGCATCCCTGCCGTGCTCACTGCTTTGGCAAAACAGGACACCGCCACACCCGGCATGTTGGTCGCGCTGCTCAGCTCCGCGCCTTATCACGCGGATGCCAAGTCATGGCACGCCATGTTGAAAAGCGAACCAAAAGCCAGCAACGCGCCACCACCGCCGAAGATCATCACCAACACCAATCCTGATCGCGAGAAAGTCGTCAAAGCCTACGCTCATGTCTCGCAGCTTGTCGGCGATGCCGCGCACGGCCACACGCTCTACACCGCCGCTTGCTCCGCCTGTCATCGCCTGAAAAACGAAGGCAACGAAATCGGCCCCGACCTCGGCACCATCGCCGCAAAGCCCACCGAGCAGCTCATCGAGGCCATCCTTGATCCGAATCGCGCCGTCGAGATGCGCTACCTCGCGCAGACCGTCACGCTCAAAGATGGTCGCGTCATCATCGGCATGATCACCGAGGAAACCGCTAACAGTCTCACCCTCAAACTCGGTGCCACGACGGAGGTCATCCTCCGCAGCCAGGTCGCCAAAAGTGAAGCCAGCACCAAGTCACTCATGCCTGACGGCATGGAAACCCTCCTCAACCCGCAACAGCTCGCCGATCTGCTCGCTTGGGTGCGGAAGTAGCCTTGGAGATTCCCAATGAAGAATAAAGTCCTCCTGATGTTTGCCCTCAGTCTGGCAACGCAAGTCATGGCTGAAGTCTGGCCGCTGAATGGTGCTACATCACTGAAGATTCACGGCACTACAAAGCCAGTCGCAGGAGTTGTGGACCAGAGTTTGATGCTGGATGGCAACTCGGTCATCGAATTGAAGGACACCGCTAAGCTTAATGGCAGCTTCACTGTCTCCGTATGGTTCAATCCATATGTTCTCGAAGGTTCGCAGCAGATGATCGTGGGCAAAAATCGATACTCGCTCGGCGAACGCCAGTGGGGCGTCACCATTGAGCCGAATGGCAAAATGAAGGCGCATCTGCGTCAAGACGGCTGGAGTGAAATCACCTGTGCGGAGCTGCTGAAGGCCGGTCATTGGCATCTCGCGACACTAACGGTCGATTCCGGCAAAGCGGCGCTGTTTTTGAATGGGAAGCCCGTAGGTGAGGTGAAGCTCAAAAAGCCCATTCCAGCCACTCAGGCATCCATCACGCTCGGCGGCATCTTGGATGATGGAAAGAGGCGGCAGCAGTTTCACGGAGCACTCGATGAAGCAAACTTTGAGCCTCGCGTGATGAGCGCGGATGAGATCGCCGCGAGTTATCGGCCCATCACGACTACGCACGAGGTGCCGAAGCCCAAAACGGCTGATTTTCCGCTGTGGGACGACACGCAGAAGCTCGAGGAGGCGAAGGACTTGCCAGTGCTCGATGGCGTGGAGTTTTACGTCATCAAGAAATGGGACAAGGCGGCGGATGGTTACACCTTCCTCCACGGTGTTGGCCTCGCATGGCACAAAGGAAAGCTCTATGCCTCCATCGGCCACAACAAGGGCGCGGAGAACACCGTCAGCGAAGAAGCGCAGTATCGCGTGAGCGAGGACGGCGGTAAAACATGGAGCGAGCTGCGTGTGATCGACGCGGGATTGGAAGAAAATCTCGCGGTGAGTCATGGCGTGTTCGTTTCGCATGGCGGAAAGCTTTGGGCCTTCCACGGAGCCTACTACAACAAGATGGAGCGCATCCACATGCGGGCTTATTCGCTCGATGAAACGACAGGCGAATGGATCAAGCATGGCATCGTGCTCGAAAATGGCTTCTGGGCGCTGAATCAGCCCGTGAAGATGCGCGATGGAAACTGGATCATGCCCGGCATCAGCGCGGGGCCTTATTCCAATCGGGGTGTCTTCCCCGCTGCCGTGGCGATCAGCCATGGTGATGACTTCACGAAGTGGGACTTCGTCAGCATCCCCGTTCGTGAAGGTCTCAAGATGTGGGGTGAGTCATCAATCATCGTGGACGGCGCAAACGTACTCAACATCGCCCGTTACGGCGGCAAGGCGCTCGCCTTGATCTCGAAGAGCAGCGACTACGGCCGCACCTGGAACCCGATGGGCGAAAGCAACCTGCCCATGACCACGAGCAAGCCTGCCGCCGGTGTTTTGAGCAATGGCAGGCGCTACCTCGTCTGCTCGAATGCCGCGAACAACGGCGGCAAACGTTTCCCGCTCACCATCGCTCTCAGCGAGCCGGGCAAAGAGGTCTTCAGCAAAGTCTTCGTCATCCGACATGCGGAGCACAGCGGCCCTGGCGAATCGAATCCGAAGGCATCCCTGAGCTATCCCTGCGCCACCGAGCGCGAGGGCAAACTCTATGTCGGCTTTTCCAACAACGGCGGTCGCGGCGGCAATCACAACAGCGCCGAGATGGCGGTGATTCCGATAGAGAAGCTGAAGTAAGGCTACATCTCCGCCAGCGTCGCGGTGAGCAGCTTCCAGAACTTCTGCACGGAGGAGATGCTGCAGCACTCTTTCTCGGAGTGCGCCTCGTGGATGTTCGGGCCGAAGGAGATCATGTCGAGATCGGGATAAGCGATGGCGATGACGCCGCATTCGAGTCCAGCATGGCAGGCGCTGACTTTCACCTCGTGAACGAAAAGCTCGCGATAGATCGACTTCATCTTCTCAAGAATGGGTGACTCTGCGCTGGGACTCCAGCCGGGGTAGGGATCGCCGTGGCGGACCTCTGGACGGTTCATTTCATCCATGCCCATCATTTTAAACGGTGCCGCAAAAGCCCGCGCCACATCCGCCTTGCTCGATTCCACGGAACTGCGCTGAAGGCCGCTCCATTCGGCGTGCCCATTGCCAAGCGAGATGAGCGAGAGGTTCGATGAGGCCTCAACCAAGCCGGGCACGACGGGACTCATGCGATAGACGCCATTCACCACGGCCTGGAGGGAGAGGACGAAGGGCCTTTGTACATAATCG
>Ga0209480_10000773_pt1 | contig 24749 bp, 13 predicted proteins | sample JI61114C2DNA_FD_187501 | JGI IMG/M metagenome (GOLD analysis project Ga0209480, IMG submission 187501) | Wastewater effluent complex algal communities from Wisconsin, to seasonally profile nutrient transformation and Carbon sequestration -... | ecosystem: Engineered > WWTP > Effluent > Algae... | reverse complement strand
CAAAACAAATGAAAACAGCGTGGTCTTCTTTGCCTCCAGCATTTTGGACTGTACCCGTTTTACCACAAACAACAATGTCTTTTAGTGCAGAGCGCCATGCCGTTCCACCCGGTTGCATCACCTTTTCCATGGCGTTCACAACTGTTCGGAAATGTGATGTGTCTATGCCGAGATCATACTTCATCAAAAATTCTTCCCGGGGTTTTCCACCAATACCAATTTGTTTTACTGTGTGCGGTGGAACATACCATCCGCGATTTGCAATTACGGCCGCCATATTGCACATCTGTAATGGCGTCACAAGCATTTCTCCTTCACCGATACTAAGCGAATAAATCGTTGAGAAGGCCCATTGCTCTTTGCCATACCACTTGTCGTAAAATGCAACACCGGGAACATTGCCGGTTTTTACACCTGGAATATCACTGTGGAGATCCGTTCCGAAACCAAATCGTTGGATATAGCCTTGCCAAATTTCTAAACCAAGTCGTGCATCTCTGAAGCGGCTGCTTTTGTCACGGTTGGCTTCTACAGTTCTGTGCATTACCTCACGGAAATAAGGATTGCAAGAATGCACAATTGCCATTTCCAAATCGTCATAACTATGGTTACCGTGACAACCGATGATGCCTCTGTTGCAGGTAATTCTTGTTTGTGCTGTAATGGAACCAACCGACAAAGCTGTCAGAGACTGTGCTAGTTTGAAAATGGAACCAGGGCGATATTGGGCTTGTGTAGCACGATTGAACAGAGGTTTTTGCGGATCGTTCAATAACACATTAAAGTTGTGTCCACGGATGCGTCCAACCAACAAATTGGGATCATACGTTGGTGCTGATACCATGGCCAATATTTCGCCAGTCGCTGGCTCTATTGCGACTATGCAGCCACGTTTATTCTGCATGAGAAGTTCGCCATACTTCTGCAAATCCGCATCCATAGTGCAAATCAGATCGGTTCCCGGAACTGCCGGCTGATCTTCTTTGTCACCAGATTGGTCTTTGATATTTCCTACGTTGTCACGAAAAGCATAGTTGATTCCCTTGACACCGCGCAGTTCCATCTCGTATGCCTTTTCAATTCCACTTTTGCCGAGGTACTCCTGTTTTGTATAATATGGACTGTTTTTAAATTCGGTTGGTGAAATTTTACCAACGTCACCTAAAAACAAGGAGCCTACTTGCTCTGGATATACTCGCAGAGTTCTAGACTCAGCAAAAAATCCATTGAACTTGTAAAGTTGTTCTGAAATGGCAGCGTAGTCGGATGGCGTTATCTGTTCCACCAACAATTGTGGTCTGTGGTATTCACCTTTGGCTTTCGCTTTGGCGAAGAGTGTAACTATGTCCTCCGTTTTTATTTTTAAAAGTTTGCACAATGAAGCGGTATCAAAAGGTTGAACCTTTTTTGGAACAACCATCAGATTGTACACAGTCTGATTCGTTACTATCATTTTTCCAGTGCGGTCGTAAATAACTCCGCGCGGTGGATACAACGGAATCTCTTCTTCTGTGAGAGCTGTTGCTTGTTCTTTCCAGGTAGAACTTACTACTTGTAGAAAAAATAATCGGATGACGTAAATGATTGCAATCACGCAAACAATCAGAATAATCGTGATACGTCTTCCGTCGAGATTCACAATTGCGATGATTTAGAATTGTAGATGAGGTATTGCCCAATGGTCATAAGCACCAACGTGGCTATTGTACTCAGAAGAATGTGAAATATTTGATAGAAAAAATCGGAAAACCGAAAAACCTCAAGAAAAAAGAACCAGCCATGATGCACGAGTGTGAGAACACCAGCATAGGTCAGGTACCAGGCAAGACCCATACGTTGTACAGTAGGTTTTTGTGTCAGATCATAACCTTCGCGAGGTGCCAACAATTTCTGAACAATAGGCTGCATATAACCGAGTGCAACACAAGCCGAAGTGTGCAATCCTATCGGGCCGGAGAAATAGTCCATCAATAAACCAACAACAAAACTAATAGCCAGTGTCAACCATCGAGGTGTTTCAAACGGAAGCATGAGAATGCCAAAAATATACACCCATGGAAATATCAATCCATCAAATAACTGGATTCTGCTAACCACAAGGCTTTGCAGCAATATCAAGAAAAGTATCCTGATGATGTTAATGACGATCGTTTGCAGCATCCTGTTCTTCTACCTGATTTATTAGGTTTAACTGTTCATCTTTGAGAATGTCACTTACTACGAGCACGTGATCTAGTTTTCTGAAATCAGCTCCGAGTTTTACACGAATCAAATGATAATCATTATCGCTATCATCCACCTCCACCACTGTTCCAACCATGATGTTGGCTGGGAAAAAAGTAGAGTATCCTGATGTGACAATAGTGTCGCCTGCTGCCACAGGTATGTTTTTCGGAATTTCGATCACATCTGCAATAGATGCATCACCTCCGCGCCATACAAGCGATCCAAAACTTCCGAAACGACCAAGGCGCACACTCGCCTTAAAATCGGTATGCAGAACTGGCATTACTACTGAGTAATGTTCACTAACACTGCGCACAACGCCCACAATATTGCCGCCTGATATAACGCCCATGTCGGCCTGTACGCCACCGTTCCAACCACGATCTAATGTGACGTAATTTTTTTCTCGATTGACTGAGGCGTTGACGACTTTTGCTGTGCGATAGAAATAGCGTTGCGTTGAAACTGAATCTTTGATGCTATCGAGATCTGTGCGCAAGGCGATATAGTTCTCTGGCGCCTGACTGCGCAGTTGCGCATTTTCCAGAGATAATTGATCATTGATTTCGCCTAGCCTGAGGTATTCGGAAAGTTCTGCACGCTGAGTATACAGATTACCAACCCAATCTGTGCTGTGTTTGATAAATTCCGCTTGATGATAATTGTTGTTTTTGAATAAAAAAACCAACGCAAGAATTTGCAAAGCAATAAACAGGAGGAAGAGGTAGAACCTTTGTATCAGCGCCAGGATGTTCTTCATCGCTTGTGGTTACTATCAGCTAAGATTTGATTCAAAAATTTTACGTATTGCTGTGTGCAGCAAATCGATACGCATTCCACTCATCATTCCCTCATCAGGAACTGGAACTTGTTGATGTTTTTGAGTGCTATTCCTGTTCCGCGAGCGACTGCGCGCAATGGGTCATCTGCGACGTGCACAGGGAGCTTTGTTTTCATGGAAATACGTTTGTCCAACCCACGCAGCAAAGCTCCACCACCAGCCAAGTAGATGCCTGTTTTGTAAATATCTGCCGACAACTCCGGTGGAGTGTGTTCCAGACAACTCATGATGGCCTCTTCAATTTTTGAAATCGACTTGTCTAACGCATGAGCAATTTCAGAATATGAAACGGCGATTTCCTTTGGTATACCAGTCATCAAATCACGACCACGCACATTGTAATCCGCAGGGGGTGAATCCAATTCCGGCAATGCCGCACCAACTTCAATCTTGATTTGTTCTGCCGTGCGTTCACCGATAAGTATGTTGTGCTGACGACGCATGTATTCTTCAATGTCTTGCGTGAGTTCATCACCCGCAACGCGTATGTTTTTATCTGTAACAATTCCTCCAAGCGCTATTACAGCAATTTCCGAAGTTCCTCCTCCGATGTCTATGACCATATTTCCCATCGGTTCTTCTACGTCGATACCTATACCGATCGCAGCTGCCATCGGCTCATGAATGAGATATACTTCTTTTGCGCCGGCATGTTCTGCACTGTCTTTTACGGCGCGTTTTTCCACTTCTGTGATTCCGGAAGGTATGCAAATCACCATTCGCAATGATGGTTGAAACAAACCTTTGCCCCGAGCAATCATCTTGATCATGCCTTTGATCATGTCTTCCGCTGCATGGAAATCTGCTATCACACCGTCTTTCAAAGGCCGTATGGTCTTGATGTTTTCATGCGTTTTTCCATGCATTTGTTGCGCGGTGCGACCAACAGCTACAGTTTTGTTTGTAGTGCGATCTCGTGCAATAATGCTCGGCTCATCCACAACGACTTTGTCATTCTGAATGATGATTGTATTGGCTGTGCCAAGGTCAATGGCAATTTCCTGCGTCAGGAAGCTGAATAGGCCCATGCGTGGTATCCTCGTGGTATTGTGTGTTCTCCTTGTTTTTTCGGGAAGCCTTGAAATGCGCGGCATTCCATGACTTTTGAAAAAATATGGCTCAAAGATATTTGGCAGTGAAGCCTTGCGAAGGCGTAGGCTTTCAACAAATGAACCGAGTTATTAACCGACTTTTTCGAGATGTATTGCCAAATGCAATGCGCAGTCGCTCTTGTTTTACGATTTAATTTTGTCTTAATCAAGGCTGTTTTTATCAATGATTTTAAGCGTTTGTGCTTTCTAAAACTATTGATACGCAACTTTGTATGCTCAACCAATTGGGGTTGTTCTAAATGTTTCGCTGATGGAGTTGATTGGTTTCAATTTGAAAGACGTAATCAATGATTACTGTCTGTATGCCTTACGAGTTGCATTTTACAAGCGCTTTATTGCTTGTTGCTTTTGTTTGTTTGCTGGAGATATACAAGCGCAAGATTCTAATTTGATTGTGTTCTTGCAATTCCAAGATTATGATGCTGATCTGCAAGTTTCACTTGTCCTCCATGGTGATACTGTGCAACAGAAAAGACTAAAAAATGTAGAGGATTATGCCTTCGAAAATTTGAAGTCAGGTGAATACGAAGTCATTGTCGTTAACGCATCGGCAACAAGCGGTGCTCTTGTATTTTCCTGCATTGTAAAGATCGAAGAAAATAAGGATTACAGTTGTTTCTTTACTGGTTATGAAACTTCGAAAACGACAAAGTCATATTCAAGAAGTGATGATAGTGCTGATACATTCGAGCGCACTGAAATTCAAGTTGCGCTGAATTATGGTCACAGCGATTTCATAGAAATGGGGGAACTGCGCAGTCATTTTTCAATTCGAGAAGAGGGTTATGCGTGGAAGCCTTTCACGAAGCATATTGGTAGGATGGTTGGCGGCGGAATTTCTTTCGGACAGTATTTTTTTGATAAAGATAAATTCAGTCCGAGCGAGTCATTCCAAGTGTTGCGAAAAAAATACAATGCGTGGGATTTGGATGTGAAATACTTGTTGCGTTTTACCCAGAAAAATCAACTCGTTCGAACGAATGCGTCTCGAGGTTTTGTGCTCGATATTGGAATTGGTTATTATCTGCCTTTGGTGTTTCGATTGAATACCGCTTATGAAAATGATGTTCATTTGATTCAAACGAGAATGCATCAGTTCAACGACTTTCGTGGGATTGTAAATTTTGGGTTTCATCCGTTCGTTTTTACAGCGGAGTATCGTGTTTTTGATTTTGTTCAAAATGAACATCAGTTGCCGAAATTGGAGTTCGGCATCAAATTTTTAATCGTAGATTCTTCTCATTGATATAGCTTTTATGGCCTCCTGAACAATAAAAAAGGTGGTGTGTTTACTAAACGATCTATGAACTCATTTACATCTACCTTTGCATGACATAAATTACAATATATCATGGCTTTTACATTATCACCGCTTCCATACGCAATCAATGCTTTGGAGCCTCACATAGATGCCCGCACGATGGAAATTCATCACGACAAACATCATGCGGCATACACAAACAATCTCAATGCTGCAATTGCAGGCACGGATCTGGAAAATCTTTCCATTGAGGAAATTTTGATCAAAGGGATGGACAAAATGCCCGTGCGCAACAATGGAGGTGGTTTTTACAATCACAATCTTTTCTGGGAAATTATGACTCCGGGTGGTGCGTCTTCTCCATCGGGTGAACTTGCTGCTGCCATCAATGCAGAATATGGCTCATTCGATAAATTCAAAGAAGAATTCACGAAAGCGGCCACTACACGTTTTGGCTCTGGTTGGGCTTGGCTTTGTGTTCACAAAGGCGGCAAGGTGGAAATTTGTTCTTCCGCAAATCAAGACAATCCGCTGATGCCAGGAATCGGTTGCGGTGGTTTTCCTATCTTGGGCTTGGATGTGTGGGAACATGCATACTACTTGAATTATCAAAATCGCAGACCTGATTATATTGGTGCATTTTACAATGTTATCAATTGGGATATTGTCGCAGTAAAATTCGCAGCGAACAAATAATATCAAGCGTATTTCTTAAAAGCCTTGCACGAGTGCAAGGCTTTTCTTTTTTATGTAATGTTCGCTTTGTCCAATCTAATTCTGCGATTCGTCTCTGGCAGAGTCATTCGTTGATTGTATTGGGTTGAATAATCCGATAGTTTTGTAAACACCATGAAAGTTCAATATTGTTCTGATCTGCATCTCGAGTTCGAAGACAACCTGAAATTGCTTCTGGAGAATCCTATACCGGTGAATGGCGACATTCTCATTTTGGCTGGGGATATTGTCCCTTTTGCAAAGCAAGAATTGGCTGACACTTTTTTTGATCTTTGGTCGAAGCAGTTTGAACGCGTTTTTTGGGTTGCCGGAAATCATGAATTTTATGGCTCTGATATCCATTTGATTCCGCTTCAGCGTAACGAAACTGTTCGACATAATATTCATCGTATCAATAATGAAATTGTGATCTTGGAGGATGTTGTTTTCATTTTCTCGACGCTTTGGTCGAAAATTTCATTGTTGAATGAACAGAAAATTATGCGTGGAATGGCGGATTTCAGGTACATCCGAAATGGTGAGAATAAATTCCTGGCTACTGATTACAACGACAGGCATGCGTCTAGCATTTTATTCATTCAAGAAATGCTGACAAGGTATCGGCACAAAAGGACCGTTGTAGTGACGCATCATATTCCTACTTTTTACAGCTACCCTCCGAAATATCGTGGAGATATTCTCAATGAGGGCTTCGCAACCGAATACGCGAATCTTATCGAAGATGTTGGTCCTGAAATATGGATTTATGGCCACCATCATTCCAATGTGCCAACATTCACACTTGGTCGCACCCAATTGATGACAAACCAGCTTGGTTACGTGAAATACAGTGAGGATAAAAGCTTTGATAATTCAAAGTTTTTTATTCTTTAGACTACGGCACACGAAATTAGAGAGTCTGCTTCACTTCAACTTCTTCAAATGCTTCGATGATGTCACCAACTTCGATATTGTTGAATTTGTCTACGTTCAATCCACACTCATATCCTTTCACAACTTCTTTTACATCGTCTTTGAAACGTTTCAACGAACCAAGTCCACCTGTGAAGATGACAATGCCATCGCGTATCAAGCGCACTTTGTGCTGGCGAGATATGCGTCCGTCGAGTACCATACAACCTGCAATGGTTCCCACTTTGGTGATCTTGAAAACTTCGCGGATTTCAGCTGTACCGACAACTTGTTCTTCAATACGCGCAGACAACATTCCTTCCATCGCTTCTTTGACTTCTTCGATGGCTTTGTAGATGATTGAATAAAGTTTGATTTGAATTTCTTCGTTCTCCGCAATTTTGCGTGCAGTTGAACTTGGGCGAACCTGGAAACCAATAATAATCGCATCTGATGCACTTGCAAGCAACACATCGGATTCGCTGATTTGTCCAACTCCTTTGTGAATGATACGTACTTGAATTTTTTCTGTTGAAAGTTTCTGCAATGCATCCGTCAAAGCTTCTACAGAACCGTCCACGTCTCCTTTTACGATCAAATTCAATTCTTTGAAATCACCCAAAGCAATACGACGTCCAATCTCTTCGATGGTGAGGTGTTTCTTCGTGCGCAAACTTTGCTCACGCTGCAATTGCTGGCGTTTCAAGGCAATATTTCTTGCTTCACGCTCATCTTCCATTACGTTGAATTTATCGCCGGCATTAGGCGCACCTTCGAAGCCAAGTAGTGAAACTGGTGTTGCCGGTCCGGCTTCATTCACTTTTTGACCACGCTCATTGAACATGGCTTTCACACGACCACTGTTGTGGCCAGCTAGTATTGCATCTCCAACACGAAGTGTACCGCCTTCAACAAGTAACGTGGTGATATAACCACGTCCTTTATCAAGCGCTGATTCAATCACTGTTCCTGAAGCGCGTTTATTTGGATTCGCTTTTAGTTCGAGCATGTCTGACTCGAGCAAAACCTTTTCAAGCAATGCCTCAATATTCAATCCCTTTTTCGCAGAGATTTCCTGGCTCTGAAACTTACCGCCCCATTCTTCCACGAGAATATTCATTGCTGAAAGCTGCTCACGAATTCGATCCGGTGCAGCATCTGGCTTGTCGACTTTATTAATTGCAAAAATCATTGGAACACCTGCTGCCTGAGCATGCGAAATGGCCTCCTTCGTTTGAGGCATCACGCTATCGTCTGCTGCGATTACAATGATTGCAAGGTCAGTTACTTGGGCACCACGTGCACGCATCGCAGTGAAAGCTTCGTGACCCGGTGTATCCAAGAATGTAATTTTTCTTCCGCTGGATAGCTCGACGCTATAAGCACCAATGTGCTGAGTAATACCACCAGCCTCACCGGCAATAACATTGGCTTTTCTTACAAAGTCAAGCAAAGATGTTTTGCCATGATCTACGTGACCCATCACCGTAACTACTGGAGGACGACTAATCAAATCAGCTGGATTGTCCGCTTCCTCAGCGATGGATTCTGAAACATCCGCACTTACGAATTCTACTTCAAATCCGAATTCTTCTGAAATGATGTGAATCGTTTCTGCATCTAGTCTTTGATTCAACGAAGCAAAAATGCCTAATTGCATGCAAGACTTGATGATTTCAGTTGGCTGTTTGTTCATCATAGAGGCCAACTCACTTACAGTAACAAACTCTGTAAGTTTCAATACCGCATTTTCAAGCGCTTGACGTTGCACTTCTTCCTCATTCCTTCTCGCAACGAAATCTCTTTTTTCTCTTCGGAATTTACTTGACTTCGATTTTCCTTGTCCGCCTAGACGGGCAAGTGTGGCCTTTACTTGATTTTGAATATCTTGTTCGCTGAGTTCTGTCTTCTTTGGTTCTGCTGGCTTGGCGGGCGTGCGTTGTTGACGTCGATCCATCTCCTGTTGGCGTTGGATGTCAACTTTGTTCACGCGCTTGCGTTTGCGCCTTTCTGCTTCACTGCCCGGTTTAGGTTGCTCCGGTTTTTTCTTTTCTACTTCAGAAGGCAATTCGATTTTACCCATCAATTTCACACCTGTAAGCTTCTCTACTTTTACGCGGATCAACTCTTTTTCAGGCGCAGGTGTCGGTTTAATTTCTTCAACTACCGGAACGGGTATTATTGGCGCAGTTTCAATTATTGGCTCTTGCGCTTTTTTGCTTTTCGCTGATTTTTTCTTCGCCTCTGCTGCAGCCTCTTCAGCCGCCTGCTCTTCTTGTTTTTTGCGTCCTTTGGACTTTGGCTTTTCTAGTGCCGACAAATCAATTTTGCCAACCACTTTCACCTCATTTTGTTTTTCTTCTTTGACAGGTTCTTCTACTTCATTTTTCTTCTCAACAGTCTTTTTTGCAGCAGCGATTTCTTCTTCTATAGCTACAATTGGTTCAGGAGCAGGTTCGGGCATCTCAACAGGTGCCGGTGCTTCAACTTTTGCGACTGGAATAGCTGGTGCTTCTTTGACATCAACTTTCCGCTTGAATTTGGAATAATCGATCTCAGGCTCTACTTCTTCTTTTTCGCCAGTCTTAATTTTTTTGGAATCTTCCAGAGTGATAGTGGCGCGTGATTCGCGCACTTTCGCCGCGGTGTCAGCATTTTTTTCTTTCGCTGCTTTATCACTTGCGAATTCTGCAAGTAACAAGTCATAAGCCGGACCTTCTATTTTGGCCATCGGGTTATCTTCGAGCTTCTCACCTTTTTTTCCAAGGAAATCAATGATTGTACCTGTGGATACGCCAAGTTCCTTAGCTGCTTTACCTAATCGTGTTGCTTTTGTTTCCGACATATTTTGTAGTCTGAAATCACAAGCCGTGCGCAGTATGGGCGTAGATGGAGCTATATGTCTACCGATGCTTACTGCTTCATGACCTTGATTTGTTGTGCCTTCGTTGAATATTTGTTCGGCGCCAAAAGTAATTCTTTTTTGTTGCCTTATGTTTAATTATTTAATACCAAAGACATCAGGACAAGCATTGTCTTGTCCTGTGCCTTTCCTTTTTATTATTCAAATTCTGCTTTGAGAATTCGCATCACTTCATCTACTGTCTCTTCTTCTAGGTCGGTGCGTTTAACCAAGTCTTCTTTCGGAATATTCAGCACTGAACGAGCTGTGTCGCATCCAATCGATTTCAACTCATCGATGATCCATGCATCGATTTCGTCAGAGAATTCTTCCAAATCAACGTCATCAATGTCTGTATCTGTTTCGCGGTAAACATCGATTTCGAATCCTGTAAGTCTACTCGCAAGTTTGATGTTGTTTCCACCTTTACCAATGGCAAGTGAAACTTGATCTGGTTTGAGGAAAACATCTGCTTTCATGTTTTCTTTATCGAGGTTAATACTGCTGATCTTGGCCGGTGCAAGTGCACGAGTAATCAACAATTGCTCATTGCTTGTATACTGAATAACGTCGATGTTTTCGTTGCGCAATTCACGAACAATCGTATGAATACGAGCTCCTTTCATTCCTACGCAAGCACCAACTGGGTCAACGCGATCGTCATAACTTTCCACAGCTACTTTTGCTCTTTCACCTGGTTCGCGAACAATCTTTTTAATTGTAATGAGGCCATCAAAAACCTCAGGAACTTCTTGCTCAAAAAGCTTTTCCAAAAACTCAGGTGCTGTTCTGCTCAAGATAATCTGAGGTGAGTTGTTCCGCATATCAACTTTGTAAACCACCGAACGAATAGTATCGCCTTTTTTATAGAAGTCAGTTGGAATCTGTTGATCTTTTGGAAGAATCAATTCGTTGTCTTCGTCATCGAGAACAAGCATCTCTTTCTTCCAAACCTGATAAACCTCACCGGAGATAATTTCTCCAACACGCTCACGATACTTCTGATACAGGTGATCTTTTTCAAGATCCATGATGCGTGACTGCAAGTTTTGACGCATGGCCAAGATGTTTCTGCGACCAAAATCCTCGATTTTGATTTCTTCGATCAATTCTTCACCGACATCCAAATCATCCACCACTTTGCGAGCTTGGCTCACTTCGATCTGCGCTACTTCATCATCAAGTTCGCCATCTTCCACAACTTCACGTGTGCGGATAATTTCAAGGTCACCACGATCTGGATTCACAATGATGTCGAATCCGTCATCAGCGCCCCAACGCTTGAGAATCATGCTGCGAAAAACTTCATCAAGGATGTTGTTCATCGTCTCTCTGTCAATGTTCTTCAACTCTTTAAAGTCGGAGAACGCGTCCATCAGATTTATACCTTTCATCTTTTTTGGTATTTGGTATTTGGTATTTGGTCTTGGGTATTGGGATGTTGAAGTATCCTTTGCCAAGTTCAATTACCGGATTTATTGTTTACTTTTTTTGTTTTTATTCTTTCTTCAAGTTTTAGTTGAAGCATGTAATTTCTTTTCTGAAGGCTGTCAATTCTGTTGGCAAACCCTTCGTATTCCTTTTCAGTGATTAATTTCAATTTCACGGACATTATCAACTGCGTTTTCAATTCGCCGGATGAGCCTGAGGCTATTCCTAAGAAATGTTTGAACTCACCATCGTTGTTTCTGCACGATCCTTCAGCAATGTTGCTTGGAATTGAAGTCGCGCACCTCCTCATCTGGCTTGTCAATCCGTACAACTCCTCTTTCGGAAATTGCTTTGTTGTATTGTAAATTTCAACAGCTAAATCAAGTGAGTCTTGCCATATGGTTAATTTCTCAAATTGATTCATATTTTACTTCACATAATTCATTCTGCTGCACATCCCAATACCCAATACCAACGACCCAATACCTACTTAAAACTAATTTCGATTTTGGTTTCTGCAATTTCTGAAAAAGGGATTTCCGTATCTCTTTTAACCAATTGTTTTCCTTTTTTACCTTCTACTGCTTCTTTTGCCTCGGTGTGAATCACAAGACTCTGCTCATTCGCCGAAGTCAAAACGCCCGTAATCTTCGATTTGTCGAGTTTCTTCACTGTTACTTCTCTTCCAATATTCTTCGCATATTGTCTTAAGACTTTCAGCGGTTTCATCAAATCAGGCGATGAAACTTCTAATGAATAGTCTTCTACTTCTCGATCAAGTTCATGCAATATGTGCCGATGTATTTCAGTGCAGGATTCTATTGTTATGCCTGCATCTCCATCCATTGTTACATCGATGACGTTTCCCGGCCTCACGTTCACTTCTACAATGAACTGATCGGTTCCCGCAATTTTATCCAGAATAAGAGACGCTACTTGTTCTTTCGTAATCATGTGTCAGTTGCCTTTCGGAAGTTTATACCAAAGAAAAGAGGGGCTTGAGACCCCTCTTCACTGTGTATTCGTACGTGCCAAAAGCGGGGCAAATGTAGGATTAATTTCTGAATTGAAAAAAATATTTGACCATATTGTGGAATTTAGTTCGAAACATCATCTTACATTGGTATTGATTGGCGCTGATTTATTACTCAGCTTGTGTTTATTCCTTTTTCATCTTTACAAAATACACAAATCATGAAAGCAATTGTCATTTTTGGCTTCTCAACCTTACTAACACTGTGTTGTAATGGTCAGCTTGGAAATCTTATACAGATTTGTGATGCCGGTTCCACGCAACAGAGTGTAATGTCTATCGATTTCGACGGCGATGGTGATTTGGATGTAATGACAACAGATGGACTCACATTTGAATTCAACTATCCTTATTCCAATCCAGCTTATGCACAACATTTTACATTATGTGAAAATGTAGGCACCAATGTTTTTGTTCATCATGATTTATTGACGATGCCAACGGAAGTTCATTGGGATTTCGGCGACATGAATGGCGATGGATGGGTCGATTTTATTTACGAATTTGAAAATGAAATTTTTTATCGCGAAAATCAGATGGGTTTCACGTTTGGAGCCGATCAACTTATATATGCCTTGCCATTAACCCAGCCTTTTCCAGTAAATGATCCGTATTATTTCATTGGTGAAGAAGATTACAATTATTGGGTCATGTACATTCAACTTGGCGACGTCAATAATGATGGGGATGATGAGTTGCTTTTTGCAGCCGATGGAAGGGTTTATGGTGAAAACCCACAAAGTTCCACGATGGGTAATATTTATTCGGTTGATTACAATATCGGAGGTTTTGATCCACCTACTTTTCTATTTCAAGCAGAGTGGTACCTATCGGGACCTGGTTACAACACATTTTTGGATTTTAAAGTTCTGGATTATAATAACGATGGCTGGAATGATGTATTCTATGCCAGAAATGAAGGGATTGCATATGATCTGATTATTCATCTAGCAATAGACAATGGAGTTTTTGAAGAAGAATCTTCGGTCTATGATAATAGCCATCGTTATGATTTTTATGATATGAATAATGATGGTGACTTTGAAATAGTGAGTAGCTATTCCGATGGTGATTGGGGTTTTTTTAATGTTGGTATGTTCGACTTTGAATTTACCCACCCATCACCTCAAACTGAAGCACCAGGTATTGTAGCTACCGACTACGACAATGACAATGATGGAGATGTTTTTATTGTAACCAATACCGGACTATTGAGCGTTTATGCACAAAATGAAAGTTGGATAGGTGGTGATTGGGGAACGATACCTGACTATTCGATCATGGATTTGAACATGGGATTGGGCGTGAATGAATTTGTGACACAATTAGACAAGTTGGATTATGACAATGATGGTGATGAAGACTTGCTCTTCATTGCCGGTGGTCGCGTCTTCATTCTTCCAATTCAAAACAATACAGATGATTATGCAGAGTTGGAATTGAACTTGTTCGTTGATCTAAATGGCAATAGTATTCAAGATCAAGACGAAGTCGCCAATTCTTTTGCAACGGCTTCTGTGCAATTGACTGTCAATGGTCTTGAAACTTCTACATATTATACTTATTCTGGTCAATTTAATTTGCTTTTGTCACCCGGAAATTATTCATTGGAAATTCCAGACAACAATATTTTTTACGATCCCGTTTCAACCTTTCCTCTCGAGTTTGTAATTGCGGATGTTGCGGAAGTGATTGCAATAGACATACCTTTTGTGCTGCAGGGTGAACCCGTGAACCAATTGGAAATAGAGGCGACCGGATGGTCTGGAGTATGCAATGGATTAGGCGCAACTCACTATGTGCAATTGTACAATGCAGGAAATACATATGCGAATGGAACACTGACATATGTAGTTGATGGTTTGCATAATATCATTTCGGTAAATCCTATTGGAGCCACGGTGACAGGAAACACCATTTTGTGGGAATATGACAATTTTGCACCAACACAAACGCAGCACTATTACATTCAGGTATCGTCCATTGGTGTTGAATATATGGGCCAACAAGCTTCAAATGCAGCTACAGTTACTATTGAAGATGCTGCGAGTGAAGTGATTTTCACAGCAATGGATGAGGCGAATTATATTGTGAGTTGCGCTTACGACCCTAATGATATTACCGAACACAATGGTTACACCAACTTCGGATATATCCTGGATGGTGATGAACTGGAATACACCATCCGGTTTCAAAATACCGGAAATGCTCCTGCCGCCAAAGTTCGTATTGAAAATCAATTAAGTGAATTCCTTCGCAGAAATACAATGGAGCCAATCGCCTGGTCGCATGATTTTGATTTAATGATTGATGAAAACAACAAGGCTATTTTCACTTTCAATGATATCAATTTACCGTATTCAACAAATAATGAAGCAGAAAGCCATGGCTTCATCACTTACCGCATTCTACCTGTTACTGGTCTTTCTGCTTCAACAGTGATCAACAACACCGCCGAAATTTATTTTGACTTTAATCCAGCGATTGTCACCAACACCGAACTCAACACCATCTATGATTGCATCGATCTACAACAGTCTTCTGTGAGCGAATCCACTGTATGCGCCGGCGAAGAAATCTCATGCAGTAACAATGCAATCTGGATCGAAGATCTCACCTGGAGTTTGAATGGTAATGTTGTCGGAAATGGAAGTTACATGCATGGTGTTAATGAAAGTGGAACACTCGTCATGCACGTTTCAAATGCACTTTGTGAATTTTCACAAGATTTTGAATTGACCGCAAACACAGCGGATGCAAGTTTCACTGCAAATGGAAACATACTTTCAGCAAATGACGCTTCTTCTTATCAATGGTATTTGAATGGAATTGAAATAAATGGAGCAATAGAACAGACTTATGAGATTTCTGAGTCAGGAAATTATAGTGTGATGGTGGTGGATGAGAATGGATGTGATGGTGCGAATGAACAAATCATGGCTACTTATACAGGAATCAATGAAGATGATGCGCTACATGCCGTTATTTACCCCAATCCTGCTAAAGACATAATTACAATTGCCATTGATGAAAGTTTAATTGGGGCTGGCATGAAAATATGCAATGAACTTGGTCAGGAAGTTTGGAATTCAAAACGTTTATTGTCTGTGAATACTGAGGTGGATTGTTCCGCATTTGCAAAAGGTGTTTACACCATTACTATTTCAAATGTGAGAAGCAAATTTGTGATAGATTAGTCAACTGGAGCGAAAAAGTAAAGAGTGAAATACAACTGAATTCGATTGACATAAAACTTTCTAATACACATTAACTCAAAAATTCTCATGAATAAATATTTTAAGTTGTGCTTGGCAATATTTGTATTTGCAGCATTCAACATATCTGGCCAATTTTTGCCTGCGGAAAATTTCACACCGCAGCCGGAGAATGAAAGCGTTGGTCCTTTAATGGCTGTTGGAGACTTGAATGGAGATGCGAAGGAAGATGTCGTAGCATTTGTGGATGGAGACCTGCTTGTTTTTCCGGCGCTTGGACTTTCTTTCGACGAAAGCATCCGCTTTGATTTGAATTTGATTTCCATTTCCTGGGATTTCAAGCCGTTGATTCAAGACATGGACAATGATGGTGATCACGACATTATTCTTCAGAAAGGTTGGATTGAGAATATTAATTTCGATTTTACTGAATATCATGTTTATGAAGCCGCAAGCGACAACGATAATTTTCTCCTCATAGCGGACTTTAATCAGGACAATTATCCCGATGTGGTTGTAACTGATTTGTCAACTAACAATTCTAATGGATCAAGTATCATTTTCAATGATGGGGCGGGTGAATTTCTGTTACAAAACACGTCGACATTTAGTACTGAAGTGTTCTACAGTTTGTCCGCCTCGGATATTGACGGTGATGGATCAATTGATCTGTTTAGTGGCGGTCTCAATTCAAGTAGTGCTTATTTGAATGACGGGTTCGGCAATTTCAGTGGTCCGATAAATATGACTGGAATACTTGGTACATCAATGCTGGCTGATGTGAATGGTGATGGTCTCGGCGATCTTTTGTCACCTGGATGTGCAAATTTTTGGATACAACTGAATCTTGGTGGAATGTCATTTGCTCCAGCCATTTCGATTGCAATGCCCGAATGCGTTAGCGCTTGGTACGGTCAATTGCGCAAAATAGCTTATGACTATGATGGCGACACTGATATGGACATCTTATTCGATGCTGCCGATAATGATACTTTTTGGATAAGAAATGATTCGAACTTGGGATTTTCATTTGCTGGAAGGGTCGAAAGATTTTCAAATGGAATGTACACTGGTCATGATTGGCTTGACTCGAATGATGATGGCAGACTGGATGCAATAAGGTGCTATGGAACTTTGACTTGCGCTATTCAAGATTCGAATGGAATGCAAGTGGCCAATGACATTATTTCCCAGGGCATGACCGTAGCAGAAGGTGAAAATTTTATGGCTTCTTATGATGCTGATGAAGATGGAGATCCGGATCTTTTTTCCAGCGGACTTGCAGGGATGGGATATTATGAAAATATGGGCGACGGTGAATTTTCAAGTGTTCAGTTTATCGCGTGTTACACCGAACTTACATTGATTGGTATGACGGATATCAATGATGATGGATTGAAAGACATTGTCAGCATGGGAAAAACGATAGATGGTAGTCATGGAAGAGGTCTTTTTTATAATCTGGCAAACATCAATGGTGGCTATCATGCAACGAATACAATCTTAAATTTTACAGGAAGGCACGACTTCGATTTATTCGATGCGAATGGGGACGGAATCATGGATATTGTGGATTTCGAGCATATGCCCGGATATACTGCTTCATGGTATTCTTTCGATTTGCAGAATGGATTAAGTGCACCTCATGTCCTCGGCTCCTGGACGAATGACACTGGGGTTGGAACTTCTGATAATCTTCATTTCACAATTTCTTCAGGTGATTTTAATGGTGATGGAAATGAAGATTTAGCTTTTGCTAAAGATGGAAGTCTAAGAATTTTTGAAAGTGATGGAACTGGAAATTTTATCTATGTAAACCCTGATAGGCCTTTGGGCGCTGGGGAATTCCTCAACATGGTGAGTGGTGAATCACGGGATCTGGATAACGATGGAAAAGTTGATTTGGTTTATCAAATTCACAATTCATCAAACAGTAACAGCACGAAATTTGGCTATTTCACACAAAACTCAAGTGGTGTGTATATGCATCATGCTATCAATGTAACGAACCAAATGAATTTTGGAGGACTTCCATCAGGTGTTTTATCTGATATAGATGTTGATGGTGATGCTGATATTCTTTTTCTGGATCCTGGTCACGTTCGAGTCTTGACGAATAGTGGCAATGGCGCATTCACCACAAGTTTTGTAACGACACTTAGCCTTGATAATCCTAACATGGAATTTTTAACGGTCACCGACATCGACTTGGATGGGCTGCCTGATGTATTGGTGGGTGTTGATGCGAATGAAAACAATCAAATTGAATATTTCAAAGCGATAAATAACCTTGATTCGCCATATCAGGTGCATTGTCATGTCTTTTATGATGAGGATGGCAATGGAATAAAGGATCCCGGTGAACCGGGTATTTCGAATCGTCAAATTCAGTTCTCCGACAATTGGGGTTACGCTTATTCGAATGAAGATGGTGAATTCACTTTGTATGGAATTCCTGGCAGTATAACCGCGAGCATCGATCAAGATCCTTTGATATGGATTGAATCGACTTCATGGTCTCAATCTGCATCATTGGATGTTGCAAATCCTTCAGTGGATTTTTATTTTGGAATGCAACCCAATGGCATACAACCCATAGTTGAAGGTTTGGTCACAGCGCCTGTTGGCATTTGCGGGACCAACATGCCGCAATGGTTAACAATCACCAATGTTGGAAATACTGTTGCTTCTGGTTACTTTACCTATCAACTTGATCCACGATACACACTGGTTGAATCCAATGTGGTGCCGGAGATTTTACCGGACAACAATTTTAGATGGAATTACGACAACCTCTATTTCTCGAATCAAATTCAGGTTTTACTTGATGTAGTAAGCCCGTTACCAGCATTTATTGGTGACACCACGCACAGCAGTTTGGAGACGATTGTGCTCGATCTGAACAATACAGTCGTTCATACACACTTGATTCATGAAGAGAACATAGTCAGTTGTTCTTTTGATCCAAACTCAAAAGAAGTTGACACGGGTTACACCGCCGAAAATTTTGTGTTCGCAGGTACAATGCTCGATTACACCATTCACTTTCAAAATACTGGTAATGCTCCTGCCGCTACCGTGCGCATTGAAGACCAACTTTCTGAAAAACTGGATTGGAGTACTATGCAGACGATAGCATCATCTCATGATTTTGAATTATTCATAGAATCTGCCGGACGTGCAATGTTTACCTTCAACAATATTAATCTACCTGATAGTCTCACTGATCCGCTGAACAGTCAAGGTTTTGTGAGATTTAGAATACAATGTAAGGGAGATCTGCCAGCTGGTGATATAGTTGAAAATTCGGCATCCATCTTTTTTGATTTGAACGAACCAATCATCACCAATACAGTGATCAATACAGTTTATGATTGTGTTGATCTGGAGCAAGCCTTAGTTAGTTCGGTGGAAGTGTGTGCGGGTGAAGAAATCACATGCAGTAACAATGCGATCTGGATTGAAAATCTCACGTGGAGTTTTAATGGTAATGATGTTGGAACTGGAAACTATACACACACGGTTGACGCAAATGGTTCACTCACCATGCACGTTTCAAACGCACTTTGTGAATACTCGCAAGATTTTGAATTAACCGCAAACACAGCGGATGCAAGTTTCACCGCCAGCGGAAATACACTCACTGCAAATGACGCAGCTTCCTATCAATGGTATTTGAACGGAATTGAAATAGCAGGTGCAACTCAACAGGCTTATGAGATTTCGGAAACAGGAAATTATAGTTTGATGGTGTTGAATGAGAATGGTTGTGTTGGTGCGAGTGAAACTCAACTCGTGTTAATCACGTCTGGAAAAAATGAGATAAAAGAGGATATTGTTTTTTACCCAGTTCCATGTGATGATGTCCTGAATTGTGTATTCTCCAAAGTTGAGCAGAACGACGTTTGTTTCGTTTGGAATGCTCAGGGCATTTTAGTTTATCAAAGCGCTCCATTGAAATCAAACCGCGTGAAAATAGATTGCTCCAATTGGCCTGCGGGATGTTATATGCTGTCTGTTGGAGATTCTTTTTCGAAAATCATAGTTAACTAAGTGAATTTGCCTTTTTTTGTAGTGGAATAGTCATTTGACTATTCCACTTTTTTTTATGAAAATATTCAATTTAGCCTGTCTGTTCTTTGTTGCCGCAAGTGGATTTGCTCAACTGGGCGAGCAGCAATTGATTGTTCAATTGCCAACTACCCAGAATGAAATTTTTCCGCTCGATTTGGACAACGATGGTGATCTCGATATCATCTCAACAAATGGCGATGGAATACTACCTTTCTATTTTGTGAATGGATTGTATTATTCGAACGGGCATACTGCCGATCAGTTGCGTATTTGCATTAACGACGGTTCTGCGACTTTTTCGGAGCAACCGCTTTTCAGCCTGGCGAATCGTTCGTTATGGCATTTTGGTGATGCCAACAACGATCAACTATTGGATTTTTTATTCGTAGATAACAACGAAGTATTTCTGCAACTCAATGAAGGCAATTTGGGTTTCTCCAGCGCACAAATGATCTACCAGAACACTCCTTTCGATTGTGGTGATCCGCAAAATGAGTTACTCCATTTTCCAGATCAAATCAAACGCGTTTGTGCAGGAGATATCGATAATGATGGATTGAATGACATTCTTTTTGCAGCTTCCACTTCTGTTTGTGTCGAAGGCATAAGTTATCCGGATTCATATGAGTTGTCATTGTATGCGATGTTTAGTGACGGTAACGTTTTTCTTCCTGCAGAAAAAATATATACGACGTCTCCTACAAGCGCAAGCTTTGAAGATGTCGGTGATCTGGATGTAACTGACGTTGACGGCGATGGACAAAATGAGATGGTTTTGACGGCAGGTTATGGAGGCAGCTTTTGGGAAGTATACGTGATCGACAATCCGCTTGGCTATTATGAAAGTTCATATACTTCCAGTGTTGATGAGATCATTCTGGAAAATGCGGATGACACTCCAGGAATGGATGGCATCGGCTTCTCGAATATGGAGGTTGGCTATTCGGAAGTCAATATTCAATTTATGAACTCCAATTACGTTTCGCAATGGGTTTCCGCAAACGTGATTACTGAAAATGTGTCGACTGCTCGCTTCGATGTGATTGATTTGTATCAGGACGGCTTTGGAGATTTTGTTATTTCCGGGTCCAATGGACAGATTGAAATTCTAGAGCACGATGTCAATAATCTTATGCAGGGTTACACATCTGTGATGATGCTGGAAACAGGAATCCCCCAATTGCTGAACATGAGAAGTGGTGATCTCGACGGCGATGGTGCCGAAGATTTAATACTTATGAATGAAGGAAACATCTTTGTCATGGCGGGAAATCAGTCAACAGCGCCGGCAACGGTTGTTACACTCTCCGCTTTTTATGATGAAAATGCGAACGGAATTTATGATGGCATGGATACGGGATGGTCGCATTTGCCATTCGAGTTGAATGGAAGTCTTTCTTTCACCAATGCCAATGGAGAATTCAACTTCTCTGCACACAATGGCGTATTCAATTTTTTACCTCAAATCAATACTGAACTCTTTGATTTCAGCACTCCAGGATCTCTTACTTTCTCACTTGAAGAAGGGATGCCTGATACAACTTTATACATTGGTATCATTCCTATTGGTGAACAAATTCATGATGTTGAAGTGTATGGCAATCCAAGCACCATGGCCTGCGCTCTGGAAGTGGAAACACAACATATCACGATCGTGAATTCTGGTAATACTTTTATTTCTGGTGAAATTATTTATCCGGTCAATCCTTACTACACTTATTTAAGTTCTTCAACAACCCCAATTTATGTTTCTACTGATACCATCATATGGGACTACAATATGCTGGCTCCCGGTCAATCCTATACGGTTAACGTGACCGTTGATCCTCCGGGATTGGAAGAGGCAAATCAGAATTTGACATTGACTTTTATCGCGACCATCCTTGATGAAAATGGATCGCAGATTCATATGGATACGGATAGACATTCTTTTGTACTGCGTTGTTCGTATGATCCGAATGATATTCATGAGAAAAATGGTCACACCGAGTTTGGTTATGTCTTCGCCGATGATACACTCGACTACACCATTCGTTTTCAGAACACAGGCAATGCTCCGGCATACAATGTTCGACTGGAAAATCAGCTCAGTGATTTGTTGCAGCGAAACACTATTTTACCTGTAGCGTCGTCACATAACTTTTTGTTGTCCATCGATAGCGATGGCCTTGCTACGTTTCGGTTCGATAATATCATGCTGCCTGATAGCGCCAGTGATGAACCCAATAGTCACGGTTTTGTGAGGTATCTGATTTTACCAACTGCCGGATTAGCGCCAGGTACGATCATAGAAAATACGGCGGGTATTTTCTTCGATCTGAATCCACCTGTCATCACCAATACCGAGATCACAACAATCTATGATTGTGCCGACCTGGAACAGGTAGTCGTGAGTGATCAACTATATTGTAATCCCTTGCAAATGATTGCAGGTGTGAATAGTGCCTTGTGGGTAGATACCGTTTTGTGGTTTTACAACAACGAATTAGCAGCAATGGGCAATGCGACAATTCCTGTTGGCAATGGTGGCTCCCTGATGATGGTCGCCAGCAATGCGTTGTGCGAGTTTAGCGAATCGTGGACCTTCGAAATGAATGGAACCACAGCTGGATTTGTTCAAAATTCCAATGAGCTTATCGCGAATAATGGCGCCACTTGGCAATGGTATTTGAATGGCACGGCAATCGATGGCGCCACCGAACAAACATTTATGATGACGGAATCCGGCAATTATAGTGTTTCAATTACGAATCAGGCGGGCTGCCCGGACATGAGTGAGGCACTCACTTTGATCTACACCTCGATCTTATCTTCTTTGGAGTCTGGGGTTTTGGTTTTTCCAATTCCTGCTCAGGATGAAGTTCAGATCAAGTTAAACAAAGAATTTATTGGATTGCCTTTGTCAGTGGTCGATATGACCGGCAAAGTCGTTTTGCAGGTGCCGAAGATTCTTGCTGAGAATATGCGCCTGGATGTTTCGCATCTGGCTTGGGGTATCTATACAATGCAGATAGGTGAATTGAAATTGCCATTGGTGGTTCAGTAATAATTCAATTGAAATTACGGTGGTTGATTAGATTTACAACCGAGAATGGATGTCCTTTCTTATGGTGCGTCCATTCTGGCTTGAATTTCCTAAATGAAACTGACCTGTTCAATCATATCCTTTTTTTTAGTAATAAATTGCTGTTGGGCTCAAAGCTATACTCAGGCCCAGGCGGATTCTGCGATGCAGGTTCTGTCTGTCACTCCCGATGACACAAATAAAGTCAAAACTATTTTCAAAATTTGTAATGCGTATTATAAGTCCAAGCCAGCAGAAGTGATGACTTATGCTAGTGATGCTCGGAAAATCTCTTTAAAGGAAAATTATAAACGAGGCATTGCTGAGTCTGAATTAATGACAGGAGTTGCACACAGGGTGCTCGCTAATTTTGATAGTGCAAGCTTTTACATTCTACGTGGTATTGCAGTTTACAAGCAAATAAATGATCGGAAGGCCGTTGCCAGAGCCATGAGTACTTTGGGATTGATCGAAAGTTCGAAAGGAAATTATACGGAAGCTCTCAAGATTTTGGAAGAGTCTCGATCGTTGTCTGAAGAGGTTGGTGATAGCGTGGCTTTGGGAAAGAGCCTTGTGAATATTGCATTGAATTATTATCATTTGAAGGACTACGAAAAAGCGTTAAAGATGTATGACGAGGCGCTAATCATCCAGCAAAAGGTAGGAGATATGAATAGTCAGGGAAACATTTCCATGAATGTGGGGCTTATTTACGATGAACGAAAAAATTATGACGAAGCGCTGCGTCGATACTATATCGCTCTAGAAACGTATAAGAAGTTAGGCAATAAGGGATCAGAGGCCGTTTGCTACACGAATATTGCTAATACAAAGAGTAGCCAAAGAAATTATGTCGAGGCACTTCAGAATTACTCCTACGCGCAAGAACTTTTGGCCAATGTGAAGGATAAGGCAAGTCTTTCCGCTGTGTTTAGTGGCAGAGCGGATAATTATTTCCTTATCGCAAAGGATTCCAACAAAGTTGATTTGCCTGATTCTCTGAAAAACTCCACTGTTATGCTATTACGTGCTCGAGAACTTTTCCTAAGTTCTTTGGAGTTGAAAAAAATAATAGGCGATCAAAATGGTCTGCAACACGTCTATTTGAAACTTTCAGAAGTGGAAGAAACACTGGGAAATAAGGAAGGAGCAATTTTTAATTTAAAAAATCACATCGCCATCAAAGATTCACTTTTTAGTTTGGAAAATGCGCGAAAGATTGCTGGATTAGAGTCGCAACGAGAGACTGAATTAAAGGATAAAAAAATTAGAATTCAAGAACTGGAAATTGAAAGTCAGAGACGAACAGAAATTGGTTATGCCATATTGATCGTGTCTTTAATTTTAATTACGGCAGTCAGCTTCTTTTTATTTCGTGCAAGACATGAAATTAAACTTGAAAGATTTAGAAATGCCGTTGCAAGTGATTTGCATGATGAAATAGGGAGCACTTTGAGTTCAATTTCTATTTCGAGTGCGGTGATCCAAAAGAAGCTTGATCCTGATCGTCCTGATTTGAAATTATTGGTGCAGCAAATTGGCGATCGATCGGATGCTGTGATGGAAGCGATGAGTGATATCGTTTGGACAATCGATACGAAAAACGACCGTTTCGAGAACGTTGTCAATCGAATGCGGGCATTGGCTCATGAAGTGCTTGAGCCAATCAACTGCAAAGTGGATTTTGAGGCACACTTCGACATTTCGGCATTTCAAATCGATATGAATAAAAGGAAAAATCTTTATTTGATTTACAAAGAAGCGATTAACAATATTGCGAAGTATGCAAGTTGCAACAAGGTCAATGTCCAAATTCAAAAGTTGTCTGGTCATGAAATTTTAATGCGTATTGAGGATGACGGCATTGGCTTTAACTCAGGAGGTGATCATCAATCGAACTTAAAACTTGGGGGAAATGGACTTCGTAATATGGAGGCACGTGCTAAAGCGATGATTGGAAATTT
>Ga0209480_10000772_pt1 | contig 24752 bp, 23 predicted proteins | sample JI61114C2DNA_FD_187501 | JGI IMG/M metagenome (GOLD analysis project Ga0209480, IMG submission 187501) | Wastewater effluent complex algal communities from Wisconsin, to seasonally profile nutrient transformation and Carbon sequestration -... | ecosystem: Engineered > WWTP > Effluent > Algae... | reverse complement strand
AAATCGGGGTCGGTCTCTTTGACGATGCGAATCGCATTCCCGAACGGACCGCGACCCAGCAACGGAAAATCCGCATACGTCGCCTCACGCCCTGCGCCCCAGTAGTCCTTGATGTAGTTGGCTGCATCAAGCGGGTAGTCATTCGTCGCACCCGCAGGCACATGCGCCGTGAAACGCTTCTGCCCCTCTGACTCACGCTTCACGAAATCCCAAAACGCCACGAGCCCCGGCATGCTCGTGACCGTTGCGACAGGTTCAGCGGCTTGGAGAGAAGCTGTCAGGAGAAGAAGTAAGGTGCGTGATTTCATCATCAGGTAAGAGGTTAGTTGCTAGCCTGCTCCAGCTTCACGTTGTCGATGAAGAACGCGGTCTTCGTGGTGCCGAGAGCGCTGAAGAGGAGGTAGGTAGCGGTGTCCCAGGTGGGTTTGCAGGGGATGGTTTTGAACTCGGTCTTGGTGCCGTCCTGCCGGGTGAGAGTCACGTCATACTTGGCGGCTCCGGTGGTGGCGGTGATTTCGATGCGGAACCATTCGCCGGGTTTCACGTCGGCGAGTTTCTGGCTGGCGGTGTTGTTGGCGACGAGCGTGTCTTTTTGCCAGCGCAGATACGGGCCAGCGGCAAACTCGCCGGCTTTGTTGCGCATCTCGAAGAACCAGTCGGCACCGGGCTGGGCCATGATGTCAAAGCTGACATGGTAGGTGCCGGACTCCGCCCACCTTGGGTAGATGTCGAGCACCGGATCGTAACTGTGCTTCAGGCCGGGCACGTCCTGCACCTTCAGGCTGCGTTTGGAGGCCCCGCCGATGGGAGAGCCGGTTTCATCGGTGACGCCGATGCTTTCGCCTTTGTTTTCGCGTTCATGCTTGGCATTGCGAATGCCGAGCGTGCCGAGGGACGCTCGCTCGAAGCTTTGATCGACTTTGTAGGGCGGTGCAGGCCACGGTTTGGAATCGGTGTCCCAATTCGGATAGTCGTGGCCCTTCGCAGCGAGTGAATGCCATGCTGCGTCTGCTTTGCGAACTCCGGCCAAAGTGAGATCCCAGGGCTTGAAACCGATCTTTTCAGCTGGTGAGCCCGGCTTGAGGCGGAAGTCGCGTTTCGCGATGTCTTCGAACATCGGGTCGGCGAACTGGCTGCCGTTGTCGCGGCCCATCTTGCGCCATTCTTCCCAGGTGAAGTGGCTTTTGGTGAGTTTTGCGGGGATTTTGCCGTCGGTGGGCCAGTAGAGGTTTTTGCGGAAGAGGAGGCTGTCCTTCGGGTCGCCGCGGTCGATCTTGTCGAAGAACTTCCAGTTCCACTCACCGCCATCGAGCAACGGCGACGCGGGGTCCCACACGACGATGTTGTTCAGGTAGCGGAAGCGCAGCCGTGCCTCGTTACGTGAGGCCTGAATCTGCGCGGAGTTGCCAAAGGCGAAGATGTTGTTCCGCACGGTGTTGAAGTAGCCGTAGTGCTGATGGAAGCCCGCGTTCCAGGTGTCGTGCACGAGGTTGTTCTCCATCAGCGTGTCCGTCGCGCCTTCGTCATTGTAGAGGCCCCAGCCGCCGTAGCGATGGCTGGCGATGTGATGGACGTGATTGCCTCTAATAATGGTGCCCGGCGAGGTGCCGAGGCCATAAAAGCCTCCCATGTCGCTCAAATAAGCCCAGCCGAGATGATGGATATGGTTGTTCTCGACGAGCGTTTCGCGTGAAGCGGTGTCGCCATAGCCCCAGTTCCATCCGGCGCTGATGCCGGTGTAATAAAAATCACCGATGTCGCAATGCGTGACCGCGCAATGCTGCGTGTGCGTGAAGACCACGCCGCAGGCGCTCGGATGCAAACGCCCGCCGTGCTGGATGATGCAGTCATCGACGACGATGTGATGATTCACCCGCTCGTCCGCCGGACGCCCCGTCTCGCCGACATACACACCGCCGCCACCGAGGTCGTGGAGGTGGCAATGCTTCACCGACGAGTCTGCGCAGCCGTTCTTGAACCAGATGCCATGCAGGCCGGTGTGCGCGATCTCGCAGTTCTCAAAGTGAATGCCGCGCGAGTCCTCGATCTCGATGCAGCCATCGCTCGTCGTCGCTGCCTGACCGTCGTGCAAACCATCCGCCGGATACAAATGCTGGCTGTATTGAAACGAGATGCCCTCAAAGCGCACATCGTGAGCGCCTTTCATCACGAGGAACTTCTCCACCACCGGCGCGATGATCTCCGCCTTCGTCATGTCCTCGCCGGGTAACGGCAGGTAAAGCACCTCGCCCTTCGCTTTGTCGAGAAACCACTCGCCCGGCGCATCCAGCGCAGCGCGATAGTTCTCCGCCCACCAGCGCTGATCCGGCTCGAACTCGACAAACGGATACCGCGCCCGGCCTTTGATGCGCACGCCGAGGATTTCGTCGTTCAACTCCTGGATGCGGCACTGCCCCACGGCCCACGCATGCGTCACGGTGAGTAAAACATCGTCGCGTTCGGCTTGCGGGATCGCTTTGAGCACATCGAACTGCTCGGCGGGGATGCTAAAGGCATGAAAGTTCATGTTCTCCTTCAGATCGGAAAACATACCTGCGCCTACCGCCTCGGTGATGTGGTGGTAGCCCTTGTTCGGCGAGTGGGCCAGGGTCGCTCGACGGCCATTGATCCAGAGCTGCTCAAACTTCCAGGACTTGTCCGGCAGCACGGCTTTCCACATCGCACCTTCTTTGACCCAGCCCGTGATCGGCTTGCCAGCCATGAAAACCGCGTTCTTGCCGCTCCACGTCACCTGCGAGTCGTCTTTGCCGAGTATGATCGTCTCCGTGATCGGATGCACGCCATCCTCCACGATGACGCGCACAGGCTTCGCGGCCTTGCGTACCTGCTCGAGCACGGCGGGGAGGCTGCCGGGCTTCAGGACAATATCGGCGGCGGAGAGGGAGGAAACGATGATGAGAAAGCAGGCGGTCCTGAGCATGCCTCCTCCATGTCATGCATTCGTGACGCGGCAAGAATCAATCCACTGCCGCGTGCTCCGACAATGGATTCACTTCGCAAACACGCTTTTCAGCCACGCGTCCACGACCGGAGTCGCTGGATACGAGGGATCGCCGAGGCGGCGGTTGATCTCAGCGTGGCCTTTGAGGCCGATGCCTTCAAAGCCGCGCACCTCCGCTGTCGTTCCCGCTTTTTTTAATGCTGCAGCGAGGGCTTGTGATTGAGAGGCTCCATCAATGCGCTGCACATGCAGGATGAGGAAGGTCGGCGCGTTTGGCGCGGCGGCATGATGCGTCGGTGAAAGGGCGTGCTGCCTTTCCTTTTCACTGCCAAAGGCCTGGATGTAGGTGTCGCGCATGAAGTCACCGCCTTCCGCGATCTGACGCGGCACGTCGTAGCATGCGCCATCGAGCGGGATCACACCGCGCAGCGACTGCGGTCCAAGCCCGGCCTTTTTTAGATACTGCATGTCCGTGCCCACGAGTGCTGACAAATGCGCCCCGGCGCTGTGTCCCATCAGCACGACTCTGCTCGCATCAAAACCGAGCGACTCCGCACGACTGATGAGATGCGCGATGGCATCCGCCACATCTTGCGCCTGCTGCTCCACCGTGGCGGCGGGCACGAGGCGATAGTTGATCGACGCGAAGGCATAGCCCTGCTGGACATAATGCCCAGGCTTTTCCTCGCCTGTGGCGTTCTTCTTGTCGCCACGTTTCCAGCCGCCGCCATGCACAAAGATTATGAGCGGCGATCCGACCTTCGTGGGCTTCCAGTAATCGAGCTTTTGCAGTGGGTCCTTGCCATAGCTCAGCTCGACCGCTCCAGCTTCCCGCCTCTCCGTGATGCGCTCACGCAAGCGCCCGATGAGCGGGCCTTGCGCGAAAACGGAGGTTGTCAGGAAAGCGATGGTGAGAAGAAGGATCTGCTTTGGGATGGAGGAGTGCATCGCGTCATCAAATGCCGCCCAGCGGCTTCGGTTACACAAAATCTTCACCCTTTTGTCATCAGGGTGCGGGCAGCAGTTGCAGCGCATCCAAAATGACAAAGCCATCCGTGTCAGTATTGCGGACGGTGATGGTGGTATCGCCAGCGAGTTCGACGCTGCCGATGCTTCGGAAAGCTTCGCCAGAGGGCAACGGCTTTGTTTGATCGACTTTGATCTCGGTCTTGCGGCCACCGCTTTCAATCGTCACCGGCACTTTCGTGGCGCGAGTCTCATGCGCGGAATAGGCCATGCGCAGGTCGTAGCGACCGCTTTGAGGCACTTGGAGGCGGAAAACAGCCACGCACTCGCCATCGCCGCGCTTGTCGTCGTGGAGGTAGCCGGTGCCGAGGTGTGGCTTGAAATTCGAGGAACGGCTCCAGGGGCCTTTAAGCTCCGCCTGTGCATCATCGAGCACGATGCCGGGAAGCAATTTCGGATCGATATTCATCGCGCCCTTCGGCTCGGGTGGCAAATCGGCGAGCACGGGCAGCTCCAGCACCTGCTTCTGCGCCAGCAGGCGCTCACGCAGCGCCGGATACGGCAGCTTTTGCACGTCGAGATGCTGTTTCGCGCTCAAAGCGGCCGCGATGCCCGCGCTTTGACCGAGGATCATCCACGTCGGCTCCACGCGGATGGATGAGATGCCGACATGGGTGCAGGACAGCGCCACCGGCACGAGCAGGTTCGCGCATTCGGCGGCCTTCGGCGTGATAGCGCGATATGGGATGTGATACGCGTAGCCGTGCTTCCTTCCTGGCACGCGCACCGGCATGATCGTGCCTTCATTGATGACGAACTCGCCCGTGCCCACGCGCTGGCAGTCGTGCGAGTCGATGGGGAAGGACGACACCACGATCGCGTCGTCCTTCTTCGGCTCATCCATGATGTCTTTTTGTGAAACGATGTATTCGCCGATCATGCGGCGTCCTTCACGGACATAGAGCTGCGGCGACCAGTGGCCGTAATCAGCGAACTCATCTTTGCAGAGGCCGATTTGACCGTATTCCTCGCGGATCGCGGCAGGCACGGCGGGATCGGTGCTGAGGAAGTGATGCATCTCCAGAGTGTATTGCTTGTGCGCCTCCCAGATGGTCGCGCGACCGGCCTCATCCGCCTCGCTCCAGCCATTGCACGCTCCCATGAGGCCCATGGAGAACTGTTTCCCGATGCCGTTGTTCGCGTCGAACTTGTTCCCCGGTAGCGGATACAGATCCCACAGCAGATGCGGGCGTTTTTCCTGCGCAAAGTAGCGCCTCAGGATCTCCCAGCGCGCGGGATCGTAGTTCGCCGGCTTCGGGAAAGGCACGCGATTCGCCGCGTCCTTCGTCACGCAAAGACGGAAGCTGTAGATCATGACATTCTTGTCGCCTTCTTCATCAGGACCGGCATCCGTCGCGGTGATGAAGGGCAGGGGTTTCCCATCGGCTCCGAGGCCTGACATGGCCATTTTCTTCTTCGGATACTGCTTCCCCGCGAGCGACTCGCCGAACTCCTTTCGCCCCTCGCGACCAATCGTCCAACGCACACCCGCCGCCGCCATCAAATCGCCCTCGTAGGTGCCATCAATGAAGGTTGCGGCTTCGTACTCGCCATCCGTCGTGATGAGCTTCGCGATGCGCGAGCCGTCTTTCGTCACCGATTTGAGCACACGCTTGGTCAGCACCTTCACGCCCGCTTCATCCAGCATCTCCCGCGTGATCTTCGCGGCCACATGCGGCTCGTAAGTCCAGTGCGTGTGGTTCTTCACATTCACCTGATAAGGCAAAGCGACGCCACGCTGCTGGTAGTCCTTTTCCACCCGTGCATGCCATTCATCAAAGAGCCCCATCACCGTGCTGCGCACCGTCTGATTCGAATCCGAGAAGCAAAGTCCGCCTGTGTTCACGCCGCCCACATGCGCCGTCGGCTCCAGCAGCACCACCGAAGCTCCTTCACGAGCCGCAGCGATGGCTGCGCAGAATCCACCCGGCGTGGCTCCATACACGATGACATCCGCTTCCGTGGCGGCGTGGGCGGAGATGGTTAGCGCGATAAAGAGAGCAGCGAGTCGTGTCATGGCAGTATATAAGGATGATCAGGGCGCGCTTTGGACACGAATGTTTTCGTAAAAACCACTCCGAACATCAACCTCATGGATGAGGTCATCGAGTTTATTGATTCGTCCAGACGCGTGTTTGAGCTAGAGTTGGGGCAATAAAGACCTGCGTTTTAATCAAGTGCCGCACTACGCCATCTCGAACCCATCAAACTTATGAATTCAGAGCGCCTTCAATTCACCACCGACGACGGGCTGTCGCTGCACTACAAGACATGGAATGTGCAGGGAGCCAGCAAGGCGCTGGTGCTGCTGCATCGTGGGCATGAACACGCAGACCGTTGGGATACCGTGGTGCCATCATTGGCGATGCCGGATACGGCGATTTATGCGTGGGAGGCACGCGGGCACGGCCAGTCGCCGGGGCGGCGGGGACATGCCACAGGGTTCATGGAGTATGTGCGTGATCTCGATACGTTTTTTCATCACCTGCAAAAGGTGCACGGGATGGTGCCGGAGCGCACGGTGGTTGTAGCGCACAGCGTCGGTGGTGTCGTGGCGGCGGCTTGGGTGCATGACTTCGCACCACGCATCGCAGGACTTGTCCTGGCGACACCAGCGCTGGAGGTTAATTTGATGGTGCCGGGAGCGCTTACGGGCATCCGGGCGATGCAGAAGCTCAAGGAGGATGCCACGATCAAAAGTTATGTGCGGGGGTCGTGGCTGACGCGCGACTTGAACGCTGCAGCCACCTATGATGTCGACACGCTGATCTCGAAGGACATCTCTGCCAAGATCCTCGTCGATCTTTTTGACACGGCGAAGCGGGTGATCAGCGACGCGGAAGTCATGGACCGGCCTCTTTTACTATTCTCCGCAGGAGCAGATCAAGTGGTCAAAAAGCGTGCCATTGATGCGCTCTACACCAATTACGGCAGCGAGCAAAAGACACACCTCACGCTCAAAGGAGCACGTCATGCCATCTTCCATGATTTGTGCAGAGAGGAAGTCTGCGGCGTGATCAAGCGCTTCGCTGAACGCTGCATCGCAAGCTTCACCCCACTGCGTCTGGAGGCCGATCTGACACATCCTGCGACAAATGCCGAGTTTGCCGAACTAAAGAAGCCGTTGCCATCGCCATCATTTCGCGGGTTGTCATACATTGTGCAGCGTGCGGCGCTCGGCACCACTGGCAGGCTGAGCCAGGGCATCCGCATCGGCCACGCGACTGGTTTCGACTCTGGCGAGTCGCTCGATTACGTTTATGAAAACAAGGCACGGGGCAATCTGCTCATCGGCAAGGTGATCGACTATTTCTACCTCAACGCGATTGGCTGGCGCGGGATACGTCAGCGTCGTGCATGCATGAATCAGGCGCTGAAATACGCGCTGAAACAAACACGGGAGGCAAACCTGCCGTTGCAGCTCATGGACATTGCCGGCGGGGCTGGGCGCTACCTGCTGGATGTGTTGGAGAACCCTGAATTTGGTTTTGACCTGCGCATTCTCTGTCGTGACTGGAGCGAATCTGCGCTGGCGACTGGCCGCGCGGCGGCTCAGCAACTCGGGTTCAACGACCGCATCACGCATGTGCGGGGCGATGCCTTTGATGAGACCTCGCTCGCGAATGTGGAGCCGAAACCTTCCGTGGCAGTGGTCTCGGGGTTGTATGAATTGTTCCCTGAGAATGACAAACTTCAGCGCTCTTTGCGTGGTTTGTTCAGCGCGGTGAATCCAGGTGGCTGGCTCATCTACACCGGCCAGCCCTGGCATCCGCAGGTGGAGATGATCGCACGCACGCTGACGAATCGAGATGGGCAATTCTGGGTGATGCGCCGTCGTCCGCAGATTGAGATGGACGCCCTGGTCGGGGCGGCTGGCTTCAAGAAAGAGAAGCAGTGGATCGATGATTTTGGCATCTTCACCGTCAGCATTGCGCGCAAACCAATGGCATGAACAGAGCTCAACGTGAACCCGGCCTTCTTTGGCCTGCACTCTGGCGGCTTGCTCTTGCTGGAGCCGCCTTCGTGATCGTTTACAGTGGCTGCAATCATTTCACGGCTGCACGTGGAGATGTGCCAACGCTCATGTTCGAATGGGAGCGGCATATCCCTTTCGTGCGGGAGTTGGTGGTGCCGTATTGGTCGCTAGACCTGTTTTTCTGCGGCGCGTTCTTCATGTGCCGCAGCAGGCACGAGCTGAACTTGCTCACGAAGCGCCTCATCGCCGTCACCATCGCCAGCGGTGTTTGTTATCTGCTGTTTCCGCTGAAACTGGCGCTTCCCAGGCCTGAGCCAGTGGGCTGGACGGCACCGCTGTTTCACGTGCTCTACTTCAATGATCTGCCCTATAATCTAGCTCCTTCGCTGCACATCAGTCTTCGCTCGCTGGTGTGGGTGTTTTATGGTGCCCATCTCACGGGCTGGCTGCGTACTTCGGTAAAGGTGTGGTTCATCCTCATCGGGCTCTCCACTCTCCTCGTGTGGCAGCATCATCTGGTGGATGTGGCGGGCGGTTTTGTCATGGGTTGGGCCATTGCAGCTTTGATTCCCGATCCCCGACAACTGGGCACTCGCAATCCATCGCGCCACTATGCACTGCGCTATGGTGCTGGCGCGACGGTGTGTGTGGCGTTGAGTTTTGTCTCTATCTTCTTTGTTTGGCCTGCCGTGTCTTGTGGGATCATGGCGCTGGCCTATGTCACGGGCTTGTCACGACTCCTGGGCAAGGAAAATGGCACGCTCTCACCTGCCTCTGAGTGGTGTCTTCTACCCATGCTCATCGTGACTGCACAGATCCAGCGCAAGTGGCTCAAGCGACGGCCCGGATGGCATGAAGTCACACCTGGTGTCTTCTTTGGCCGCAAAGTCACCAAGGCCGAAGCTGCGAATCTCACTCAAGGCGGCGATCTCGCGGTGATCGATCTTACCGCCGAATCAAACGCACCCGTGGCCTTCCGTGAGAATGCTCATTATCACAATCTGCCTCTCCTTGATCTTGTGCCACTGAAGCCTGAACACATCACTGCGGCGTTGCATCTGATCCGTGAAGAGCGCGCAACTGGACGTCGTGTTTTTCTCCACTGCCAGCTTGGCTTGCAGCGCTCCGCATTGATCGCGGCGCACTGGCTCGTCGATAGTGGTGAGGCGACTGATCTGGAACAGGCAAAAGCAAAGCTTCGAATAGTGGAGCCAGCCGTGTTGATTTAGATCCACGTTTGGCGACAACTGCGGAAACCGACACCGGGCACGCGATGCCTGTTATCAACCCGGGTTCCTTCGCAGAAACAGGAAGCCGAAGCGCGCCATATCACGAGGCCGTCATGCACCTGTCCTGCCAAAGCCGCTCTCATTCTGTGCCTCGGAATTACGCCAAAAGTGGTTTGGCAAGGCTGGGCAGGAGGAGAATGATGCGAGGCATGATGTGTCAGGCGATCAGGTCATCGACGATGCGCCCATGCACGTCCGTGAGGCGGAAATCGCGGCCGGCGTGGCGGAAGGTGAGCTTCTCGTGGTTCATGCCGAGCTGGTGCAGAATGGTGGCGTGCAGGTCGTGGACCTCGACCGGATTTTCGAGGGTGTATTTGCCAATGTCGTCGGTGGTGCCGTGGATGTGGCCGGGCTTGAAACCGCCTCCCGCGAGCCAGACACTGAAGCAGTCGCGATGATGCCCACGTCCGTTTTTTCCCTCGCGAGTGGGCGTGCGGCCGAACTCGGTGGCCCAGAGCACGATGGTGTCGTCCAACATGCCGCGCTGTTTGAGATCAGTGATGAGCGCGGCGGTGGGTTGATCGACGTTTCGCGCGAGATCGGCGTGCTCCTTCATGTCGCCGTGGGAGTCCCAGTTCGGCCGTGAGCCAGTGTCGATGAGCTCGATGAAGCGCACGCCTCGCTCGGCGAGACGACGCGCCACGAGGCACTGCCAGCCGAAGTCCGCGCCCGGGCCTTTGAGCTTGCGATCCAGGCCGTAGAGGCGGCGGATGTGCTCCGGCTCCTGGGTGATGTCGAAGGCCTCCGGCGCGGCCTGCTGCATCTGAAAGGCAGTTTCAAAGGATTTGATGCGCGCGGCCAGCGCGGTGTCGTGCTGGCGTGTGGCGAAGTGCTTTTGGTTCAGCTTGCTGACGAGGTCCAGCTCCAGCGGCTGGAGGTCTTTCGACGCAGCAGGCGTGCGCAGATTGGCGATGGGCGTGTCGCCCGGAATGACGCGCGTGCCCTGATGCGCGGCGGGCAGGAAGTCGCTGGCATAGACCTGTGTGCCGCCATACGGCAGGTGCGGGCAGATGACGATGAAGCCGGGCAGGTTGGAATTGAAGCTGCCGAGCCCGTAACTCACCCACGAGCCCATGCTGGGCCGCGCAAAGGTGGGCGAGCCGGTGTGCATGCCCAGCGTGGCCTCGCTGTGATCAAAGTGGGAGGCTTTCATGCTGCGGACGAGGCAGATATCATCCATCACGCCGCGCAAATGCGGAAACAGATCGCTCACCTCCGTGCCGCAACGCGTGTTCCGCCCCGTGCCGAAGATGTTGCCCATCAGCTTGTCCTTGCCCGTGCCATCGCGGCCTTTGGCGATGGGTTTCGGATCAAAGGTGTCGATGTGTGAGACGCCGCCCGTCGCGTAGATCATGATCACGCGGCGTGCCTTCGCCTTCGTGTGTGAGCGATGCGGCGAGAGCGGATCATCCGCCGCCAGCAGCTCGGAAAGCAAGCCCGGCATTAGCAGCGGACTGCGGCAGAGGAGGGAGCGGCGGGTGAGGGACATGATTTCTAATCGAGATACAAAAACTCATTCAGCCGGAACAAGCTGCGCGTCACGCTGGCCCACGCTGCGGCTTCATCATCGGCTTTAGCGCGCACGGTTTGGAGATGCTGGAGCATCAGCTCCCGTTCCTCAGCGTTGGGTGATCTTGCCAAGGTCGTTCGGAAGGCTTGGTCGAGGCGCTGAGTGTCGTTCGTGTGCTCCTTCATGAGCGTTTTAGCAAACAAGTCGGCCTGCTCGTGTAGGAAGTCGTCGTTCACGAAGTAGAGGGCTTGCAGGGCTGTGACGGAGCTGTCGCGGGTGGCGGTGCAGACGTTCGCGTCGGGACCGTCGAAGGTTTGCAGGTAGGGCTTGGCGGTGAGGCGCTTGGTCATGAGATAGACGCTGCGCTTGTGGCTCGGATAGTCGTCCTTGAAGGGATGATGCTGGGTGTATTTCCAGTCCTTGCTCGGCGGGATGGGGTAGGGCTGCGTCTGCGGCGTGGCATCAAGCGCACCGCTGATGAGCAGCAGCGTGTCGCGCAGGGATTCGGCATCGAGACGCTGGCGGTTGGACTTCCAGTAAAGCGTGTTGCCAGGATCGCTGGCGAGATTGTCCGGTGTGTCGGCGCAGGCCATCTGGTAGGTGCGCGAGCTGACGATGCGGCGGTGCAGATGCTTCAATGACCAGCCGTGGCGCATGAAGTCGAGCGCGAGCCAGTCGAGCAGCTCAGGATGCGTGGGTGCCTCGCCACGCAGACCGAAGTCGCTGGTGCTGGGCACGAGTCCGCGGCCAAAATGCCGCTGCCAGACTCGGTTCACGATGACCCGTGCGGTGAGCGGATTTTTCGGGTCGGTGATCCACTTCGCCAGCTCCAGCCTGCCGCTGTTTTTTTGCGCTTCCGCAGGCAAAAGCTGACCGCCCAGGATGTCGATAAACTTGCGCGGCACCTCGGCACCAGGGCGGTCCGGCTCGCCCTTCATTTGCAGGCGGGCATTCACGGGCCGCGATTCCTGCACGGCGTAGGCTGCGGGCAGCACGGGGATTTTTTTCAGATGATCGGCGAGCCTTTCACCCGCGCTTCGCGCCCGCCTGAGCATGGCATCGTGGTCATCTTTCATCCGGCGTTGCTCGTGAATGTCAGCCGTGCGCTCGCGGCTGGCATTGTCGATGGCCTTCGCCTCACATTCAGCCAGCAGGCGGTCCAGTTCGGCGGTGAGCCGGGCGGTTTCTTTTTCAAAAGGCTTTAACTTCTCCGCCGTCTCCTGCGCGGGAACGAGCGGCACAAAGTCACGCTGTGTCTGGAACAGCTCCAGGCCCGGCTGCGGATAGCGCGTGCTGGCGAAGATGCCGTAGAGCCCGTAGTAGTCGCGCATCGACACGGGATCGAATTTGTGATCATGGCAGCGCGCGCAGCTCAGCGTGAGGCCCATGACCGTGCGGCCGAGATTGTCGATGGTGTCCTCGATGGTCAGATGCCACGGATAGCGCTCGACGAGCGAGCCAAAGCGCCGCGCCATGGCGAGATAACCGGTGGCGATGACCTGGCGGTTCTTTTCCTCCTGCGACTTCGCGGGCAGCAAATCTCCCGCGATCTGCTCGGTGAGGAAGCGATCATAGGGCACATCATCGTTGAGCGATTCGATGAGGTAATTCCGGTAAAGGTAAGCCTGCGGGATGGGGAAGTCGGAGTTGTCGCCGGCGGTGTCCGCGTAGCGCACCCAGTCCATCCAATGCCGCGCCCAACGCTCGCCGTAGGCTTTGGAAGAGAGGAGGGATTCTATGAGATCTGACGGGGTTGACCGGATTGACGGATTGGGAGGCAAGCCGGTGAGATCATACGAAAGCCGCCGGATCAAAGCATGCGGCTCCGCATCCGGCGCGGCAGTGAGCCCTGCGGCCTCACATTTCGCCTGGATGAAGAAATCTATCTCATTGCGCGGCCATGCTTTATCCTTCACCGCAGGCAGTGCAGGCTCACGAATCGGCTGAAAGGCCCAATGCCGGCTCGTGGGCTTCGCAGCGGTCACGGGCGTGCTGTTTTCAGGCCAAACTGCACCCGCCGCGATCCATCGACGAAGTGTCTCGATCTCTGCCGATGCCAAACGCTCTCCCTTCGGCGGCATTTGCTCATCCTTGTGCGTGGAGGTGATGCGCTTGAGCAGCTCGCTTTCCTCCGGCTTGCCCGCGACGATGGCGCGGTGCCCGGAGTCCGCTTGCACGAAGGCAGCGGCTTTTTGATCGTAACGCAGACCACCGTTTTGCTCCTCCGGCCCGTGGCATTTCACACACCGCGCTTCAAAGATCGGCCGCACCTCTCGCGCAAAGTCCGGCGGCTCCGCAGCAAGAGTGGGAAGCGAGATCAGGAGTGGCAGCCAGCGGTGCATCATCGGGAAAAGCGTTCAGGATTCAGGATGCGGCGCTTGCCAGCCTCCAGATGGCTCACCATGAGTGCGGCAGCCTTTTCGCCATCCCCCGAGAGCACGGCGGCGATGATCGCCTCGTGCTCGGCGATGCTTTCCGCCGGGCGGCTGCGATCTGAGTCCGTCACACGCAGGATCACCTGGTGAATCTTGTCCCGCAGACGCTCCATCGTGGTCGTGATCTCGCGGTTCTGCATGAAGGAGCCGAACATGAAATGCATCTGCTCATCCAATAGCATCAGCCGCCGCAGATCGTTCTGCTTCAGGGCGGCTTTCTGCGCCTTCAGATTGTCCTGGAGCTGCCGCTGCTGCTCAGCGCCGAGTTTCCCCGCGATCTTCCGCACCACCCAGCACTCGATGGCCTCGCGCAGCTCGTAGTGATCCACGATGTCTTCCACGCTCATGCCACGCACCACGATCCCTTGTTGGGCGGAGATCGTCACGAAACCCTCCGCCTCCAGCCGCTCCAGCGCCACATGCACCGGTGTCTTGCTCATCTCGAGCTGCTGCGCGAGCTGCCGCTCTGATAAAAACGTGCCCGGAGGAAACTCCCCGCTCACGATCAGCCGCCGCAGCTCCGTGTAAGCGCGGGATTGAAGGCGTGAAGGGGCAATCGTTGGGTTGGCAGCAGTGGCGGGCATGTGGCGTAAACGCTCGCATTTTTTGGAATCTTACTGGTATGCCAGATGGAAATAAAAGAAGCGCTCCCTACCTTCAGACGACCTCGCTTCAGCGCGGCAAAGAACCCAGAGTCGCTATTTCCTCTTCACTCAGCGCACGAGCAAAGACCGCCAGGCCGCCGATGCGTCCCGCGAAGAAGTTTCCCCAGGTGCCTCCACGATGCACGGCACCGACGGTGAAGGGCGAGCCTTCTTTGCCGCCATCAAAAAGACCATCGGCATACGGAAACGGATTGTAGTGCTCCAGCGCGTCCAGCCTGCCATTCACATACAGGCGCGACTCCTTCGCGTCATAGCACAGCACGAGGCACTGCCACGACTTCATCGGGATCTCCGTGGCGCCACTGGAGTAGGTGATGCAGACGCCATGACCTGGCGTGGGGCCGCCGACAGCGGAGACATGACCATGGATGCGGCTCACCATCGGGTAGCGCTTCATCTCATCCGCTCGCGTGCCGACTGGCGCATTGAGAAAAAGGCAGTACTGCCTCTTTCCGCGCGTCTCATCCCACACTCCCGCAATGGCCTGCCAGGGGATCTTGTCTTCGCGATAAACCCACGCAGCGACCGTCACCTGCGCGTCCTTGCCATGAATGTCGAGCGCTCCGATTTCCTTGCGCTCGATCATGAGCCACTGGCCGCGTTTGATCCGCGCCGCATAAGGTCCGAAAACGCCGCCCTCAACTCGCTCAACCGGTCCTTTCATCTCCTGGAGTTTCAAATCGCCCGAAACACGCGGCTGGCCGCCCTCCTCCTGAAAATTCCAAAACGCGACCAAGTCCGGCATGGCCTTCAGGATTGCCGCCGCGTCCTTTTTGCCACCTTTGCGAGCCTGCACCGCTTTGTGCGCCGTCTCCTGCAAAAAGCGCGCATAGGCGGCATCGAAACCTTTCGGGATGTAGCTGTTCCCGACGGCGCTCTCGTCAAACAGCACCTCATACCACACGCAGGCACCGAGATACTCGCCCGCGAGATTCGCATGATGGCCGTCCATGCCGAGAGAGGTCTTGCCCTCTTTCGTGCTCCAGCGCCAGCCGAAATGCAGCGAATGCGTTTGATCGGGCAGCTCGGGCTTTTTGGCCGTTTTGGGATCGAAGCCGCTCACCGGCTTGAAGCCCCATTTTGCATCCGTGTCGGCGGTGAACATCGCATCGCCCACCGGGATGATTTTCGCGCCAAACTCGGCGGCGAGCTTGTCGTAGGCCGCCGTGAGGCCGCGATACATCTCCTCCTGCGTTTTCGGCTCGCCGGGTTTCGGCTCCTTCACGGCAAAACGCGGATCATCCACTCGATACGCCCACGTTTGATGAATCAGCAGCTTCGCCTGCGGCGCATGTTTCACGATCAAATCCCGCAGGATGCCCGCATACGGCTGGTAGGTGGCGAAGTCGTGGCTCTTGATGCTCGCCTGCTGGATCGTGACGTAGTCCCACTTGTCGGCGGTGAGGTTGCCGATGAGATCTTGGCCGTTCGTGTAAAGCCGCGCCTTGCCCTCCGTCTTCGTCTTGTCCGCGTGCACCTGAAACGACGACCCGCCGATGACGAGCGAGTTGTGGATCAACGTGTGCCCGCCCGCCAGCGCGAGATCATCGAGATGATTCGTCGCGTTGCGGGAGAAGCTGTTCCCGATGGTGAGGATGCTGACCGTTTTGGCCTCTCCGGCATGAGAAGCGGCAGCCAATAGTAAGAGTATGACAAAGGATAGAAGAGTCTTCATAGCTTCATGCGTAGCTAGCTGTGAGCAATGCACAATCACTCAGCACCCATAGCTGGCAGCTCATCACACAGCGCCAGCGCCTTCAGCGCCTGGCACGTCGCGATGTAGGTGATGTAGTGGTAGTTCCCGCGATACAGCGAGTGCATCCACCAGCGGCCGGAGACGCGCTGTTCCTTCTTGAGCCACGCGATGGCTTTCTGAAGGCGCTCGTCTTTCGCAGGCACACCGCTTTGACGCATCAGCACGACCGCGAACGCGGTCATGTAGGCATCGCTGTCGGGTTTGGCGGCATCGGGGAGGCTGGTGATGAGTTTTTGGACGGTTTCGCTGACTTCGAAGTGCCAGTCGTTCAGCGCGGAGAAGTCACGCGTGCTCCAGCCGCCGTCGGCGTGTTGTTTGGAAGAGAGCAGCTTGAGCGCGGCCTCGCGTTTTTCGGCGGAAACGAGCTCGGGCAGGTAAAAGGCGAGTTGAAGGCTCAGGACGCGATCCCAGTCATTTTTCGGTTCGGTAGTGCGCAGCCACGTTTTGAGCTTTTCGACCTTTTCGAGCAGTTTTTCGTCTTTGAGGCCCTCGAGCCATCCTGGAGCTGCGGTGATGGTGCGCACGGCTTGCAGCGAGAGCTCGAAGTCGGTGGTGATGTGCGGGATTTCGACCTCGCCATGGCTCACAAAGGCTCCGTTGGCCGCTTGGCGCTCAAACATGTCGCGGATCGACCGCTCGGTGTGCTCGCTCGTTTTGCCGGTGAGATGCTTGTCCCACTCCGCGAGACCCAGCGAGCGCCACACCGCGCTGAAAGCGCCCGGCATGTGCTTGTAGCCGCTCTTCGTGGCCGTCTCCTTCACCTCTTTGACCTCCTTCGGCACGAACTCGATGAAGTCCGCCTCGATCTCCTCGCTCGGTTTGCCGAGCTGCGGAATCAAAGCGGGCCGCTCGCTGAGATAAGGCCCCGTCGTGTGGCAGTTCACGCAGGACTTCTCTCGCACCCAGGAGGTCGCGCCGTCTTCGAGATACTTCGCCGCCGCCTTCACCGACTCCGCACCAAATTGCGCCACACGTGGCTCCTCCGCCGACGGGATGCTCACCTTGATCTCACCCGACTCGTATTGAAACGCAGGCTTCGGTTTCGGCGCGGGTGTTTGCGCGGCGAGAAGGACAGATGTGATGAACAGAACAGCGAGAGCGAGTTTCATGCGGCATTCAAACGTTCCGCCGATGCCTCATTTCTCCGCCACCCGCGTGATGAACCACTCCACCGCAGCAGAGAGTGTGTGAGCTCCGGCTTCGTCGTGCAACTCGACTTGGATGGTGACCAGCGCACGCCCCTTCGCCTCCAATTCCGAGCGCAGGCCCTCGATACCCTCCGGTGCAGATGCGGTGGAGGTAAGCTCTCCGTGCGCGGGCTTCCTGAACTTCGACTCCATGCGGCGCACCACCGGCACGATGCCTGCCATGTCGCCGATGGCCCGTAGCAAAAACTCGCCGCTGCTTGCCTCCGCCAGCGCAAGCTGCGCGCTGGCATGAACGGTGCCGAGGTGATTGAGATATTGTCCACCCGCCGGGAGCCGCAGCACCTTCGCCGGATCATCCGCGATTTGCAGGTCCAGCAGCCGGTTAAAGGGAAGTTCGATGACGCTATTCATGTGAGGACTCGTGGGGTTTCCCATACGCACGCTCCACCTTCGCCACGCGGAGTTGATAATCGGCATACCAGACCTGTTTTCCCGTCTCCTGCGCGATGCGGTGCTCGGTGTTTGCCTTCCAGTTCGCGATGGCCTGCGTGCTCTCCCAATACGAAACCGTGATGCCAAAGCCGCCCGCCCCCCGGGCACTCTCCACGCCGAGAAAGCCAGGCTGCTCATGCGCCAGCTCCACCATGCGCTCTGCCATGTCGCCATAGCCCTGATCCCCCTCCGTGCGCTGCGAGGTGAAGATGGCCGCGTAGTAGGGCGGCGGCGGTGTTTGGGCAAAGGCGGGGGCGGACATGGAATCAAAGAGGCTTGTGCATGCACAACGAGCCGCCGGCCTCCGGCACATAGATGGCCTGGGCAAAACCGGCGGCGGCGTAGATTCGGCGCGCGTGGTGGTTGTTTTCCTGCACTTCGAGTGTGAGGCGGCAGCAGCCCAGCTCGCCGGCGCGCGCGGCCACCGCCTCCATGAGCCGTTTGCCGATACCGCGACCTCGATGCGCAGGCTGCACAAAGTAGTCCATGATGTAAAGCAGCCGCCGAGCGGCGAACGTGGAGAAGCCGAGAAAACAAATCGCCAACCCCACCGCCTCTCCACCGACAAACGCCAGGAATACATGCGTCGTGGGATGCTGGCGCAGACCGGGGATGAGATCACGCCGCGTCTGCTCGGACAAAGGATGCCCGTCGCCCATCGGATCAGCTGAATATTGATCCAGCAGCAGCAGGGTGGCCTGCGCATGGTCTTCGCATGCGAGATCGGCTTCGAGGATGGTGATGGAGTCGTTCATGCGAGTTTCCGGTAATAGTAAGTGGTGCTGCAAAAGCCACCATCGGGGTAAAGCGCGAAATTGGGCACATCACCCACACGCACCCAGCCGAGGCGCTCATACAATCGCGCGGCATCGCCGCCGGTGACGGCATCGAGCACGAGCAGAGTGCGGCCAGCAGCCTTCGCAATTTCCTCGGCGGCTTTCATCAAGGCTTCGCCGAGGCCCTGGCGTCGTGCGCGGCGATGCACGAGCATCTTGGCGACATCGGCGCGGTGCGGCTGGTTCTCCGGCAGGTCGAGGATGAGCTGTACAGTGCCGCAGATGCCCTGCGCGTCCTCCGCGACGAGCAACAGGCGTTTTCCAGCCGAGACATCGTCCGTCACGCGTTGCCAGAAGGCCAGCGCCCGCTCCCGCGTGAAAGGGTTCATGAAACTGACCGATGCACCGCTCGCCACGCAGTCCATGAGCACATCGGCGAGCTGGTCGATCTGCGCGGTGCTGACGACATCGTGCTGGCGGAGGTTCATGCGCCGATGATGCCGCCGTCTTGCCTTCGGTCAAACTCGGGAAGTGCTTGAGGCCACGCACGGGCGAGCGCAGAGATGATGACCATGCCCGAAGTCCCGCCACCTCCGCATCAACCGCTCGGCGAAATCGTCGCCGACTGGCGCGAGCCGCCGTTTCCAGTCTGCGAGGTGATGCACGGCCGTTTTTGCCGACTGGAACCGCTCGATGCCGCGAAGCATGCGCGGCCGCTTTTCGATGCCTACGCGCTCGATCCGCAGGGCTCCGGCTGGACTTACCTGCCCTACGGCCCGTTTGAGGTGTTTGAGGACTTTCGCGCGTGGCTGGAGCGGCAATGCAGTACTGGTGATCCTCTGTTCTTTGCCATCGTCGATCCTGCGAGCGGCGAAGCGGTCGGCGTGGCGAGCTATCTTCGCATCACGCCGTCCTGTGGCTCCATCGAGGTGGGTCATCTGCATTTCTCGCCCAAACTGCAACGCACGCCAGCCGCCACCGAAGCGATGTATCTCATGATGCGTCACGCCTTTGAACTCGGCTACCGCCGCTATGAGTGGAAGTGCGATTCGCTCAACGAACCTTCGCGCAAGGCCGCGCTGCGTCTCGGCCTTTCTTTCGAGGGTATTTTTCGACAGGCCACCGTCCGCAAAGGTCGCAACCGTGACACCGCGTGGTATGCCGCCATCGACAAAGAATGGCCCGCGCTCAGCGCTGCCTTCGAGCAATGGCTCAGCCCGTCGAATTTCGGTGCTGAAGGCCGTCAGCGTGTGAGTTTGTCATCGCTCACATGGTCAATTTTGAAGTGAACACACCCTTCTTTGGGATCGGCTGATCACACGATCTCCCGGATCACCTCGCCGAAGTCGATCTCCAGGCGTTTGCGGCCGGGATACTCCATGCGGTGAGAGTCGATGCCGAGCTGGCGGAGCAGGGTGGCGTGGATGTCCGTGACGTAGTGTGGATGCTCCACGGCGTGGAAGCCGAGGTCGTCCGTGCTGCCGTGGGCTATGCCGCCTTTGATGCCGCCGCCGGCCATCCAGACGCTGAAACCATACGGATGATGATCCCGCCCATCGGTGCCCTGCGAGCCAGGAGTGCGACCAAACTCGGTGGCGAAGACGACGATGGTTTCTTCAAACAATCCGCGCTGTTTGAGGTCGGCGATGAGGCCTGCGATGGGCTTGTCCACCTGAGCGGCGAGCTTGCTGTGGTTCTCACGCAGCTTCGAGTGGCTGTCCCACGCGCCAGCAGCACCATCACCATGCATGATTTGGATGAAGCGCACGCCGCGCTCTACGAAGCGACGCGCAGCGAGGAGCTGCTCACCGAAAGGTTTGGTCACGGCGTGATCGAGGCCATACATCTTCTTCGTGGCCTCGCTCTCGCGCTCGAAGTTCACCACGTCGGGCACATCCTTTTGCATGTGATAGGCCAGCTCGTAGGACTTGATCCGCGCCGCCAGCGCCGGGTCATCGGGATAACGAAGAGCGCTGAGGCGGTTGAGTTTTCCCGCCAAAGTAAAGCGCGCCGCCTGCTCCACATCCGTCATGGCGATCTCTGGCCGGGCATAGGCCAGCGGGTTCTTCGGGTCGATCTTGAGGTTCACCGCATCGTAGGCCGGGCCGAGGTAGTGACCGTCTTTGAGATCAAAGAAACGAGGGCCGATGTTGATGAACTGCGGCAGGTTGTCATTGAGCGATCCGAGCCCGTAAGTCACCCACGCGCCGATGGTGGGGTGACGTCCGTCGAGCATGTGCTTGCCAGAGTGGAACTGCACCTGCGCGCCATGATTGTCATCCGTGGTCCACATGCTGCGGATGATGGCGAGGTCATCCACCGAGTCGCGGAGGTGCGGGAACCAGTCACTCACCTCGAGACCGCTCTGCCCTCCTTTGCGGAAGCCGATCTGGAGCGGGTAGATCTTGTTCCGCTGCTGGCCGTTCGCGTCATTCACCACCACCACGCGCACCTTCTTCCGCCGCTCAGGATCGAGCACGGCTTTATAAGGCGTCTCGGCGATGCTTTTGCCCGCATACTTATTGAGCAGTGGCTTTGGATCGAAGCTCTCCATGTGGCTCACGCCACCACGCATGAAGAGCCAGATCACATTCTTCGCCCTCGGCTGAAAGTGCGGCTTCCCATCAGGAAACTCCGGCAATGTGACTCCCCGCGCCTCGCGCTGAAGCAGCGACTGCAAAGCCACGCCCGCAAAGCCCAGCCCGACATCGGACAGGAAGGCACGGCGTGGCAGGTGATCATTCATGGGACTCAACTACGGAAGTTGTCACCGTGGCATTGCGGCTAGGCCGAAAGTTCTCGGCAGTAAAGATGATGCGGGTGTTATGTAGCTGTCAGCTCCCCGAGTAGCGGAGGCATCTTGATCCCATGAGCGAGAATGTCGCGTCGTGAAGTGGTCATGATTCGATCACCTGCTCTGCGCTTTCACCACCTTGATGTTCGTGAACTCGGTGTAGCAGGGGCGGGTGGGGGCCCAGGAGACGTCGCTGCCGCCGTGGAAGGTCTCGAAGTAGAGGCTGTCCACGTTGAAGGTTTCCGCGCTGCGCCACTCCATGTCGGTGCGCTCGACGACGAGCCGCTCGCCCTGGCCGGGCAGCGTGATCCACACGCGAAGGAGGCCGTCGCGCTGACCGCCGGTGTTCATCACGACAGCGAGCCGCACCTGGATGGGCTTGCCTGTGGGGAAGCGGAAGTCTTCGGGAAAGGCAAAGCTCTCGCCATACTTCTCGGGTTGGTTCTTGTGATACACATAGGCCTCGCCGCGACCATCCTTGCGCCACATGAGACGGGCGGAGAAGCCATTCGCGCCATCCGCAGGCCGACCACCGCTGACGTTTTCTGGCCCGCCGCAGAGCCCTGGTAGTTTACCGCCTTTCACGAAGTCGAAGTCTTGGTTGAACCGCAGCGTGTAGTGCAACTCCGCCGCCTTGTGTTTGCCGATGGGCCAGCGCCAGCCTGTGCCGCCCTTCTCTGGGCCGATGCCGCCGACAGCGTAGTTCACACGCAGCCACTTCACACTTTCGCGTTCTTTGAGCTGCACATGACCTTCCTGGATGCCGTCTTCAAACTCGCAGCCCGGCCAGTCCTGCTTCCAGCGCTCCACCCTGTAGTCCCCCGACTCACCACTGAGCGCCACGGTGATGGGCAGTTCGGCGGCCTGGAGCAGCGGCGACAAAAGAAGCGCGGGGAGGAGAATTCGCAGGGAGGACATGAGTGCTTCACTCAGACTCCAGAACCGAAATTCAAGTGTTATGATTGAGCCGACACTCGCCAGCAGGTATGAGAACAGTCATTCATCATGACCTGGGATGTGCTGCTTCTCCTCTTCTTCGCCGGCCTCAGCGCGGGCTTCATCGACGCCATCGCGGGCGGTGGTGGATTGATCTCGGTGCCGGCATTGTTGTGGGCGGGATTGCCGCCGCAGATGGCGCTCGGGACGAACAAGATGCAGTCCACCTGGGGCACGCTGATGGCGGTGCGGAAGTATGCGAAGGCGGGGCTTGTCTCGTGGCATCAGGTGCGGCTCACGGTGCTGGTGACGTTTGTGTTTGCCTGCCTCGGCACCTGGACGGTGACGCAGGTGAGCAATGAGGTGCTGAAGAAGATCGTGCCGTGGATGCTGTTAGGCATCGCGGTGTATGTGCTGCTCAGTCCGAGCCTGGGAAAGACGGCGGCGAAGGCGCGGCTGAGCCTGGCGGCCTTTGCCTGTCTCGCGGGCACGGTGCTGGGCTTTTATGATGGCTTCTTCGGGCCTGGCACGGGCACCTTTTGGGCCATGGCCTGCATCTCACTGCTCGGGCTGGAGCTGACTCGCGCCACGGCCTTTACCAAGGTGGTGAATCTAACGAGTAATCTTGCCTCGTTGCTCGTCTTTGTGATCTCGGATCGTGTGCATTACCCCATCGCAGCGGCGATGATTGCGGGGCAGCTCATCGGCGGAAGACTCGGGGCGGGCATGGCGATCAAGCATGGCGCGCCATTCATCCGCATCATCTTCATCGCGGTCGTGTTCGCGATGGTGATCAAGCTGCTGTGGGATCAGTTCGCCTGAGGCGACACGGCTCGCGCCTCCGACTTTGGTCCTAGTCCGGAAGTCCGATACCCGGTTTCTGCGAGTGGGCGCATCATGGGCATGTCATTGCGACACCAAACTCAAACAACGATCATCCCATGAACTCCACCTCACTCGACCCCTCCAATCGTCTCCCGATCCGCATCGAAGCCGCGCCTGCCTTTGGCGGTGGCTCCATGCCGCAGAAGCAGGAGATGAACTTCGTCCTGCTCGCCCACCTCATCCCCATCATCATCTGGCCGTGGAAGCGCGCCACCAGCCCCGCCGTGGATGCTCATGGCAAGGAGGCGCTGAACATGATGATCACGCTCTTTATCGTGATGTTCCCTCTCGGCTTCATCGGTGGCCTGCTCGGTGCTGCCGCTGCCACGATCATCAGCATCGTCACTTCGGTGATGAGCTTCGCCATGCTGATGCTGGTGGTGATCGGCTGTCTGAAGGCCCAGCAAGGCTGGCTGCTGCGCTATCCCGGCAATTTCCGCCTCATCAAGTAGGCCACGCTTCATCCACACCTGACTCGCCAACATCATGAAGCGCCTCCTTCACTTCCTCGACCTCCCGTTCGCCTTCCAGGAGACGATGCGCCTTCTCTCCTCACGAAACCGCAAGCGCCCGGCGAAGGTGATCTACTTCATGAATGACGGCTGTATCGACCCACCCTGAGCAGCAGGCGGCCCACGATCCATGCGGCGAGCACGCCGCCGGTCACATCCGCCAGCCAGTCCCAGGGATCATTGCCGCTGCGGCCGGGCGTGAAGGTCTGGTGATACTCGTCCAGCGCGCCAATGATGGCGGTGAAGGGGAGGCTGCGGAGAACGAGTGTGCGACAGGCAGGCACCGGGCTGGCCTGACCAAAAAGAGCGAGCAGCAGGCAGGAGGAACCACCGCAGAAGTAGAGGCAGTGCAGGAGCTTGTCCTTCAGCGGAAACGATGGCCCGCTAGGCAGGGATGGATTCGCGGAGAGACTCCACAGCACGACTGCCCAGATGATGACGCCGATCCACCACAGCAGGCTCTTCCGCACCAACTGAGAACCAACAACCAAGAACCAAGAACTCCCCCCGCTCATCCTTCCTTCATCTCCTGCTCCATGCGCTCACTGAGCCACTGCTTGATCATGCTCTGATAGTTCAGATAGCGACGGCGGGCGATGCGCTTGATGCGGCTGAGCATTCGTGGATCGAAGCGCAGCGTGATCGTGGTGGACTCGCGGACGTCGTTCTTGTGGATGGACATCTGCATCAGGCGCGCATCCACCTGATGCGCGGCCCAGAAGCGGACCTCGTCGTCCTCAGATTCAAAGGAAGGCACGTCCTTCCAGGCACGGACGAGGGTCAGGTCCCCCTCCAAAAAGGTGGGGCGGCTGGTGAGGGTGGTATCGCCTTTACGTCGAGGTTCCATGGGAGTGGTTGGGTTAGATATCCTCGGCCTTCTTGCGCTCGAAGAAGTCGTGTTCAGTGGCGGTCATGTCGCGGGAGAAGATGACCCGGTAGCGTTTGCCATCGGTCCAGAAGACGCTGAAGACCGCGCGGCCTCCGAGTGACTTGCCGAGGTTGTAGTAGCGGGCCTCCTGCCCGTCGGCGTTGTCGTCGGGCAGGAGCTTGAGCGAAAAGGGATCCTCAAACGACTCCTCAATGTCCTTGGGAGGTAGTTTGGTCAGTTCAAAGGATACGCCGAGCCAGTCAAAGTCCATGATGTGTGTGTATGCTCTTCAACGGGGTGAATGGGGCCTCTCTCGCTATTTACGGTATTGGATGAGTTCTATCTCATAACCCTCGGGCGCGTCAATGAAGGCGAAGGTGCCGCTGGAGCTTTCCGTGGGGCCGTCTGAAAGCGGGTAGCCGTGCGCGGCGGCGTGCAGGGCGAACTTCTCCAGGTCATCCACCTCGAAGGCGAGGTGTGTCACGTCTGGGCCCATCGTCACCGGACCGCTGGCGGGGAAGGAGCAGATTTCGATGAGTTCCTCGCTGTTAGGCGTCTTGAAGAAGACTAGCTCGGAGCCGCGCGGGGACTTGTGCCGCCGCACCTCTTCCAGCCCGAGCACCTCTTTGTAGAAGGCGGCTGTCTTGGCGAGGTCGTTCACGCGGTAGCGGGTGTGGAGGAGTTTCGTGACCATGGGGTGTGTGAAAGGAATGTGGCGAGTG
>Ga0209480_10000770_pt1 | contig 24788 bp, 17 predicted proteins | sample JI61114C2DNA_FD_187501 | JGI IMG/M metagenome (GOLD analysis project Ga0209480, IMG submission 187501) | Wastewater effluent complex algal communities from Wisconsin, to seasonally profile nutrient transformation and Carbon sequestration -... | ecosystem: Engineered > WWTP > Effluent > Algae... | reverse complement strand
GTGGCGCTCGCCGGTGCGCAGCGCGGTCTACGGCGAGCGCCACGAGGTGCTGAAGCGGGTGTTCGCGGGCGGCAAGCGGGTCCAGGCGATCCGGACCGAGTCGGTGGCGGGCAGCGAGAAGGTGCTGGCGCTGTGGAACGAGTGGGTCGAGGGCGGCAAGGGCGAGGGCCTGGTGCTGCGCGCCGACGGCCTGGTGTTCAAGGCCAAGCCGTCGATCACGATCGACGCGGCGGTGATCGGCTACACCGACAGCTCGGACGACCCGGAGGGGGTCGGGGCGCTGCTGCTGGCGCTGCTGCGCGAGGACGGCCAGTTCCAGGTGATCGGCTCGTGCGGCAACATGCCGGTCGAGGAGCGCCACGCGTTCAAGAAGGCGCTGTCGGGCAAGGAGATCGCGTCGAACTTCCGCTACGCGAACAGCAAAGGCGCGCTGTACCGCTTCGTCAAGCCGGAGACGGTGATCGAGTTCAAGGTGACCGACGTCCAGGGCGAGGACTCGAGCGGCGAGCAGATCAACCGCATGGTGCTCGAGCACGGCGAGCGCGGCTGGACCACGGTCCGCGAGATGCCGGGCGCGAGCATCCTCCACCCGGTGTTCGTGCGCGTCCGCGACGACAAGTCGGTCAACCCGACCGACATCCGCGTCGCACAGGTGCTCGAGCGCTGCCTGATCGAGAACCTCGGCAAGCGGGCCGAGCGCGTGGTCCTGCCGCCGAGCGCGCTGGTGCGCCGCGAGGTCTACACCAAGGAGGCCAAGGGCCAGAAGTCGGTGCGCAAGCTGGTCGTGTGGCAGACCAACAAGAACACCCTCGACCGCAGCTACCCGGCCTTCGTGGTCCACTGGACCGACTTCTCGCCGGGCCGCAAGGAGCCGCTGCAGCGCGAGGTCCGGGTCGCCCCGAGCCTCGGCGAGGCCCAGCGCATCGCCGACGAGATCATCGCCGAGAACGTCAAGAAGGGCTGGGACCGGCACGCCTGAGGCGGGCTCTTGGGGCATGTTCGAATGAACATGCCCCGAGAGGCGGGCTCTTGGGGCATGTTCGAATGAACATGCCCCGAGAGACATGGTCTTCAGGTCAGGCCGTCTCGCCGCCGTCGATCGCCAGCGCCTGGCCGGTGATGCCGTCGGCCGCCGGGCTCGCCAGGTAAGCGACCAGCCCCGCGACCTCCTCCGGGCTGCGCAGCCGGCCCTGCGGCGAGAAGCCGGCGAGGGTCCGGCGCGCGTCGTCCTGGCTGCGGCCGGTCTTCGCCTGGATGTTCTCCGCCGCCCGCGCGACGATGTCAGTGTCGGTGAAGCCGGGGCAGACGGCGTTGACGGTGACGCCCTTGCTCGCCAGCTCGACCGCGAGCGCGCGGGTGAGACCGACCAGCCCGGCCTTGCTCGCCGAGTACGCGGCCGTGTAGGCGTAGCCCTTGAGCGCGGCGGTCGAGGCGATGTTGATGACGCGGCCCCAGCCGGCCGCGACCATGCCCGGGACCAGCGCCCGCGTCAGCGCGAAGGGGGCCCCGAGGTTGAGCTCGAGCGCCTGCGCCCAGGCGAGGTCGCTGGTGCGATGCAGCGGCGCGGACACGGCGGCCCCGGCGTTGTTGACCAGCACCTGCACGGGCGCGCCGAGCCGCTCGCAGAGACCTGTCGCTTCGGACAGGAAGCGGGCGCGCTCGGCCGGGTCGGCGAGCTCGCAGGTCAGGGCGTGGGCGGGACCGTGCGGCGCGAGCTCGGCGACCAGCGCGGCGAGGGCCGCCTGGTCGCGCGCGGAGAGCAGGAGTCGATGGGTGGGGGCGAGCGCGCGGGCGACGGCGCGGCCGATGCCGCGGCTGGCCCCGGTGATGAGCGCGAGAGGTCGCATGCGCGCGAGTGTAGCCGCTGCGCGCGCGCGACGGGCTCAGTCGTCGGCGGCCTCGAGCACGCCGGCGGTCACGATCTCGCGGTCGAAGATCGCCACGTCGCGCAGCTGCAGGCGGGCGCGCTCGTCGTCGGGGTCGAGCAGCACCAGGCCGATCTGCGCCAGCGCGGCGCGCGGTCGCCACGGCAGCGGCGGCGCCTGCCAGATCCCCGCGTGGTCCTCCGGCGGGTCGATCTCGCCGATCAGCTCGGCGCCGTCCCACACCTGCAGGCGCGCGCGCGGGCCGATCTTCGGGTCGCGCAGGTGGAGCACCAGATCACGGTCGGCCTGGCCGGCCCCGGGCACGAAGGCCGGGGCGAACTCCAGCGGCTCGCCCTGCTTCAAGTGCAAGATCAGACCGGCGCCGTCGGCGGGCGTGGTGCCCGGGCGCGCGCGGGACAGCGAGCGCCCGGCGACCCAGCGCACCGGCTCGCTCGGGTGACCGAGGTCGGCCGCGGGCACGAAGGCCCGAGCCCAGCCTGTCCCGAGAGACAGATCGAAGCCGGCGCTGTCGGGCGGCAGCACGCGCAGCTCGGCGAGGCTGCCGTGCGGGCAGGGGACCGCCGCTCGCGGGGCCTTCGCGCCGCGGACGGAGATCTGCCGCGGGCTCCGGGCGAAGGCGAAGGGGCCGAGCGTGTCGCGGGTGCGGGCGCCGGGCGCCGGCCGCAGGTCGAGGGCGTGGCCCTCGACCTCGACCTGCCACGACTCGGGCGCCGCGCCGCCTGGCCCTGCGACCAGGACCAAAGAGACAGGTCCTTCGAGACCGGCGGGCAGGTCGATGGTGAGCGGGGTCGCGGGGTCGAGGCACAGGCTGCCGGCGCTCCACGAGTCGCCGTCGAGGCGAAGGCCGGCGGGGCCGCGGGCGTGGGCGTCGACGAGCCGCCAGGCGCGGATCCGGGCCTGCGCGGCGGGGTCGACCATGACCTCGAAGAGGCCCATGCGCAGGTCGGCGCGGGTGACCCTGGTCGGCAGCGCGCCGGTGACCGGGGTGAGGCGATCGACGAGCAGCTCGACCAGGCCGATCGGTCGGGCGACGAAGGGCGGCGGCAGGCGATCGTCGATCGCGGCGACGGGCGCGAGGGACCGGCCGTCGCCGTCGCGCGGGCGATAGAAGTGAGTGGCCTCGTTGAGCAGCAGGAACACCTGCGGCGGCGGGCGGTCACGCGCGAGCGGGCCGGCGATCAGCAGCTCGTGCAGGGTCGCGTAGGTCGCCTCCCGCGAGCGGTAGGGCAGGACCGTGCGGCCGCGGCCGAGCGCGAGGGCGCCGCCGATCTGGTTGAAGGTGTGCGCGCTGTGCCAGCCCTCCCCGCCGGCGATCACCACCGCGTCCTCGGGGATCTCCGCGGCGAGGGCGAGGGTCGCGCGCTCCGCCCCCGCGAACTCCTGCAGGCGCGTCACCGGGGTCGTGATGTACGGCCAGGCCTGCGCGCCGAGCAGCAGCAGCGCCAGCCCCAGGGCCGTGAGGTCGGCGCCGCGTCGGCCTGTCTTTGAGGACAGGAACGCGTGGCCACACGCGAGCGCGTAGGCGGCGAGCAGGCAGGCGGCCGGTAGCAGCTCGGGGACCAGATAGCGCCCGTAGTAATAGAGCGTCGCGTGCGGCAGGTTGCGCTGGGCGTAGAGCGCGAGGGTCGCGATCGGCACGCTGGCGAGGGCGAGCAGCCAGGCGGCGTGGGGGTCGGCGCGCGGGTGCAGGGCGGCGAGGCGCAGCGCCCCGGCGGCGGCGGCGAGCAGGAGGAGCGCGCCGAGCAGCGGGCCGGCGGGGTCGAGGCGGCTGTGGGCCGTGGGGTCGCCCATGGCGAGGCCGGCGTACACGAGCACTGCGGTGGCCGCGGCGACGACGAGGACGCCGGGGAGGCGCTGCAGCGCGCCGCGAAGGGGGCGGAGCAGGCGATCGCCGAGCAGCCACAGGCCGGCGCCGAGGGCGGTGGCGAGGCCGACGGCGGGCAGCGAGAGCGGGGCGAGCGGGCCGAGCTGGCGGCGCAGCTCGTCGAAGAGGTACGGGTAGGAGGTCGCCACGTGGGTGGCGAGGCTCAGCATGAGCATCCCGAACAGCGCGGCGGGCCCGGCCAGGCGGCGCCTGCCGGTCTGAGGGGACAGCCACAGCAAGGCGAGCACCAGCGGCGCGGTCAGCCAGGCGTTGCCGCGGATCCACCCGGTCGCGCCGAGCAGCAGGGCCGCGTGCAGCGTCATGTCCTCGCCGGTGCGCAGGCCCCGGGCGAGCGCGAGCGCGGCGGCCAGCAGCAGCAGGCCGGTCAGCGACTCGGTCAGCGGCGTGCGCTGCACCCACACGGCGATCGGCGACAGCGCGTAGAGCAGCGCGGCCAGCAGCGCCCACGGCCCCCGCGGCCACAGTCGGCGAGCGAGGGCCCACAGCGCCAGCACCGCGAGCAGCGCCTGCAGATGCAGCAGGGCCCCCATGTGGTCGGCGCCGACGACCATGCCGGCGGTGGCGAGCAGGGTCGGGTGCAGGTGCAAGAACTGGGGCACGACCTCGCCGCGGCTCCGTGAGGCGAGGTAGAAGCCGGGGCGGTAGGCGCCCTCGTAGGCGTCGTCGCGGCCGGTGCCGGACTCGATCGGGTAGAGCCCGAGGATGTCCCCGGGGCCAGGTCGAGATCCTTGCGCGCGACCGGCGGCGGCCAGCACGGGGTCGGTCAGGCCGAGGGCGCCGGTGCGCAGGGTGTGACGCGCCCGCAGCACATACGTGCCCTGGTCGCGACCGCCGAGCTCCGCGGGGATCGCCGGCAGGCGCAGCGCGAGCGTCACCGCGACCAGCGCCGCCGCGACCAGCCACACCCGCCAGCCGTCGGCCGGGGGCTCGCGCTCGGGGGTCCCGCTCGGCACCTGTCCCCAGGGCCAGATGAGCACCGCCGCCGCCGCGAACACCAGCACCACCGCGTGCGAGGAGAACCAGCCGAGCACCGCCATGGCGGTCGCCAGCAGGCCGACCAGCGCGAGCAGGCCGACCAGGACCAGGACCAGGGCCTCGAGCGTCCACGGGCTGCCGCGTCGACGCGACCAGCGGCGCAGCAGCGCGGCGGTCAGGGCGAGGACGACGACGAGGACCAGCATCGCGCGCGAGGATAGCGGAGCGCGGGGCCAGCGGAGCGCGGGGCCAGCGGAAGCGCGCGGACCCGTGAGATGCCTCTCGGCTCGGCGTGCAGCGCTGATCACGGTGGATCACGGTGGTGGAGCACGGCCGTGGCGACCCTGGCCAGGGCTGGACCACTTCTGGCATCCTCGGCCGCGAATGGTCACCTACTTCGATGGCAAGTTCGTCGACGACGCCGAGGCCACGGTCAGCGTGCGCGCGCGGGCGGTCAACTACGGCCTGGGCTGCTTCGGCGGCGTGCGCGGCTATCTGGCGGACGACGGGCAGCAGGTCCACGTGTTTCGCGTCCCGGAGCACATGGCGCGGCTGCAGCACTCGGCGAAGGTGCTGTACATGCGCCTGCCGGCCGAGCAAAGCGTGCTGTGCGGGCTCATCACCGAGCTCCTGCGCCGCAACGAGGTCCACCACGACGTGTACGTGCGCCCGCTGCTGATCAACAACTCGAACAAGCTCGCGCCGGTGATGCGCGAGGAGGACAGCCTGCTGACGATCTTCTGCCTGCCGCTGCAGCGCTACATCGACAAGGACGCGATCGACGTGTGCGTGTCCTCGTGGCGGCGGGTCAGCGACAACGCGATCCCGGCGCGGACCAAGCCGACGGGGCTGTACCTCAACAGCGCGCTCGCGCGCCGCGAGGCCCACGACAACGGCTTCGACGAGGCGATCTTCCTGACCGAGTACGGCAAGGTCTCGGAGGGCAGCGCCGAGCACGTGTTCATCGTCCGCGACGGGGTGCTCATCACCCCGCCGAGCACCGAGGACAACCTCGACGGCATCACGCGGCGCAGCCTGATCACGCTCGCCACCGAGGACCTGGGCCTGACGGTGATCGAGCGGCCGATCGGTCGCACCGAGCTGTACGTCGCCGACGAGATGTACCTGTGTGGCACCGGCGCGGAGATCACCCCGGTCCGCTCGGTCGACCGCCGCGTCGTCGGTCAGGGCGGCGTCGGGCCGCTGACCGCCCGCTTGCAGAAGCACTTCGGCGACGTCGTCCGCGGCCGGGTCCCCGAGCGCCGATCGTGGCTCACCTCCGTCTGGGTCTGACCGAGCCCCATGCGTGACCATCTCGTCGTCCGCGCGCGCTGGGCCATCCTCGCCGCGCTAGTCGCGTTGTGCGCGTGGATCCTCCCGGGCCTCACTTCGGTCCAGGAGGACGACGACGTGCTCGCCTTCCTGCCCCCGAGTCACCCCGAGGTGCTCGCCTTCCGGGAGATCGCGGGCCGCTTCGGCGTGCTCGAGATCGGCCTCGTCGGCATCCGCAAGGCCGAGGGCGACCTGCTCTCCGTCGCCGCCGTCGACGAGGTCCGCGAGCTGGCGCGCGTGATCGGCGAGCTGCCCGGCGTGCGCATGGTGCTGTCCTTCACCGACCTCCCCGACCCCAAGGTCACCGAGGACGGACTCGAGGTCGCGGCGCTGGTCCCCCCGGACCTGCGCGACCCCGCCAAGATCCGCGAGAAGGTGCTCGCCTCGAGCGACGCGGTCGGCAACCTCATCTCCGCCGACGGCCACGCCGCGGCGCTGATGGTCTTCATCCTCCACGACAGCGAGACCCCGCGCACCGCCACCCTCCAGGGCATCCGCGACCTCGTCGACGCGCGCTGGCAAGGTGAGCACCACGTCGGCGGCGCGCCCTTCGTCGAGGACGCCGCGGCCCGCGCGAGCCGCAGCGACGTCAATCGGCTGTCGCCGGTGGTCATCGGCGTGCTGGTGCTGGTCTCCGCGCTGCTGCTCGGCAGCCTGACCGCCGCCGGCCTCAACCTGCTGCTCACCGGGCTCGGCGTGGGCCTGGTCATGGGCGCGCACGGCCGCTTCGGCGAGCCGCTGACGATCGTCAGCAGCTCGCTGCCAGTGATGATGGTCGCGCTCGGCGGCGCCTTCGGGGTCCACATCCTCGCCGGCTATCAGCGCCAGCACGGCACCAGCCGCGAGCGCGCGAGCGCGACCCTGCGCGAGCTGTGGCTGCCGGTGACGCTCAGCGGCGTGACGACGGCGGTCGCCTTCTTCGCGCTGGTCGCGATGCCGCAGGTGCCGATGCAGCGCTTCGGGGTGATCGCCGGCGTCGGCGTGCTGGCGCTGCTGCTGCTGGCGCTCGGCGTGCTGCCGGCGCTGCTGTCGACGCTGCCGGCTCGGCTCCTGAAGCCGCGCGTCGAGCGGCCGATGCCGCTGCGCGGTCGTCCGCCCCTGTGGCTGCTGCTGGTGCTGGCGATCGCCGGCGTGGCCCTGACGAGTCGGCTGCGCGCGGAGACCGACATGAGCGCGGTGTTCTCCGAGGACAGCGAGCCGGTCCGCTCCAACGACTTCTTCAACGCGCACTTCGGCGGCTCCACGTTCCTGCAGATCGCGGTCGAGGCCGAGCTCGTCGCCAAGGGCGACGACCGCAAGCCGCTCGCCGAGCCGACCGTGCTCCGGGAGATCCGCGACATGGCCGAGCGGATCCGTGGGATCGACGGTGTCGTCGACGTCCGCACCGTCGTCGAGCCGGTGATGCTGCTCAACGAGGCCCTCGGCGGCCGGCGTGGCATCCCGGAGACCGCCGCGCGTGGCGGTCGGGTGCTCACCTACTTGCTCGGCCACCCCGCGGTCGCCCAGCTGATGACCTCGGACGCCGGAGGCGCGCTGATCCACGTCAAGCTCGCGCCGATGAGCGGTGATGAGCAGGTCCGCGTCACCAACGAGGTCCGGGCCGCGCTCGAGCGACTCGCCGTCGGGCGCATGCGCGTCGGCAAGACCAGCGACCCGCAAGTGCGGGCCATCCAGGTCGCCGAGGTCGGCGAGCAGCTCACGCGGCTGCTCGGCAAGCCGGTCGACGTCGCCGCGCTGTCCGGCGGCGTGCCCAGCAACCCCTCGCCGGCGCTGCTCGCCGCGGTGCTCGAGGTTCGCGACCGCGCGCTCGACTCCGAGGACAGCCCGGTCGAGGGCGTGCCGCGCCCGGAGATCGACAGCATCGACCCCGCGAGCCTGCTCGCTCCCCGCGGCGCCGCGCTCGAGGCGCTGCTCCGCGAGAAGCTGCCGACCCTGGCCGCGAGGGACCCCGAGGGCGTCGGCTTCGCGGCCAAGCACCTCGGCGGCTGGACCGACGAGGTCCTCGACCGCTTCCGCGTCGAGGGCCGCTGCGCCAGCCTGGGCCTGCCCCTGACCCCGGCGACGCCAGGCGGACCGAGCTGCTCGTCGGTGCAGAGCACCCTGTCCGAGCTCGATGACGAGGAGTGGCGGACCCTCGCGGGCGACGGCCGCGAGCTGAGCGTGCGGGCCCGACTCACGGGTCAGCCGGTCATCGGTGCCGCGTTCGCGGAGAGCCAGACCGAGAGCCTGCGCGACTCGACGATCGCGTCGCTGATCGGGCTGGTGCTGACGCTGCTGCTCGCGCGGCAGCTGCGGGCGCTGGTGCCGGCGTTGTGGACGCTCTGCGTGACGATGGGCGCGCTGGCGCTGATGGGCCTGCCGATCAGCGTCGGGACCAGCATGATCTCGTGCATCGCCATGGGCGCGGGCGTCGACTTTGCGATCCACCTCGGCTTTCGCGCGCGACGCTTCACCGGCCCCGAGCCGGGTCAGCGCGCGGTCGACGAGATCGGCGTCGTCACCCTGATCTCGGCGCTGCAGCTGGGCTGCGCCTTCCTGGTGCTGATGGCCTCGGAGATGGCGCCGCTGCGGGAATTCGGGATGGGCCTCGCGCTCGGTCTGGTGCTCGCGGCGCTCGGCGCTTGCTGGCTCGTGCCCTCGCTGTACCGCGGCCGTCGGGCGTGAAGTGCTTTGCGCGGGGCTCGGCCGCGGTCCGCGATCGCGGCACCCGCAGCGCGATGTGTGACGTGGATCACCGGATGCCTGGATCCCGCACAGCGCCCCGTCAAAGACCGCTACGGGGCCGATCGAAGATGTTATGCAGGTGAAGAATAGGCGCCCGATCATCCCGTCCAAGGGCCCCGCGCTTACCTGCGCCTACGCTGAGAAATCGTCCAGGAGCTCACTGCCATGAAGCCGGTCTCATTCCTCCTCGCCGCGTTCGTCGCCACCTCGGGCCTGACCCTCGCCCACTCGCAGCCGGTCTCCGCCGCCGAGGACACGCTCACCAAGGGCATGTCGATCCTTCGCATGGTCGACGACCGCGCCGCTCGCTTCCCGGACCAGACCTACACGGCGTCGATGGAGGTCTTCAAGCGCGGCGAGCTGCGCTCGACGATGGTGTTCTCGATGTCGATGAAGGGTCTGCTGAAGCAGTTCATCCACTTCACGGCCCCGGGCGACGTCTCGGGCATGAAGATCCTGATGGAGGACAGCGACACCATCTACATGTACAGCCCGGAGTTCCAGAAGGTCCGGCGGGTCGCGGCCCACATGCAGAACCAGGGCTTCCTCGGCAGCGAGTTCACGCCCGAGGACATGGTTATGGCCAAGCTCTCGCCGAACTTCGATGCCGAGCTGATCGGCAAGAGCGGCACCGAGACCCAGCTGAACCTCAAGCCGAAGGCCGGCAAGGCCAGCTCCTTCTCCAAGCTCGAGATCTTCATCGACTCCGAGGTCGGCGGCGTGACCCGGCTCCGCTACTTCGACGGGGCCGGCAACCACGTGCGCACCCAGGTGCGCGAGGGCTGGACCAAGTTCGAGGACACCCAGATCCCGACCAGGATCCGGATGAAGAACGAGAAGACGGGCGACGAGACGGTCATCAGCCTGACAGGGATCGACGTCAAGACCCCGGTGCCCGACGATCTGTTCTCGCGTCGGACCCTGATGCGAGGGTAGACTCCGGCGCGTGGTTTGGACCGCTGCAGTACTGATCCATCCGTTCGTCGTCTGGGCGCAGAGCGCTGCGCCCGCGTCGCGTGAATATGTAGGGCCAACTGTTGTCGATGCCCAGCCGGTCGCCCGCCAGCCCGTGACCGGCGGCACTGGCACAAGCGGCGCCGCGTCGCCGCCCCCGAACACCGACCTGTCGATGGGCGATGTGTTCGGGCCGTCCGCCTCGCCGGCCACGCCCGCCGCACCCGCCACCTCGACGCCCGCAGCCGCGCCCGTCGAGGGCCCGGCGGCGGGCCCCAAGGTCGAGGTCGGCGCGGGCGGTCAAAAGCCCGGTGACCTGTCGATGGACGACGTGTTCGGCTCCACCGGCCAGACGGCGCCCCCCTCGACGGCCCCGCCCGCGGCGCCGCCGACGACGCGCAGCTCGGCGACGCCGACGATCGGACCGATCAAGGGGCTGGTCGATCTGGAGAACCCTGGCGCCGACCGGGGCGGCCCGGCGCCGACGGTCGGCTACGGCGGGAAGCTGAAGACCCGGTTTCGCCTGCTGAGCAGCGTGTACTACGACGTCGACAAGACGGCGTCGGTGCGCGGTGTCGATGGCGTGTACCGCTCCGCGCCGCGGCGCCTCAGTCGCAACGAGAACCGGCTCGAGCTCTACGTCGCATACACGCCGAACAAGCACGTGCAGATCGTGGCCGACGCCGAGCCGGTGCTGATGGGCATGTCGATGGCGCGCGAGCTCGACGACCTGGCGAACCCGCAGATGACGCAGCGCTTCCACATGGAGAGCGACGCGGCCTACATCGCGCTGACCGACATCGCCCCGGGCCTCGACATCAAGCTCGGGCGCCAGATCGTCGTGTGGGGCACGGCGGACAAGTTCAACCCGACCAACAACATCAACGCGGACGACCTCGAGGACCGGCCGCTGTTCACCGAACCGATCGCCAATCAGATGGCGGTCGTCGACTATGCGCCGCTCGGCGACAAGTTGTACCTGCAGGGCGTGTACGTGCCGCTGTTCACCCCGGCCCTGCTGCCGCCCTCGGCGGCGCTCGGCCTGCGCGACCCCTTCGCCGAGGCGCCGTACGCGAGCCGGACCGAGCGCGACAAGATCACGTACCTGCAGGAGGACTGGCTGCCGAGGAACTCGAAGTTCGTCCCGGAGGTGTACGGCCACGTGCTGCACCCGGAGAACGCGTTCCGGAACGGTCAGGTCGCGTTCAAGCTCGGCTCGAAGCTGGGCGAGGTCGACCTGTCGGCGTCGTACTATTACGGCCGGCACGACATCCCGGTGCCGCAGACCGAGACCACGACGATGTTGGCCCCGCTGGACGCGAGCCCGGCGCCGGCGAACGGCTACTACTTCCGGGCCGACATCGACCTCGTGTATCCGAAGATGCAGGTGATCGGCCTCGACTTCGCGACCCAGATCCCCTTCCTCGGCAATATGGGCCTGTGGGGCGAGGCGGCCCTGATCATCCCGCGCGCGCACACGCTGACGATCGACATCCCGTTGCCCGGCGGCCTCGACGTTACGCCGAAGGACGACGCGATGGTCAAGGAGACCTCGATCGTCGGGTACTCGATCAAGCCGACGCCCTTCGTCAAGGCGACGGTGGGCTTCGACTACACCTTCGGCAAGCACGTGTACGTGCAGGCCCAGTATCTGCGCGGCTTCATCAACGAGTTCGGGGCCGGCCACATCGGCAACTACGTCGTCGGCGGCACCGACCTGATCTTCTTCGGCCGCAAGCTGGTGTTTCGCGCCTTCGGCGTGGTCGACTTCCCGAGCAACAACCCGGACAAGCATCTGACCTTCGACCGCAAGAGCGTCGGCGGGCCCTCCGGGGTGATCGCGCCGGCGCTGCTGTTCGCGCCGCCGTGGGGCTACGTCAACTTCGAGGTCGGCGGCTTCGCGCTGCTCGGCGCGAACAAGACCGCCTTCGGACAGGCCGCGACCGGCTCGTCGATCGCCTACTTCAAGGTGATCGGCTCGTTCTGAGCCCGACGTAGGCGGCGCAGGCGGGCGAGTCGGCGCTCGATGCGGCCGTACACCGTGTGCTCGGCGTAGCGATGCGCCGAGGTGTCGCTGTCGCTGTCGTCCTGCGCGAGCAGGTCCTCGCCGGCCGGCATGCCGAGCAGCAGCTCGACGCCCTGCTCGACGGTGGAGATCGGCCAGATGAAGAACTGGCCGGCCTCGATCGCCGCGAGCACGTCCTCGCGCAGCACGAGGTTGCGGACGTTGCTCTCGGGGATTATCACGCCCTGCGAGCCGGTCAGGCCGTGGGCGAAGCACACGTCGTAGAAGCCCTCGACCTTCTCGTTGACGCCGCCGACCGGCAGCACGCGGCCGCGCTGGTCGACGCTGCCGGTGACCCCGAGGTCCTGCCGCGCGGGCAGTCGCGCGAGGCTCGAGAGCAGCGCGAAGAGCTCGGCCGTCGAGGCGCTGTCGCCCTCGATCGGCAGGTAGGTCTGCTCGAACACCACCGAGGCGTCGAAGCCGAGCGGATGGTCGCGGGCGAAGCGCTCGTGCAGGTAACCGCCGAGGATCAGCACGCCCTTGCTGTGGATCGGGCCGGACATCTCGACCTCGCGCTCGATGTTGAGCGGGCCCTGGTCACCGGCGTAGGTGACGGCGGTGACGCGGCACGGGCGTCCCACCGACTGGAATCCATCGGACACGACCGCGAGGCCGTTGATCTGGCCGATGCCGGCGCCGCTCAGCTCGACGCGGATGTGCCCGTATCGGTGCATGTCGAGCAGGCGGTCGCGCAGCTGGCCCTGGCGGTCGCGCATCAGCTTGACCGCGGCCTTGAGGTGCTCGTCGGTCAGCTCCTCGCTGCCCGCGGCCAGCGAGGTCGCCTCGGTGATCAGGTCGCTGAGCAGGCCGAGGTTGGTGGTGAGGCGGTTCTGGTCCTCGGCGAGGCGGGCGCCGTAGTGCATCAGGAAGGCCACCGCGCTGCGCGAGCAGCGGGACAGTCCGCGGTTCGCCGCGAGCCAGCCGGTGACGCCGGGATAGACCTGCAGGCCCTCCTCGATCGACATGTCGTCGGCGAAGTCGGCGCGGATCTTGAAGAGGCGGCCGAACTCGGGGTCGAGCTCCTGCAGCTGGATGATCAGGTCGGGGTCGGCGACGAGCACGACCTTGACGTCGAGCTCGACGGGCTGCACGCGCAGCAGCGGCGGCCCCTCGCCGTCCTCGTAGGGCTGGATCGAGCGCGCCAGCAGGCAGGCCTTGAGGTGCTCGTAGACCCGCTCGCGCTTGACCAGCGCCTCGGCGTCGATGATGAGAAAGCCGCCGTTGGCGCGGTGCAGGTCGCCGGCGAGGATGGTGCCGGGCTCGGGGTAGCGGCTCTCGCCGGAGCCGGCGACGACGCGGCCGAACAGCCCCGACAGCGTGACGTTCTGGGCGTGCACGATCGGCGCGACCTCGCCGACGGCGCCGGTCAGCAGCAGGGTCGGGACCACCAGACCGGCGGGCAACGGCGCCGCCGTCAAGGGCAGGTGGTGGCCCTCCTCGAGGTGGTAGATCTCTCGCAGGTGGGTGTGGAGCTCCTCGACGAAGCCGCGTAGCTGCGGCGTCGGCAGGCCCTTGGCGGGGATCGCCGCGAAGCTGGCCTCGATGTCGCGGCGCAGCGCCTCGCGCTGGCGGTGCAGCAAGTTGGCGTTGCTCTCGGCCTCGAGCAGCGCGAGCTGGCGCTGGGTCTCCTCGACGTGCGGACGCAGCGCCTCGATCGCGTCGAGGTACTGGCGACTGATGCCGGTGCGCTCCTCGGCGCTGTCCCCGGCGCTCTCGCCCGCGATCACCGGACCGGCCTCGGCCTCGCCCTCGCTGTCGTCGAGCGGCACGAAGTCGAAGCCGTCGTCGTTGGCGACCAGGGCCATGCCATGCACGCCGGCGACCTTGCCGAGCGCGTCGTGCAGCTTGCGCTCGGCCCCGCTCTGCTCGCGGTGGACCTCGAGCTGCAAGCGGCTGCGGACGCGACCCTCGAAGACCTCGTGGATCGCCGCCTCGAGGCGGGCGTGCAGCTCGGTCATCGCCCGCACGAAGGCAGGGCCGGTCTCCGCGGGCAAGAACGCCGGGACCGGTTCCAGCGGCCAGCGCGGGTTGGTCAGCAGGACCAGGTCCCGCGGCACGGGCCGCCGGGCGGCCTCGGCGCGGGCGAGGGCGATCGCCGTGAAGGTGCGCCCGGTGCCGCGTCGACCGACCACGGCGACGTTGAAGCCCGGGGCGCGCTCGGCGAGCCCGCGGCGCAGCGCCTCGACGGCGCGACCCTGGGGGGCGATGCGCGCATGGATGCCGCTCTCCGTCGTCGTGGCGTGGATGAGCGCGGCTTCCGGGATGTCCTGGGCGCGCACCTGGGTGGTGCAGCACTCCGCTCGAAGCGGGGTCGGGACGGCCATGAGGTCAGTCGGCCGAGTCGGTCGTCGGAGTCGGCGTCGGAGTCGGCGTCGGAGTCGGAGTCGCAGGCGCGTCGCCACCGATCGCGGTGATCGTGCGGGCGATGTTCTGCTTCTGGTCGTGGTCGGTCTCGGGATCGGCGGCGAGCTCGCGCAGGACCTGCAGCACCAGGGTCCGGGTCTGCGTGCTGCTGTCGTTCACCAGGCGCTCGAAGGCGGCGGTGCAGTCGTCCTCGTCGCCGCGGGTGTTCAGGATCCGGATGATCGTCGTGTATGCCCACTGCGGAGCGCGCGCGTAGAGCGCCTCGATGCCGTCGAGCAGGACCTTCAAGTACGCGTCGTCGAACTTCTCCAGCACGTAGAGGACGTTCCAGTAGATCCCGTAGGGGTCGTTGTCCTCGAGCAGGCCGAGCAGACGCGGCATCACCACCGGGTCGTCGATCTGCTCGAGCTGCTCGATCAGCCGCGGCAGGTCCTCGAGCGCGTCGCCGCCGTACTGGGCCGCCTTGCGCAGGCGATCGAGCAGGCCGTGCACGTCGTCCGCGGTCGGCAGCGGGGGCTCGTCCTCGAACTCCTCGTCCTCCTCGGCGACCTCGAGCACGCTCTTCTTGCGCGGCGCCGGGGGCGCCTCGGGCTCCATCCGGATCACGTCGGCGAGGTCGATCTGACCCCGGCTCTCGTGCGCCGTCGGGTGGTGCGCGTGATGGATACGCGGGACGTCTTCCCCGTTGTCGAGGTCGTCCTCGTCGTCCTCGTCGACCGGAGCGGACTTCGCCGGCTTGCGCGTCGGAGCCTTCGCCGGACCCTTGGAGCGAGCCTCCGCGGCGGGCGCCGCGGCCTTGGCGGCCTTGTCAGCCGGCTTGTCAGCGCGCGGCTCGACCTTGCTGGCGACCTTGGCCTTGGTCGCCTTGACCTCTGGCTTGGCCTCGGCCTTGCTCTCCGGCTTGACCTCCGGCTTGGCGGCGGGCTTGGCGGCGGGCTTCACCTCGGCCTTGGCGGCGATCTTGGCGGGCTTGGCCTCTGGCTTGGCGGGCGCCTTGGCAGCGGGAGCGGCCTTGGCGGCGACGGGCTTGACCTGCGCCTTGGGGGCCGCTTTGGCGACGGGAGCCTTGCTGGCCTTGGCCGCGCCCTTGGCGACGGTCTTGCTGCTGACCTTCGCCGGCTTGCTGCTGACCTTCGCGGGCTTGGCCGCGGGGCTTCGCTTCGCGACGGGCTTGCTCACGGCCTTGCTGGCGGCCTTCTTGGCGGCGGGTTTGGATCGCGTTGACGATGCTGCCACCGGGTTTTCTTACGCGATCGTCTGTACCTGTGGCAAGCCCCACGACACACCCGCTATGCTGCGGGGTCGTGGCAGCGCGTACAGTCGTGGATTCGGTCGACATCGTGGAGGGTCCGCCGCGGGAAGTCGCCGCGCTGGAGGCCCAACTTGACGAACTTCGCCGCCGCTTCCCGGGCGCCATCCTCGAGCGCTATCTCGACCGCGTCCCGCGGGCGGCGGAGCGGGTGCACATCGCCCCGGGCGCCGCCGTGATCGGGGCCGTCTCGCTCGGAGAGGCCGTCAGCGTGTGGTACGGCTGCGTGCTGCGCGGCGACGTCAATCGGATCGAGATCCGCGAGCGCAGCAACGTGCAAGACGGCGCGGTCATCCACCTGGGCGACCACAGCGGGACCTTCGTGGCCGAGGAGGTGGTCATCGGCCACCGCGCGGTGATCCACGGCTGCCGGATCGGCGGCGGCACCCTGGTGGGCATCCAGGCGACGATCCTCGACGACGCGGTGATCGGCGAGGGCTGCGTGATCGGCTCGTGCGCGCTCGTCACCGCCGGCGCCGTGATCCCCCCGCGCAGCCTGGTGCTCGGGATCCCCGGTAAGGTGGTGAGAACCCTGAGCGCGGACGATGAGGTGTTTCACCGGCGACTCGCGGGGAAGTACACGCGGCTCGCCCACAACTATCGGGTCGGCTAGCGACGACCACGCCGCGGAGCGGTAAGTGCGCGGCGAGCGCGGTCAGGTGCTGCCGGACGCGGTGCCAGTGCCGCCAGAGTCCGTGGTGTCCGTGGTGCCCGTATCGCCGGTGCTGGTCGCGGCGGTCGTGCCGGTGCTGGTGCCGGTCATGCCGGTGCTGGTCGCGCCGGTCGTGCCCGGCTCGCCCGTGGTCTGGCCCGTGGCCTCGCCCGTGGTCTGGCCCAGGGTCGGAGGCTCGCAGATCCCGTCGGCCGGGCGACAGCGGAGGTCATCGCAGCAGCCCTGGTGGTCGAAGCACCAGCGGCTCAGATCGGTCGGGCCGACGCAGTCCACAGGCGCGACGCAGCTGGCCGGGCCGCGCATGCCGCCGGGAGGCATGGTATCGGCGGCCTCGTACGCGGCGACGCAGATCCCCTCGGTGTCGCAGTCGCCGCTGCCGAGGCAGGCGTCGCCGGTGCTGCCGCCGGTGGGCTCGTCACCGGTGGTGGTCGACGCCGGACCCGTGGTCGCAGAGGCCGAATTGCCCGAACCAGCAGGCGAGCAGGCCAGCAGCAGGCCAAGGGCAAGGAGGGGGGAGCGCCGCACGCGAGCGACCATAACACGCCGCCTCACGGCTCGATCACGCAGCGGATCGTGAAGGGCTTGCGGTCGCGAGGGATCGTCGTCTCCTGGCCAGTCTTCGGGTCGACGATCCACGCCTGCTTGCTGTCCTCCGTGTATGCCGTGCGGGTCCAGTGAAAGCCCTCGAGGCCTTCGAGCGGGTCGGTCGCCCGGGCGAAGCGCGCGACCTCGGCGCGGTCCGGGAGGCGCCAGCCAGTCAGCCCGCCGAGCTTGAGGCCGCGGCAGTGCGACTCCCCAGCCGGCTGCAGCAGCGCCGGGCACGGCGCGGCCGCGTCGCAACGCTGGACGTACAACGGCGGGTCGAGCAAGGCGACCCCCGCGGGCGGCGGCGGGGGCTTGGCCGTCGGCGCAGCAAAGGGCGCCGCGGGGGCCTCGCTGGCGGGCACTGGGGGCCTCGCGGGGGCCTCGGGGGCAGGCCTGGCGGGCGCGGCTGGACCACCGCAGGCGACCATCCATAAGGAGAGCGGCAGTAAGGACCGACGGACCGGGCGCGGGATCGGGCGCATGAGGCGGCGATGCTAGCAGGCGCCGGCCGCCAGAGGGTGTCGGCCCGGCGCGAACGCGGTAGCCTGCGCGGATGATCCTGGCGCTCGCACTGCTCTGCTGGACCGCCGCTGCTCCGGCCGCTGCGGCTGTCCCGGCTGCAGCCCCGCCAGCTGCCTACACCCTGCTCGTCGGCGTCGAGATCCCTTCACCGGTGCTGCCGCGGCTGCAGGCGCTCGCCGGGGCGTTCCTCGCCGCCACTGGCAAGCCGCTGGTGATCACCGATGGCACCCGCCGCCCCGCGACGCAGGCCGCGTTGATGCTGCGCAACCTCGAGCGCGGCGACGACATCGTCAGGAGCTACGCGAACAAGTCGGCGGCCGCCGAGATCGAGGCCGCATGGGCCGCGGCGCGCACGGCCGAGCTCGACGCCGATGCGACGCTGACAGCGATCACCGCGGTGATCCTGGGCCAGGTGAGCGCCGGTGACTACGTATCCAAGCACCTGCGCGAGGGCGCCGTCGACGTGCGCTGCTCCGACATGAATCGAGCCCAGCGCGCGACGTTCAAGCGGCTCGCCCGCGGCCTCGGTATCGCGGTGGTCGACGAGAGCCGCACCTCGACGCCGCACTTTCATCTCAATTTTGTGTAGGGTGCGCCGCTTGCGGTCGACGACTTGCGGTCAGGTCTGCGTGGCTCAGGTGCCGTCAGTCGAGGAGGCCGCACCGGACGAGCCGCTCGAGGTGGCGGTGCTGCTCGGGTCGCTCCCGGATTCTCCCGAGTCGTCGTCGCTGTCCTGGACGGGGCAGCCGGTGAGCGTTGCGAGGAGCAGGAGGGCGGCGGGGAGGCTGATGTAGGTGTATTTCTTCACGTCGGCCTCACTTGGTAAGTAATCCGAGGATGTCGAGGTTGCCGCCGAGGCCGAAGAGGAACGACACGACCAGCTCATCGTCCTTGTCGGTCCCTGGCGGCAGATTGACGGTGCCGAAGGAGACGCCCGCGAGCAGCGAGACGTACGCGTTCGGGCTCAGGCCGAGGCCCGCGGCGAACAGGGGCGTGACATCGACGCGGCCGCGCCTGGTGACGCCTTTTACGTCGTCATAAGGGATCGTGGCGGTGTACTTGAGCGGATAGCCGGCCCAGAAGCCGACCATGCGGCTCCCGCACTTGGCGGCGATGCCGGTCCGCCAGTCCAGCGTGTAGCGCTGGACCAGCTCGGTCAGCGCCGACTTGAACTCGGTGGCGTCCTCTCCGGCGCTGTTGGCCGCCGTGGCGAGCTCGATGATCTGCGGCGCGCTCTGGGCGCAGCCGCCGCGCGGGCAGGCGATGGCGGTCACCTCGTAATTGGTGTTCAGGACGCCGGCTTTCTGGGCGACGAGGAGGCTGTCGACGATCGGTACGGCGCGCGCTCTCGCCGAGTCATCGGCCGCCCGGGACGCGGCGGTCTCGGACTCGCTGCCGCCCCAGCGGTTCGCGCAGTAGATGTTCTGCGCCGGGGCGTTCCGCCAGTAGCCCGGGTGAAACATGATGTAGGTGACCGCCCCGACGCCCGGCACCGGCCCCTTGTCCCTGGCCGAGTGCAGCGGGATATAGACGGCAGGCCCCACGCCGCCGGTGATCCCCCAGCGGATGAGCTTCCCCGCCTTGAGCTTGTCCAGCTCCTTCTCGGCCTCGCTCTTATCATCGGACTTCTCCTCGGCCTCCGCGTCGGCCTCGGCCAGCTCCGGGGAGACGGCGTCGGCGGCCTTCAGCGCGGCCTCGGCCGCGTCGCCCGCGGCTTCTGCCTCCTTGGTCTTGGCGGCCTTGGTGGTGTCGTCCGGGGCGTTCTGGGCCTCGTCCGCGAGGCCTTGCGCCGTTGCGAGCTTGCTGGCGGCCGCGGCCTGCAGGGTCTTCTGCGCGTCGGTGAGCGCTTGTTTCACGATCAGGGTGGCGGCCTCGGCGACGCGCTGGGGCTTCGCCGGGAGGGGCGCCGCGACGGGCGCGGGTGCTCTGGGCTTTTGGAAGTCGGGGTGGTAGAGCTCGAACGCGGTGAGGTGGTTGCTCAGCTTGTCATTGCGGCGGGCGCATAACCGCGGATATCTGTACGCGGTGCCCTTTCGTGCCCCGACGGTCTTTCGCTTGCAGCGCCAAGACTCGTTCAGCTTTGTCGATGATTCGACGAGGCTCTTGAAGTCAGCGTCGGTGAGGGGAGGGGCCCGGAGCGACTTGAGCGTCGTCCGCGCGGCCTCCAGTTCGCCGACCTTCGCGGGGGGCGGCGGCGCGGCGGCCGGTTCTGTTGTGAGGATGAAGAGTGGAAGTGTGATGGATAGCATTGTGATCGGGCGCGCGGTGAATCACGCAAAGCACGGTGGCGATCCGTGCTCAGGGCTTGAGATAGAGGCGCCCGGGTCGGCGACCACGAGCGATAACGGTGACTATATGATAACTATATGCCACGCTATCACGGGGGCTGACCGTCGATCAAGTGTCAAATAGATTGGACGTTCGACCGCTCGCTCAATCAATCATGCATCCTCGGGGGAATCATCGGTCGGGGCTCGCGCCCGAGCTGTGGCCCGCGTGGTTCACACCTCGCCGAGGCGATGGCCGGCAGGCCGCTCGGCGGACCACGCCCGAGCGGCGCTCGAGCACGGGCGGGCGGGAGATCCTGGCGCGCCTCGGCGCGTGACCCTCGTCCGCGAACGTGGCGGCGACCGGTCCGGGCCCGCAGCGGGCAGCAGCGGCGGGTCTGCGCGAGGCGCGGATGCCCGGGCGGCGCTCGTCTGTGCTATGCCGCGGTCCCCCGCGCACGCAAGCACTCGACATGGACACGCCGCTGCACACGCCGGTCCTGGCCGCGCTGAGGGTCACCCTGTACGGCGACCTCATCGTGCTGGCGGTCGGGCAGGTCCTCGATCAGGCGCTGATATGGCAGGCGCGGATGGGCCAGGCCGCGCTCGGTGAGCGCCTGCTCGCGCTCGCGGCCGGGTCCGCCGACGAGCCGGCAGGCGCGCTCGCGCCCGACCTGGCCTTCGGTCGCGAGCTGACGCGCCGGGTCCTGCGCGGGCTCGCGGTCGCGGCGCCGACCCAGCCGGGCGCCGTCAGCCCCGAGCCGGAGGCGCTGGCGAGCCTGCTGGCCGCGGCGCCCGCGCTGGAGGGTCAGAACTTCCTCGGTGAGCGCAGCCTGGCGGCCGCGTGGCGAGCGGTCGCGCGGGCGGTCGAGGCCGAGCTCGGGCGCTCCGGGCTCGCGCTCGGCGAGCTGTTGCGGCGTCACGGCGTCGACCCGGAGCTCGGGCGGCTCTGCCTGCACCTGGTCGAGCGGGCGGGGGAGCAGGCCCGGCCCTTCGGGTTCCTCGGCACGCTCGCGCGCAGCCGCGGCGCGGGCGGGCAGGTCCAGCACCTGTCGCTGGCCGCGGCGCTCGCGGAGCTCGCGGACGATCCGCACCGGCGCCACCGCCTGCTCGCGCCGCTGCATCGGGCCGCCGATCGCAGCGCGACCTTGCGGGCGCTGCTCGACAGCCACGAGCTGTTTCATCCGGTCGCCTGGACCGCGGACGAGGCCCACGCCTTCCTGCGCGCGGTGCCCGAGCTCGAGGCCGCCGGGGTCGTGGTGCGGGTCCCGGCGTGGTGGCGCGCCGAGCCCGGGCGGCTGCAGCTGCGCGTGCAGATCGGCTCGTCCGAGCCCGGCCTCGGCCTCGCCGCGCTGCTCGACTTCCAGCTGCGCTACTTCATCGGCGACGAGGAGCTGAGCCCCGAGGAGTGGAAGCGCCTGCTGAACGCCGCCGCCGGCCTGCACCGCCTCGGCGGCCGCTGGGTCGAGCTCGACCCCGCGACCCAGGCCGAGGTCCGCGAGCACTGGCGCAGCGTCGAGACCGCGGCCGCCACCGGCGCGGTCGGCTTCGCGGAGGGCATGCGCCTGCTGGCCGGGCTGCCGCGCGACTCGCTGGCCGACGAGGCGCCGGTCGCGTGGACGGTGGTGCGTCCGGGTCCGTGGCTGGCGCGCACGCTCGCCGACCTGCAGAGCCCGAGCGGCAGCGCCGAGGCCGACCCTGGCGCCGCGCTGCGCGGGCAGCTGCGGCCCTACCAGCGCGATGGTGTGGCCTGGTTATGGTTGTTGACGCGGCTCGGCCTCGGCGGCTGTCTGGCCGACGACATGGGCCTCGGCAAGACGATCCAGGTGATCGCGCTGCTGTTGCTGCTGCGCCGCCACGCGATCGCCGGCCCGAATTTGATCGTGCTGCCGGCCTCGCTGATCGGCAACTGGCGCGCCGAGCTCGAGCGCTTCGCCCCGCAGCTGCGCGTGCACGTCGCCCATCGCAGCGCCGGCGAGGCCGACACGCCGCCGCCGCTGGCCGACATCGACGTCGTCCTGACCACGTACGGCACCCTCCTGCGCCAGCCGTGGCTGCAGGCGCAGCGCTGGGGCCTGGTCGCGCTCGACGAGGCCCAGGCGATCAAGAACCCGCAGGCCAAGCAGACCCGCGCCGTCAAGCTGCTGCAGTGCCGTCATCGCCTGGTGCTGACCGGCACGCCGGTCGAGAACTCGCTGATCGACCTCTGGTCGCTGTTCGACTTCTCGAGCCCCGGCCTGCTCGGCAGCGCCGCCGAGTTCAAGAGGTTCTGCAAGCGCCTGGGCCCCGCGCGCAGCGCCATGGAGCCGCTGCGCGCGCTGGTCCGGCCCTACATCCTGCGCCGCCTGAAGACCGACCGCCGGGTGATCGCCGACCTGCCCGACAAGACCGAGCTGCAGGTCTATTGCGGGCTCACGCGGGTGCAGGCGGCGCTCTACGCGAAGGCCGTCGAGGCCCTCGCGCGCGAGGTGGCCGCGACGGACGGGATCCGCCGCCGCGGGATCATCCTCGCGTATCTCACCCGCTTCAAGCAGATCTGCAACCATCCCTCGCAGCTGAGCCGCGACGGCCGCTATCGGGCGGTCGACAGCGCCAAGTTCTTGCGCCTGCAAGAGCTCTGCGCCCCGATCGCCGAGGCGGGCGAGAAGCTGCTGGTGTTCACCCAGTTCCGCGAGATCTGCGCGCCGCTCGCGGAGCTGCTGGCCGAGAGCTTCGGCCGCCCCGGCCTGGTCCTGCACGGCGGCACCGCGGTCGGCAAGCGCGGCGAGATCGTCGCGGAGTTCCAGCGCGAGGACGGGCCGCCCGGGCCGCCGTTCATGGTCCTCTCGCTGCGGGCCGGCGGCACCGGCCTCAACCTGACCGCGGCCGCCCACGTCGTGCACTTCGACCGCTGGTGGAACCCGGCGGTCGAGAGCCAGGCGACCGACCGCGCCTATCGCATCGGTCAGCACCGTAACGTGCTGGTCCACAAGTTCGTGTGCCGCGGCACCCTCGAGGAGCGCATCGACGCGATGCTGCGCGGCAAGCAGGGCCTCGCCGAGGGGATCCTCGGCGACGACGGCGAGCTGCGGCTCACCGAGCTCGGCACCGACGAGCTGCTGCGCGTCGTGGCCCTCGACCTGCGCAGCGCCCTCAGCGAGGATGACTGACCCGTCGATGCCTCGCCGCCGCAAGAGCGCCCCCGGGGCCCCCTCGTCGAGCCCGCGCGACCGCGCGCGCGCCGACATGCCGCACGACCAGGCGGCCGGGGACTTCGAGGAGCTGCGCGGCCTGCTCGGGGACCCGCGGCTCGCGGAGGCGGGGCAGGGGTCGACGCCGGTCGCGGTCACCGGCCCGATGCTCGGCAGCAGCGCGCTCGCGCGGGCCTGGTACCGCTTCGTCGAGACGACCCACGGTCGCCTGGTCCGCGGGCGCGCTTACTTGCGCGCGGGCGCGGTGCTCGACCTGCGGGTGCACCGCGGGATCATCACCGCCGAGGTTCAGGGCACGCGCCGCTATCACGTCAAGATCGCCGTCGCCCTGCCAGGCGGGCCGCCGTTGCTCGAGCTGCGGGCGCGCCTCGGGGCCGCCGTGACGCTGCGGGGCGCCGCGCTGCACGACGTGATCCTGGGGGCCGCCCAGGCCCTGCTGCCGGCGCCGCGCCACATCGTGCCATTTTGCCAGTGTCTCGATGCGGCCCCGTTCTGCAAGCACGTCTGCGCCGCGCTGTACGGCCTCGGGGTGCGCCTCGACGGCGAGCCCGAGCTGCTGCTGGTGCTGCGCGGGCTGGCCCCCGAGCCGAGCGCCACGGAGCGGAGCGCCCTCACGCCGCTGGCCGCGGAGAAGGTCCTGGAGGGCGACCTCGGGGCGCTGTTCGGTATCGAGCTGCTGGCCTCGCCGGCCGCGTCTGCCCCGGCGACCGCGCCGACGCAGCCGCAGCAGTCTCCGCCCTCGCCGCCCGCTTCGCCCTCGTCGCCCGCTTCGCCCGCTTCGCCCGCTTCGCCCGCTTCGCCCTCGTCGAAGGATTCGCCGAGCGCCTCGCCGCCGCCGACCCTCGACGAGGTAGCCGAGCCGACGCTGTCCCCCGGGCTCGAGCTCGTCCTCGACGCCGCGCCCGAGTTCCTCGCCGACCCGGAGCCGGTGGCGGGTCCGGCCGAGGTCCGGCGCGAGTACCTGCGCGAGCTCGGGATCCCGACCCCCACGATCGACGCCTGGCTGCGCGAGGGGGTCCTGCGGCGCACCGGCCGGCACGGCGTGTACGAGCGGACCCCGGAGGCTGGCCGCCGGATCGCCGCCCACCTCGGGCTGTGACGATCGCCCGGCGGGTCCGCGCCTGGTATGTTCGCGCTCGCCCATGACTTCCACCGACCTGGACATCGAGGAGGAGCGGCCGCCGCGGCGCATCGTCATCGGCGAGGGCCGCATAGGCACCGTCTTCAGCAGGGCCGCCGGCTGCGCGCTCGTGACCCGCCATCGCGGCTGGTACGTCCTCGACGAGCCCGCCGGCGACCCGATCGCGGTGTGCGTGCGCAACGACGACCTCGGGGCCGTGCTGACCGCGGTCCCCAAGCACCGCTGGGCCGACCTCGTGTTCGTGCAAAACGGCATGATCGACCCGTGGCTCGAGGACCACGGCCTCGAGGGCAACACCCGCGGGCTGCTGTTCTTCGCGGTCGCCACGCGCGGCGGCGCGGCGGAGCCCGGCGGCATCAGCCGCTTCACCGGCGCCCACGCCAACGCGATGGCGCTGTGGCTCGAGTCGCTGGGCCTGCGGGCCGAGGTCATCGGTCGCCGGGCCTTCTCGGCCGTGATGCTCGAGAAGCTGATCTGGAACACCGCCTTCGGCCTGCTGTGCGAGCGCCACGGGGTCGGGGTCGGGGTCATCCTCGAGCAGCAGGGCGCCGAGCTGGCCGCCCTGAGCCGCGAGCTCAACGCCGTCGGCCGGGCGGCGCTGGACATCGACCTCGACGACGCCGCCCTGCTCGCCGGCCTGCGCGCCTACGCCGGCAGCATCCCGGGGCACCGCGCCGGGGTCAAGGAGTGGCCCTGGCGCGGCGGTTGGTTCGACGAGTCGGCGCGGGTGTATCGGGTCGAGGTCCCGACCTTCGACGCGCTGGTCGCCGCGGTCCCGAGCCTGTCTCGCTGACGATCTCCTGGCGATGCACGGAGCGAGCGGGATATGTACACACCCGCGGTGAGCCCCCGGCTCACTGATGGACGATGTCGAACTCGTCGATCACGTCGCCGTCGACCGTCTTGAAGTAGCCC
>Ga0209480_10000767_pt1 | contig 24849 bp, 24 predicted proteins | sample JI61114C2DNA_FD_187501 | JGI IMG/M metagenome (GOLD analysis project Ga0209480, IMG submission 187501) | Wastewater effluent complex algal communities from Wisconsin, to seasonally profile nutrient transformation and Carbon sequestration -... | ecosystem: Engineered > WWTP > Effluent > Algae... | reverse complement strand
CGAGGTCGCCGATCCGCTCCAGGTTCTTCGCCATGAACAGCAGGTGCGTGCAGGGGGTGATCGCACGCGCGTCCTCCATCATATAGGTGAGGAGTTCGCGGAACAGGCCGGTGTAGAGGGTGTCGAGTTCGGCATCGCTGGCGCGTACCCGCAGCGCGGCTTCGCCGTCTCGGCGCACGTAGGCCTCCAGCACGTCGCGGACCTGGCGCGCGGCCATGCGGCCGAGTGCGTCCAGCCCCCGCGTGTGTGGCAGCGGAGGCGTCAGGTTGAGCGCCATCGAACGTTTCGCGATGTTGGCGGCCAGGTCGCCGATGCGCTCGATGTCCGAGGCCACCCGCAGCGCCGCCAGGATCACCCGCAGGTCGCCGGCCAGCGGGCCGCGGCGGATCAGCCGGATCACGTCGTGGTTGACCTGCTGCTCCAGTGCGTCGATCGCGTCGTCATTGCCGATCACCCGCTCCGCGGCCTTGTCGTCGCGGCGCTCGACCACGTCCAGCGCGGCCTCCAGTTGCGCCACCGACATGTGGCCCATGCGGATCAGCTCGTCCAGCAGCACGCGCTGCTCGTCGTCGTAGCTCTTGACGATATGGTTGTTCATCAGCCGAACCTCCCGGTGATGTAGTCCTCGGTCTGTTGCTTGACCGGGTTGGAGAAGATCTGCTCGGTCGCGCCGTGTTCGACCAGGTCGCCCAGGTACATGAAGGCGGTGTAGTCGGACACGCGCGCGGCCTGCTGCATGTTGTGGGTCACGATCATGATGGTGAAGTCGCGCTTGAGTTCCTCGACCAGTTGCTCGATGCGGCTGGTGGAGATCGGGTCGAGTGCCGAGGTCGGTTCGTCCAGCAACAGCACGTCGGGCTTCAGCGCCACCGCGCGGGCGATGCACAGGCGTTGCTGCTGGCCGCCGGACAGGCCCAGGCCGCTTTCCTTCAGCTTGTCCTTGACCTCGTCCCACAGCGCGGCCTGCCGCAGCGCCAGTTCCACGCGCGCGTCGAGGTCGGCCTTGTTGAGCTTCTCGTGGTGGCGGATGCCGTAGGCCACGTTCTCGTAGATCGTCATCGGGAACGGCACCGGCTTCTGGAACACCATGCCGACCTTGCTGCGCAGGCGGTTCATCGGGTACTTCGGGTCGAGGATGTTCTCGCCGTCGAGCAGCACCTCGCCCTTGGCTTCCAGCTTCGGGTACAGCGCGTAGATGCGGTTGAACACGCGCAGCAGGGTCGACTTGCCGCAGCCGGACGGGCCGATCAGCGCGGTCACGCGCTTCTCCGGGACCTCCAGGTTGATGTGCTTGACCGCGTGGAACCGGTCGTACCAGAAGTTCAGGTCGCGCGCGGCGATCTTCACCGGCGCGTCGGTAGGCAGGATGGCATCGCGCACGGAGGCGGCGACGGCAAGGCGTGCATCGTTCATGGCATCGATCCGCGTGAGATGGGTCATTGGCGCGTCAGTCATTCGAAATCTTGTTGCGCAGCAGGAGGGTGCGCGCGACCAGGCTCACCGCGAGCACGAACAGGGTCACCAGCAGCGCGCCGGCCCAGGCCAGGTGTTCCCAGTTCTCGTAGCCGGAACCGGCGAACTTGTACATGACCAGCGGCACCGCGCTCATCGCGCCGGTGACGTCCAGGCTGAAGAACTCGTTGCCGAAGGCAGTGAACAGCAGCGGGGCGGTCTCGCCGGAAATGCGCGCAAGGGCGAGCAGGACGCCAGTGACGATGCCGGGCAGCGCGCTGCGGTACAGCACCTGCATCGTGACCTTCCACTGCGGCACGCCCAGCGACAACGCCGCTTCGCGCATCTGCACCGGAACCAGCCGCAGCATCTCGTCGGTGGTGCGCACCACCACCGGCAGCACGATGAAGGCCAGTGCCAGCGCACCGCCGATGGCGGAGAAGTTGCCGCCGGTCTGCATCACGAAGGCCGCATACACGAACAGGCCCAGCACGATCGACGGCGCCGACAGCAGGATGTCGTTGACGAAGCGCACCACCGTGCCGAGCTTGCGATGGTTGCCGACTTCCGCCAGCCAGGTGCCGGCGGCGATGCCGAGCGGCGTGCCGATCGCCACGCCCATGCCGCACATCATCAGGCTGCCGACGATGGCATTGCGCAGGCCGCCCGCTTCGAGCGGTGGCGGCTGGTCCTGGGTGAACAGCGACAGGCTCAGGTGGGCCAGGCCCTTGGACAACAGCGTCCACAGGATCCAGCCGAGGAATGCCAGGCCGAACACGGCGGCGGCACACGCCAGGCCGATGGCGAAGATGTTGACCAGGCGGCGACGGCGATACAGCCTGGCCGCGGCGATGTCGCGAGGGGTCATGACGATCGCGTTCACCGGTTGCCCTCCTTGCGCGACAGGTTGGCCAGCATCAGGCGGGCGATCGCCAGCACCACGAAGGTGACGATGAACAACACGAAGCCGAGCAGCAGCAGCGCCGCGCGATATTCCTCGGTGGCTTCGCCGAAATCGTTGGCGATCAGCGCCGCGATGGTGGTCGACGGTTCCAGCAACGACGCGGTGAAGTTGACGCTGTTGCCGATCACGAAGGCGACCGCCATCGTTTCGCCAAGGGCGCGGCCCAGGCCCAGGAACACGCCGCCGATCACCGCCGAACGCGTGTACGGCAGGACGATGTCCCAGCTCACTTCCCACTTGGTCGCGCCCAGTGCGTAGGCCGACTCCTTCAAGCGCGATGGCACGGTCAGGAACACCTCGCGCATCACCGAGGAGATGAACGGGATCACCATGATCGAAAGCACGATGCCGGACGTCAGCATGCCGGCGCCGATCGGCGGCCCCTGGAAGAGCTTGCCGATGACGGGCAGGGTGCCGACGTGGCTGTCGAGCCACGGGATCAGGTGCTCGCGCATCACCGGCATCAGCACGAAGAAGCCCCACATGCCGTAGATGATCGAGGGGACGCCGGCCAGCAGTTCGATGGCCGTGCCCACCGGCGTGCGCATCCAGCGCGGCGCGACCTCGGTCAGGAAGAACGCGATGCCGAAGCTCACCGGCACCGCGATCAGCATGGCGATGATCGCGGTGACCACGGTGCCGTAGATCGGCACCAGGGCCCCGTACTTGTTCTCGACCGGGTTCCAGTCCGCGGAGAAGAAGAAGTCCAGGCCTTCGCTGGCCAGCACACTGCGGCCGCCCCACAACATCGACAGTGCGGCACCTGCCAGCGTGACCAGCACGAACACCGCGGTCGCACCCAGCAACCAGCGGAACAAGGTGTCATGGCGCGTGTCGGCGATGTCGCGTTCCGACACGGGGAGGGCGATGGCGTTCATGCGTGTTCTCGGGTGGACGATGACGGGACGCGCTTATTTCAGTTGCGTCGCCCAGTACGCCTCGACCTGCTGCACCAGCGTTGCGGGCAGCGGCACGTAGTCCAGCGACTGCGCCTGGGCGGTGCCGTTGGCATAGGCCCAGCGGAAGAATTCCAGCGCGGCCTTGGCGTCCGCGGCATCGCGCGGCTGCTTGCGCATCAGGATGAAGTTGGTGGCGGTGATCGGCCAGGCCTCGGCGCCGGGGGCGTCGGTGATCACCAGGTTGAAGTCCTGCGAGTTCTGCCAGTCGGCGCTGGCGGCGGCAGCGGCAAACGATTCGGCATTCGGCTGCACCCATGCGCCCGCGGCGTTCTGCATCGCCGCATGCGCCATCCTGTTCTGCAGCGCGTACGACAGCTCGACGTAGCCGATCGCGCCCTTCAGCTGCTTGACGTAGGAGGCCACGCCTTCGTTGCCCTTTCCGCCCACGCTGCTGCCGGTCCAGTTGACCGTGGTGCCTTCGCCGACCGCGGCCTTCCACGCCGGGCTGACCTTGGCCAGGTAGTTGGTGAAGTTGTAGGTGGTACCCGAGCCGTCGGAGCGGCGCACCACGTGGATCTTGTCCGCCGGCAGCGCCACGCCGGGGTTGGCGGCGGCGATCGCGGCGTCGTTCCACATCGTGACCTTGCCCAGGTAGATGTCCGCGAGCAGCGTGCCGGTGAGGCGCAGCTTGCCGGCCTCGATGCCGGGCAGGTTCACCACCGGCACCACGCCGCCGATCGTCGACGGGAACTGCACCAGGCCGTCCTTCGCGAGTTCTTCCGGGGCCAGCGGCTTGTCGGAGGAACCGAAGTCGACGGTGCCGGCCTTGATCTGGGCGATGCCGCCGCCGGAACCGATCGACTGGTAGTTGACCTTGTTGCCGGTGGCCTTGGCGTAATCCGCGGACCACTTGGAGATCAGTGGATACACGAACGATGCGCCGGCGCCGGTGATCTCGGCGGCGACCGCATCGCCCGCGGGGGTGGCCGCGTTCGATGCCGCGCCCGACGCGGCATCGCCGGTGGCGCCGGTGGCGCTGGGCGCAGACTCGTTCTTGCAGGCGGCAAGGCCGACCAGCAGGCAGAGGGCGAGGGCGGCGATGCGGGGCAGTTGACGGTTCATGCGGGTCTCTTCGATGCTCGTTCGGATCGCGACATGAAATGATGTTTTTGTGACACGTCGATGACAGCGCCCGTGTTTTCGTCCCGGCGCGGGCATCGACCACGAAAAAGGCGGGCCCGAAGGCCCGCCCGTTGATTCGCGCGTTGGAGTTGCGCGGATCGATCAGTACTTCATCTCTGCCGCCCAATAGGCGTCGATCTGCTGCACCAGCGCGTCCGGCAGCGGCACGTAGTCGAGCGACTTGGCCTGGGCATCGCCGTTGGCATACACCCACTTGAAGAAGTCCTTGGCGTTCTTCGCGCCAGCCGCGTTCTTCGGGGTCTTGTACATCAGGATGAAATTGGTGGCGGTGATCGGCCAGCTGGCCTCGCCCGGGGCATTGGTCATGACCAGGTAGAAGTCCTTGGCATCGGCCCACCGGGCGTTCGCGGCGGCGGCGGAGAAGCTGTCGTCGCTCGGGTTCACATAGTTGCCGGCGGCGTTCTTCAGCCGGCTGTACGCCAGCTTCTGCTGCAGTGCGTAGGACAGCTCGACATAGCCGATCGAGCCGTTGATCTGCTTGACGTAGGCGGCCACGCCCTCGTTGCCCTTGCCGCCGATGCCGACCGGCCACTTCACCGCGGTGCCTTCGCCCACGCTGGACTTCCATTCGGCATTGACCTTCGACAGGTAGTTGACGAAGTTGAAGGTGGTGCCGGAGCCGTCCGAACGGTGCACCACGGTGATCTTCAGGTCGGGCAGCTTGATCCCGCCATTCAGGGCGGCGATGCGCGGGTCGTTCCACTTGCTGACCTTGCCCAGGAAGATGTCGGCCAGCAGTTCGCCGTCCAGCTTCATCGCGCCCGCGGCCACGCCCGGCACCTTGAGCACCGGCACCACGCCGCCGATCACCGACGGGAACTGCGCCAGGCCGAACTTTTCCAGTTCTTCCGGCTTCAGCGGGGCATCGGAGGAGCCGAAGTCCACCGTGCCTGCCTTGATCTGGGCGATGCCGCCGCCGGAGCCGATCGACTGGTAGTTGACCTTCTTGCCGGTCGCCTTCGCGTAGTCGGCGGACCATTTCGACATGATCGGATAGACGAACGAGGCGCCGGCGCCGGTGACGTCTGCGGCCATGGCGCCGGCGGCGAACGTGGTCGCCAGCGCGAGCGCGGCGACGCGTAACTTGATGGACTTGATCACGTGATGCTCCAGGAGTGGTGCGCGAATGGGAAAGGGCGGGCATTGCCCGGCTGCGCGCATTTCATAACGGCCGGATGACAGGCCGATGGTGGTTTCGTGACAGCCCGATGACAGCGTCGTCGCGACGACAAAGGAAAAGGGCGCGGCTCTCGCCATGCCCTTCTCGATGGATCGCCTGCAGGCCTTACCAGAAGAACTGCGCGCGGAACTCGACGATGCTGGGATCGTCGTTGACGATCGCCTTGGCCGTGCTGTTGTACTTGCTGGTGCTGACCTTCACGTAGTTCGCGGCCAGCTTGAAGTTGGAGCGCAGGTACCAGTTGGCGCCCACGGTCCAGGCATCCATTTCGCCGCCCAGTACGCCGGTGACGACCGGGGTGGCGCCGCTGGTGTTCAAGCTGCCGTCGTTGAGGTCCATGGTGTCGTAGCGCAGGGCCAGCTGGAGCATGCCGCGTCCCGGTTCGTTGGGCAGCGGGGTGGTCGGCACGCCGGCCTTGTAGCCCCAGGTCTCGCCGGTGACGTTCCACACCGCGCTGACGTAGGCGCCGGTGCCGGTGAAGTCGGAGAACGCGCCGCCGCGGCTGGTGGTGCTGCGCATGTATTCGCCCTGCAGCTTGAGCGGGCCATGCACCCAGAACGCCTCGACGCCGGTCGTCGCGACCTTGTCGGCCAGGGTCAGGTTGCCGGTATCGATCAGCCGCGTGCCGGACAGGTCGGCCTGCGGGCGTGCACGCCAGCGCTGGGTGTCGACCAGGTTGTTGGCGCCAACGGCCGGCAGTTCGGCGTCGTAGTTCACGTACGACAGGCCCAGGTGCAGGATGCTGCCGGTGGCGTTGATCGGTGCCCAGGTGCCGCGCACGCCATAGCCCGCGCCAGCCGCGAGGCCGCGCTTCAGCTCGTCGTCGAAATACGCGCCGGTGATGCTCCAGTTGGCGTCGCCCACGCTGTAGGCGGCGCCCACGCGGCGGGCCACCGCCCAGGTGTTGGTGATGGTCGCCTTCGAGATGAAGTCGTTGTTCTTGGTCGAGCTCAGTTCTTCCAGGCTGTTCGGCTGCTTGAACTGGCCGAATTGCAGGTAGTGGTTGGCGTTGCCGCCGAGCTTGTACTTCAGGTTGGTGTCCAGCCACTTGTCGGCCTTGGCGTCGTAGCCGATCACCCACTCGAGGTTGCCCGGGCCCTTGCCCTTCAGCACCAGCTCGGCGCGGCGCAGTTCGCCGTCGAAATCGCGCCCGTCCTGGGCGTCGCCGTTGAGGTTGGCGACGTCGCTGTTGAACCAGTTGGCATCGGCCTGCAGCAGGCCCTCGAAGGTGATTTCGGAGCCGGCGATGACGTCGATCGGCACCTCCGCGTGGGCGGCGGGCGCGGCGATGGCGGCCAGCAGGGCCACGGACAGGATGCGGCGGGAGAGTTTCATGGGGATGCCCTGGTCAGGTTGGGAAGCGGCAGCGGGTGCCGATTGCGCGCAGCCTAGGGCGTGAATCTTTCGTTATTGTGACAGACCTGTCTTTTTATCGACATGTCACCGCCATGCGGCATCGCCGCTGGCTGGCGCGGTTTTCTCGGGCCACCGGCACAGGTCGTGGATCACGCAGTGCGCGCAATCCGGCTTGCGTGCCTTGCAGGTGTAGCGTCCGTGCAGGATCAGCCAGTGGTGGGCGTCGCGCTTGAATTCGACGGGGACCAGCCGGACCAGCTTGTCCTCGACCGTGCGCACATCCTTGCCGGGGGCCAGGCCGGTGCGGTTGGACACGCGGAAGATGTGCGTGTCCACCGCGATGGTGGGCTCGCCGAACGCGGTGTTGAGGACCACGTTGGCGGTCTTGCGTCCCACGCCCGGCAGCGCCTCGAGCGCGTCGCGCGTGCGCGGGACTTCGCCATCGTGGCGTTCCAGCAGCAGGCGGCACAGCGCGATGACGTTCGCGGCCTTCGCATTGAACAGGCCGATGGTGTTGATGTAACCCTTCAGCGCGTCCTCGCCGAGCGCCAGGATCGTCGCCGGCGTATTGGCGACGGGGTACAGCTTGCGCGTGGCCTTGTTGACGCCGACATCGGTCGCCTGCGCGGACAGTACGACCGCAACGAGCAATTCGAATGGCGTGGTGTAGTCGAGTTCGGTGGTCGGCGCGGGATCGAGTTCGCGCAGGCGCGCGAACAGGTCCACGATTTCGGCCGGGCGCAGCTTGCTGCCGCGTGCCGCGCGTTGCGTGGTCGCCGTCATCGCGGTGTCCGTTCCCGCGCCTTCGCCAGCGCACGCGCCAGCGCATCCGCGGCGGCCGACGGCAACGCGGGCGCCTGGGCCGCGTCGCTGGCTGCCTTGGGGCGACGCGCGGCCTCGCGTTCGGCCTTGCGCCGCTGCAGGCGTGCATCACGTGCGCGATGGCGTTCGCGCGCGGCCAGCGCGAAGCGGCGCGCATCGCGCACCTCGACCAGGCGTGCCGTGCAGGCGGCATCGCAGCCGGCGCAGGGAGCGGCATCCAGCAAGCCGAGTTGCAGCGCGGCATCGAGGTCATCCGCCTGCAGCGCCTGTGCGATGGCGTGCGCCGGATCCGCATGCGTGCAACCGCAAACAGGACAGGTCATGAGGGTATCGGAGGCCATGGACGAAATCCTTTGCCATCCCGAGCGCAGCGAGGGGTCTGCTTGTCGATGAAGCAGGTCCTTCGCTGCGATCAGGACGACAGGGCGGTCATTTCCCCGCGAACACCGGCTTGCGCTTGCCCAGGAACGCGGAGGTGCCCTCCCGCATGTCCTCGGTCGAGAACACCAGGCCAAATTGCGCCGCCTCGTACTCCAGGCCTTCCTCGATCCCGCATTCGCCGCCCACGTTCACGCAGTCCAGCATGCCGCGCAGGGCCAGCGGCGCCGATGCCGCCAGCTGCGCGGCCAGCTTCATCGTCTCGGCTTCCAGATCCGCTGCCGGCACCACCCGGTTGACGATGCCGAGCTGCAGCGCGCGTTCGGCATTGATCGGCGCGCCGGTCAGGCACAGCTCCAGCGTGGCCGCACGCCCGCACAGGCGCAGCAGGCGCTGGGTACCGCCGAAGCCCGGGATCAGGCCCAGGTTGATTTCCGGTTGCCCGACCCTGGCGCTGTCCGCGGCGATGCGCAGGTGGCAGCACATCGCCAGTTCCAGCCCGCCGCCAAGGGCGAAGCCGTTGACCATGGCGAGCACCGGCTTCGGCATGCGCTCGATCCGCCGCATCATCCGCGTGCCGCGCAGCGAGAAATCGCGGCCCTGCACCGCGGTGAGGGTGTTCATCTCGGCGATGTCGGCACCGGCGACGAAGGCCTTGGGCCCACTGCCGGTCAGCACCACCACGTGGATCGCGCCATCGGCAGCAGCGTCGGCGAAAGCGCCATCGAGCGCATCCAAGGTGGCGGCGTTGAGGGCATTGAGCTTGTCGGGGCGGTGGATGGTGATCGTGCGGATGCCGTCGGCATCGTGGATCAGCAACGGGGAATCGGACATGCGGTCCCTCTGGACATGAATGGGAAAGGGCGGGCCGGAACTTCCGCCACGCGCGGGTGTCGGAGTGGCTGGCCTCAGTGGCGGTTAAGTGCCATGGCCGGTATCCTAGCGTGTCATGCCGGAGCGGTTCGACCGGCGCCAGACACTCCTTCCGGCGACATGCCGGAGCCCGGTCCCGCCGTTCGGCGGTGCCTTACAAACGACGAGGTTGTGGATGAAGTTGCATGTGCTTGCTGCCAGCCTGGCGGCCCTGACCCTGACCGCCGGCATCGCCACCGCTCAGACCAAGCCGGCCGCTCCGGCCACCCCCGCCGCCAAGCCGGCCGCTCCCGCGGCGGCGCCGGTGGTCGACAAGACTCACGCCAGCTATGCCTTCGGCTGGTCGCTGGGCCAGGACCTGCAGAACTCCGGCGAGCCGGTGGACATCGCCACCGTGATCCGCGGCCTGCAGGACGCCTACGGCAAGAAGACCCCCGCCTACACCGAACAGCAACTGGGCGCGGCCTATTCCGGCTTCCAGCAGCGCGTGCAGCAGAAGATGGAAGCGCAGTTCCGCAAGGCGCTGGACGACAACAAGGCGCAGTCCGCCAACTTCATCACCCAGTACAAGGCGCAGGAAGGGGTGATCACCCTGCCCAGCGGCATCATGTACCGCATCGCCAAGCCCGGTACCGGCGCCAAGGCGACCGCCAACAGCCAGGTGCAGATCGGCTTCCGCAGCTTCCTGGCCGCGGTCGGCGTGCCGCTCAGCGGCGTGCAGACGCCGCCGGCGTTCAAGGTCTCCGATGCCCCGATCCCGGCGCTGAAGGAAACCCTGCCGCTGATGCAGCAGGGCGCCGTGTGGGAAGTGGTGGTGCCGCCGGGCAAGGGTGCCGGCGACCAGAACCAGCAGTTCGCGCAGCAGGCGATCGCCATCCAGGTCGAACTGGGCAGCGTCAAGTAATCGATTGCAGCATGCTCCACCCGATGCGCCGGTCCTGCCGGCGCATCGCGTTTCAAGGGATGGCCGCTCTCCCAGGCCACGCCAGGGTCCACACCGCATGACGTTCCAGTACCGCGCCGTCCTCAGCCCCTGCATCGGCGTCTGCACGATCGACGACGAAGGCCTGTGCGTGGGCTGCCATCGCACCGGCAACGAGATCGCCGCGTGGCCGATGATGGGCGACGATGTCCGCTTGCGGATGATGGACGACGTCCTGCCGCGCCGGGCACTGGCGCGCGAGGCGTCATGAACCCCGAGGCGCTCGCGGCGCGGCTGCGTGGCGCCCTGCATCCACTGGCGTCACCCCCGGTGGGCGAGCCGTGGAATCTGTTCGAACTCGAGGGGCTGTTGTCGCCGGGCGAGCCCCAGGCGGCCGCGGTGCTGGTCGGCGTGATTCCGCGGGATGAAGGTGCCAGCGTGTTGCTCACGCGGCGCAACGACGCGCTGCGCCACCATGGCGGCCAGGTCAGTTTCCCCGGGGGGCGCATGGAGTCGGGCGATGCAACGCCACTGGACGCGGCCCTGCGCGAGGCTGCCGAAGAAGTCGGCCTGCGTGCCTCCCAGGCGCGGCCGCTGGGTTACCTGGACCCGCTGCTTACGATCACCGGGTTCCGCGTGCAGCCGGCGCTGGTGCTGGTGGCACCGGACTTCGTGGCCAGGCCCGATCCCTCCGAGGTCGCGGAGGTCTTCGAAGTGCCGCTGGAGTTGCTGCTGGATCCCCGTCAACTGGAACGGATTCCCCTGCATTTCGGCGGGCGGGCGCGCCACGTGTTCCAATACCGCTACCAACCGCAACGGATCTGGGGCGTGACCGCCTCGATCCTGTTCAACCTCCGCGAGCGCCTGGCGCCCGCGCCCACCGGGAGAACCTGATGGCCGGATGGACCACCCTGGTGCAGGCCGAAACACTGGCGGTGGCGCTCGGCCGCCCCGACCTGGTGGTGCTGGACTGCCGCTTTTCCTTGCTCGATCCGAATGCGGGCGAGCAGGCCTATTCGCGCTCGCACCTGCCGGGGGCCGCGTACGCGCACCTGGAGCGCGACCTCTCCGAGATGGGACCGCACGGCGACGGCCGCCATCCCTGGCCGCAGGCCGAGGTGCTGGTGTCCAAGCTGCGCCGCTGGGGCATCGATGCGCGCTCGCAGGTCATTGCCTACGACGATGGCGACGGCGCCTACGCCGCTCGCCTGTGGTTCCTGCTGCGCATGCTCGGCCACGAGAAGGTCGCCGTGCTGGACGGCGGTTGGGCGCGCTGGACCGCGCTGGGCCTGCCGGTTTCCAGCTCGCCGCACCAGGGCCTTCCCTCGCGTTACGAAGCGGACTTCGACCGTTCGCGCCTGGTCGATGCGCGACAGGTCGAAGCGCACCTGTTCGATGGCGGCATCTTGGTCGACGCGCGCGCACCGGCGCGCTTCCGTGGCGAGGAAGAGCCGATCGACCGCGTCGCCGGCCACGTGCCCGGGGCGGTCAACCGGCCCTTCGCGACCAATCTCGTCGATGGCCGCTTCAAGTCGCCGATGCAACTGGGCGACGAGTTCCGCGCACTGCTCGACGGCCGCGATCCGTCGCGGGTGGTGGTGATGTGCGGTTCCGGCGTGACGGCCTGCCACCACCTGCTGGCGATGGAACGCGCCGGCCTGAAGGGCGCGCGCCTCTACACCGGGTCGTGGAGCGGCTGGATCCAGGATCCCTCGCGTCCTGTCGCCAAGGGGTCGTGAGCCCCGGTGCCCCGGGGCTTGCCGCGATGCACGTCGAACTCTGGCACAACCCCGCCTGCGGCACCTCGCGCAATGTGCTCGCGCTGATCCGCCACGTCGGGATCGAGCCGGTCATCGTCGACTACCTGCGCGATCCGCCAGGCATCCCCCGCCTGCGCCAGGCCATCCAGGAGGCCGGCCTGGGCGTCCGCGATGCGATCCGCAGCAAGCAGCCGGAATACCTGGCGCTTGGACTGGACGATCCCGGCCTGTCCGATGACGCCCTGCTCGCGGCAATGGTGGCCACTCCGGTGTTGATCAACCGCCCGTTCGTGTTCACCCCGCGGGGCGTGCGACTGTGCCGGCCGGAGTCGGCGATGGTGCTCGACCTGCTGCCGCCCTGCGACAAACCCTTCGCCAAGGAGGATGGCGACGTGGTGATCGACGCCGCCGGGCGCCGCGTCCGCTAGCGGTTACTTGCCGATCCGCGCCAGCATGGCGCGCAACGCGGCCTGTGTATCCGGTTCCATCCAGCCGGACACGAACTTCGACAGCTCGATGCGTTCGTCGCGCAGGCAGTCGATGACCGCGGCGCGGGCGATCGCGCGGGTCCGCAGCATCGGCGCGCGCGGCAGTTGCAGCAGTGTCTCCAGCCAGACCCGCGCGCGGGTGGCGACGTCGTCGATGCCGGTCAGTTCGTCGACCAGGCCGATGCGCAGGGCTTCGCTGGAATCCACCATCTCGCCAGCCACCAGCAGGCGTTCCGCGCGATGCGGACCGACCATCCGCGCCAGCAGCGACTGGATGCCTTCCGGCGCCACCAACCCCACCTGGGTTTCGTTCAAGCCGATCCGGTACGGGCCTTCGGCCATGATCCGGTAGTCGCAGCACAGCGCCAGCACGCAACCACCGGCGGGCGAGTGCCCGGCCAGCGCGGCCACCACCGGCACCGGGCAGCCGGCCAGTGCGCGCGCGGCTGCGAAGAACGCCGTCCATGACCGCAACAGGGCCTCCTGGTCGGCGCCGAGCGACAGCAGGTACGGCACGTCCAGGCCGGCGGAAAAGACCTTCGGCCCACCGGCCAGCACGATGCCTTGCGCACCCGCGGCCACGGCATCCCCCAGCGCTTGCGTGAGTGCCGCGCACAGCTCGGGATTCAACGCATTGACCGGGGCGCGCGCCAGGCGGAGTTCGTGGATGGCGCCGTGGACGGTGGTGTCGATGAGGGACATGGGGGTTCCGGGACGGAGCGATCGGGAGGTGCCGGATATCATAGGCGCATGACCAAGCACGCATGGCTGTTCGCCCTCCTTCTCCTCATCCCGATCACCGCGCCTGCCCGCGACTGCGCGCCTCAGGTCAGGGACGGCTGGATCCGCCTGCTGCCGGGCGGCATGCCGATGCAGGCCGGCTTCGGCCGCATCGAGAATCGTTGTCCGATGCCGGCGACCATTGTCTCCGCCAGCAGCCCGGCCTACGCCGGCGTCGAATTGCACGAGTCCAGGGTGGTCGATGGCGTCAACCGCATGCGCGCGGTGCCCGAACTGCGCATCGCGCCGGACAGTGCGGCGGTGCTGCAGCCGGGTGGCCTGCACCTGATGCTGATCAGGCCGACAGCCACGTTGAAGCCCGGCAGTCGCGTGGCAATCGAATTCGTCCTGAAGGACGGTCGCAAGTTGCTGGGCGAGTTCGAGGTGCGCAAGCCGGTGCCGTGAATGCACCGAAAAAAGGGGACGGAGGTAGTCAAGGTGCGCCTTAACTACCTCCGTCCCCTTTTTTAGTCCCTTTTCGCGGCACCGTAGTGCGCGGCGTCACGCCTGAAGCAGCAACGCCGAGGCTTTTCGCAGCGCATCAGGCAACGGCACTGGCCGGCCACTGCTGCGCGAGATCCACACCGCCACCACGTGGCCATCGGCGTGCAGGGTGCCGTCGACGGCCAGGATGCGGTGGCCGATGGTGACGCTGGTATTGCCCAGTCGCTCGGTGAACAGCTCGACGGCGATGCTCGCCGGGTATTCGATCGGCCGCTTGAAGTTGATCGTGGCCGTGGCCACGACCGGCGCCACTTCGTCCGTCATCCACGGCGCGTCCAGTGTCTCGAACCACTCGATGCGCGCCTGCTCCAGGAAGGTCAGGTAGCGCGCGTTGTTGACGTGGTTGAACGCATCCAGGTCGCTCCAGCGCAGGGCGATCGGGATGCGGAATACGTGGCCTTCGGCGCCGCCGTTCATGCCGAGGCCTTCTTTTTCCGGCGCGGCGCGGGCGCGGGTGCCGCGGCTTTTGCCAGGAGGGGGGCAAGGAAACGACCCGTGTGCGAGGCGGGGTTCGCAGCCACCGTCTCCGGCGTCCCCACTGCGAGGATCTGGCCGCCGCGATGGCCACCTTCCGGCCCCAGGTCCACCACCCAGTCCGCGGTCTTGATCACGTCCAGGTTGTGTTCGATGACGACCACGGTGTTGCCGTCGTCGCGCAGGCGATGCAGCACCGCGAGCAGGTGCTCGATGTCGTGGAAGTGCAGGCCGGTGGTGGGCTCGTCGAGGATGTACAGCGTGCGGCCGGTGTCGCGCCGGCTCAGTTCCTTCGACAGCTTCACGCGTTGCGCCTCGCCGCCGGACAGCGTGGTCGCGCTCTGGCCCAGCTTGATGTAGCTCAGGCCCACGTCCATCAGGGTTTCCAGCTTGCGGGCGATGCTGGGCACCGGCGCGAACAGCTCCAGCGCGTCCTCGACGGTCATCTCCAGCACGTCGCGGATGCTGTGGCCCTTGTAATGGATCTCCAGGGTCTCGCGGTTGTAGCGCTTGCCCTGGCAGACATCGCAGGGCACGTACACGTCCGGCAGGAAGTGCATCTCCACCTTGATCAGGCCATCGCCCTGGCAGGCCTCGCAGCGGCCGCCGCGCACGTTGAAGCTGAAGCGCCCGGGCGAATAACCACGTGCACGCGCTTCCGGTACCTGGGCGAACAATTCGCGCAAGGGCGTGAACAGGCCGGTGTAGGTCGCGGGGTTGGAACGCGGGGTGCGGCCGATCGGCGACTGGTCGATGTCGACCACCTTGTCGAACAGGTCGAGTCCGGTGATCTCGCGATACGGCGAGGGCGTGTGCGAGGCACCGTTGATCTCGTTGGCCGCCAGCGCATACAGGGTGTCGTTGATCAGGGTGGACTTGCCGGAACCCGAGACGCCGGTGATCGCGGTGAACAGGCCCGAGGGAATCTCGAGGTCGACGTTCTTCAGGTTGTTGCCGTGCGCGCCCTTCAGCTTGAGCATCAGCTTGCGGTTGGGCGGGTTGCGATGCGCCGGCACCTCGATCCGCTTCTTGCCGGACAGGTATTGGCCGGTGATCGAGCGCGGCGCCTTGAGGATGTCGGCAAGCTGGCCTTCGGCGACCACTTCGCCACCGTGCACGCCGGCGCCGGGACCGATGTCGACCACGTGGTCGGCCAGCCGGATCGCGTCTTCGTCGTGTTCGACCACGATCACCGTGTTGCCGAGGTCGCGCAGGCGGGTGAGGGTGCCGAGCAGGCGCTCGTTGTCGCGCTGGTGCAGGCCGATGCTGGGTTCGTCGAGCACGTACATCACCCCGACCAGGCCGGCACCGATCTGCGACGCCAGGCGGATGCGTTGCGCCTCGCCGCCCGACAGGCTGTCGGCCTTGCGCTCCAGGGTGAGGTAGTCGAGGCCCACATCGACCAGGAAGCTCAGCCGCTCGCCGATTTCCTTGACGATCTTGGCCGCGATCTCGCCGCGCCAGCCCGGCAGCTTGAGGCCGTGGAAGAAGGCGAGGCAGTTGTCGATCGGCATCACCGCGATTTCGTGCAGCGGCCGGTCGGCCACGAACACGTTGCGCGCGGAACGATTCAGGCGCGCGCCACCGCACTCGGGGCAGGGGCGCTCGCTGATGTACTTGGACAGTTCCTCGCGCACCGCCGCGGATTCCGTCTCGCGGTAACGGCGCTCCAGGTTCGGGAGGATGCCCTCGAAGGCATGCTTGCGCTGGTACTTGTTGCCGTTCTCGCCCACATAGACCAGGTTGATCGCTTCCTTGCCGCTGCCGTGCAGGACGATCGCGCGGATCTCGTCCGGCAATAGCTGCCAGGGCAGGTCGACGTCGAATTTGTAGTGCTTCGCCAGCGAGGTGATCATCGAGAAGTAATACGCGTTGCGGCGGTCCCAGCCGCGCATCGCGCCGGCCGCCAGCGACAGCTCCGGATGGCCGACGACGCGCGACGGATCGAAGAACTGGGCCACGCCCAGGCCGTCGCAGCCCGGGCAGGCGCCCATCGGCGCATTGAACGAGAACAGCCGCGGTTCCAGTTCCGGCAGCGCGTAGTCGCAGACCGGGCAGGAATACTTCGAAGAGAACAGCAGCGGCTCGCGCTCCGGCGCGTCCATCGACTGCACGATCGCCATGCCGTCGCCCAGCTTCAGGGAGGTCTCGAACGATTCGGCGAGGCGCTGGCGGATGTCCGCGCGCGGCTTGAAGCGGTCGATCACCGCCTCGATGGTGTGTTTCTGGCGCGGCGCCAGCGGCGGCACCGCGTCGATCTCGTGGAGCACGCCGTCCACGCGCACCCGCACGTACCCCTGCGCGCGCAACTGGTCGAATACCTGCTGCTGCTCGCCCTTGCGGTCGCGCACCACGGGCGCCAGCAGCATCCAGCGCTGCGCCGCCAGGACCTCGTCCCCTTCCATCGCCAGCACCTGGTCGACCATCTGGCTGACCGTCTGCGCTTCCAGCGGGAAGTGGTGGTCGGGGCAGCGCGGCGTGCCCACGCGCGCGTACAGCAGGCGCAGGTAGTCGTGGATCTCGGTGATCGTGCCGACCGTGGAGCGCGGGTTGTGGCTGGTGGACTTCTGCTCGATCGAGATCGCCGGGCTCAACCCTTCGATGTGGTCGATGTCGGGCTTGTCCATCACGCTGAGGAATTGCCGCGCGTAGGCCGACAGCGACTCGACGTAGCGGCGCTGGCCTTCCGCATAGATCGTGTCGAACGCCAGCGACGACTTGCCGGAACCGGACAGGCCGGTGATCACGATCAGCTTGTCGCGCGGCAGGTCGAGGTCGATGTTCTTCAGGTTGTGCGTGCGAGCACCGCGGATGCGGATGGTGTCCAGCGCCATGGATGGGGGATCCTGGGGAAGGGGAGCGGGCGAGGTGCGGCTGCCGTGCAACAGGCAATCGGGCAGCGTACCGAGCCGGTGATTTGGGGGCAAATGACGGGATTGCCAGCGTGGTTCACGGCTGTCTCTGTCGCTGCGACTCGAACACCATGCCCCTCGGCACACGCCACCTCCGCATGCTCGGGGAAGGGGAGAGTGCCTGCAGTTGACCGTAACTCGCTGAATCCCCTACAATTCCGCTCCTGTCTGCCCTCGATGGCAGGCGGCGTGCCGGGAACCACGTCCGGCATGACCAAGAAGAACTACAGAATCCACAGTCAGGAACCACCACCATGTACGCAGTTTTGGTCACCGGCGGTAAGCAATACCGCGTGATGCAGGGCGAAACGCTCCGCGTCGAGAAGCTCGAAGCCGAAGCCGGCAGCGAGATCAAGTTCGACAACATCCTCATGCTCGGCGACGCCGACGGCATCAAGCTGGGCGATGCGATCAAGGGGGCGTCGATCGCCGCCAAGGTCGTGGGCCACGGCCGCGCCGACAAGGTCCGCATCGTCAAGTTCCGCCGCCGCAAGCACCATCGCAAGCAGATGGGCCACCGGCAGCACTACACCGAAATCGAGATCACCGGCATCGCCGGTGGCGACAAGAAGTAAGGAGACGCAGTCATGGCACATAAAAAGGGCGTAGGTTCCTCGCGCAACGGCCGCGACTCCAACCCGAAGTACCTCGGCGTGAAGATCTATGGTGGCCAGGCGATCGAAGCCGGCAACATCATCGTTCGCCAGCGCGGCACCCAGTTCCACCCGGGCATGGGCGTCGGCCTTGGCCGCGACCACACCCTGTTCGCGCTGGTCGATGGCAAGGTCGAGTTCACGACCAAGGGCCCGAACAAGCGCCGCACGGTCAGCATCGTCGCCGCGGAATAATCGCCGCCGACGCATCGCGAAGAGCCCCGCTTCGGCGGGGTTTTTCGTTTATGCAGGCCCTCGCTCCTCACCCGCTTCACCGAACACGGCACAATCCCCCACATGAAACTCGTCGACGAAGTTGAAATCACCGTGACCGCAGGCAACGGCGGCAATGGCTGCATCGCCTTCCGCCGCGAGAAGTTCATTCCGCTGGGCGGTCCCAATGGCGGCGACGGCGGCAACGGCGGCGACGTCTGGGTGCAGGCCGACGAGAACCTCAACACCCTGGTCGACTTCCGCCATGAAACGCGCTTCAAGGCGCAGCGCGGCGAGAACGGCATGGGCAGCCAGATGTACGGCAAGGCCGGCGAGGACAAGACCATCGTCGTGCCGGTCGGCACCGTGGTCCACAACGTCGATACCGACGAGATCATCGGCGACCTGACCGAGCACGGCCAGCGCCTGCTGGTGGCCCGAGGCGGCCTGGGTGGCCTCGGCAACATGCATTTCAAGAGTTCGGTCAACCGCACGCCGCGCCGGGCCACGCCGGGCACCGAGGGCGAAACCCGCGGCCTGCGCCTGGAACTGAAGCTGCTGGCCGACGTGGGTTTGCTCGGGTTCCCGAATGCCGGCAAGTCCACCTTCGTGCGCGCGGTGTCCGCGGCGACGCCGAAGGTCGCTGACTATCCGTTCACCACGCTGTACCCGAACCTGGGCGTGGTCAGCGTGGAGCCTGGGCGCAGCTTCGTGATCGCCGACATCCCCGGCCTGATCGAGGGCGCGGCCGATGGTGCCGGCCTGGGCAGCCTGTTCCTGCGGCATGTGCAGCGCACCCGCCTGCTGCTGCACCTGGTCGACATCGCGCCGATGGAAGGCGGGATCGAGGCCACCCCGGCCGAGCAGGTCCGTGCGATCGAACACGAGTTGCGCAAGTACGACCCGGCGATGTTGGACAAGCCGCGTTGGCTGGTGCTGAACAAGGCCGACCTGATGTTCGAGGATGAGGCGAAGGCCGCGGCCGAGGCGATCGTCTCCGAACTCGGCTGGACCCAGCCCTGGTATCTGGTCTCGGCGATCGGGCGCGAAGGCACCCGGCCGATCATGTTGGCGGTGCAGGCGTTCTTCGACCGCATGCGCGAGGATGAACTCGAGGCGGCCAAGGATGCAGAGGCCGCGGCGGAAGCATCGCGCCCCGGCAATGCCTGAGGTGCTGGCCCAGGCAACAAAAAACCCGGCCGAGGCCGGGTTTTTCGCGAAAGGTGCCGAGGGCTCAGGCGGCCTTCAGTGCCTTGATGCGCGCGGTCAGGCGAGCCTTGTGACGGGCAGCCTTGTTCTTGTGGATCAGGCCGCGGGCGGCGAAACGATCGAGCAGCGGCTGCGCGGTGATGAACGCGGCGGAAGCGGCTTCGGCGTCGTTGGCGTCGAGCGCCTTGATCACCTTCTTGACGGCGGTACGCAGCATGGAGCGCTGGGCGACGTTGCGTTCGTTGCGCACGACGGTCTGCTTGGCGCGCTTCTTGGCGGACTTGATATTGGCCACGATGAAAATCCTGGGAAGTCTGTTGGGGCTGAGAGAATCGGCCGCCGGCAGGACTGCCTACGGACGAAGGGATCGGGAAGACTCAAAATTATGGACGATTCAATGGCTTGGGTCAACTTGCCTGCCAAGGGGGCGGCATGAGTCGCTTGCTCCGCTCGACCGCGGTGTTCAGCGCGATGACCTTCCTGTCCCGGGTTTCCGGGCTGGTCCGCGACCAGGTGTACGCGATCGTGTTCGGGGCCAACCCGGCGATGGACGTGTTCATCGCGGCCTTCCGCATCCCCAATTTCATGCGCCGGCTGTCCGCCGAGGGCTCGTTCTCGATGGCCTTCGTGCCGGTGTTGGCCGAGTACAAGGAACAGCACGGCCCCCAGGCGGTGCGCGAGTTGGTCGACCGGGTCGCGGGCACCCTGCTGGCGGGGTTGCTGGTGCTCACCGCCGTGGTCCTGCTGGCGGCGCCGTGGCTGACCCAGCTCATCGCACCCGGCTTCGTGCCGGGCAGCGAGAAGCACGCGCTGTTCATCGAGATGCTGCGGATTACCTTCCCGTACGCGCTGTTCATCTCGCTGGCCTCGCTGGTGGGCAGCATCCTCAACAGCTACCAGCGCTTCGCCATCCCGGCGCTGTCGCCGGTCTTGCTCAACCTGGCGATGATTGCGGCGGCGCTTGGGCTGGCGCCGCTGATGGGTGGCTCGGTCAAGGCACTGGCCTGGGGCGTCTTCGCCGCCGGGATCCTGCAACTGGTGTTCCAGTTGCCGGCGCTGGCCAAGCTGGGCTTGCTGCCACGGCCAAGGCTCGATTTCGCCCACGCCGGCGTGCGCAAGATCCTCAAGCTGATGGTGCCGACCCTGTTCGGCTCGTCGGTGGTCCAGTTCAACCTGCTGTTCAACACGATGGCCGCGTCGTTCCTGATCGGCGGCAGCATGACCTGGCTCTACTACAGCGACCGCCTGCTGGAGTTCCCGCTGGGGATGTTCGGGGTGGCGATCGGCACCGTGATCCTGCCGCACCTGTCGACCCGGCACGCCGCGACCGACCCCGACGGGTTTTCGAAAGGCCTGGACTGGGGTTTCCGGCTGTGCCTGCTGATCGGCTTGCCGGCCTGTGCCGGGCTGATCCTGTGCGCCGAGCCACTGATGGCCACCCTGTTCCAGTACCGCAGTTTCAGCGCGCTCGACGCGAAGATGAGCAGCTGGAGCCTGATCGCGCAGTCCACCGCGGTACCGGCGTTCCTGCTGGTCAAGGTGCTGGCGCCGGCGTTCTATTCCCGGCAGGACACGCGCACGCCGGTGAAGGCCGCGATCGTGGCGGTGCTGACCAATGCGCTGTGCACGGTCGGCCTGTTCGCCTGGCTGTTGCATGCCACGCCGACCGGGCAGGCGGCGCTGCAGGCCGCGGGCGGGAATTGGCGGCAGGCGCTGGCCGGCATCCATGGCACCCATGCGCTGCTGGCGCTGGCGATTGCCGTTGCAGGTTGGGTCAACGCGCTGCAACTTGCCTGGCTGTTGCGTGGCGCAGGCGTCTATCGTCGCCAGCCCGGCTGGGGGCGCTTCATTGGGCAGTTGCTGGCCGCCACGCTGGCGCTGGCAGTGGTCGTGCTGCTGTTCCGCCATGCGTGGCCGGATTGGGGCGACTGGGCGTGGTGGGAACGTGGCTGGCGGTTGGCGGCGATGGTCGGCGGTGGGGCCGTGGCCTATGCGGGCGTGCTGTTGGCGCTGGGCATGCGGCCGCGCGACCTGCGCCACTGACGGTGGGGTTGTTGCACCGCAGCTATACTGCGGAATCACCATGACGCCTCTTTTCCGCGACGCCACCACTGCTTCCGAGAGTCCACTGTCCTCGCGGGGCAGCGTGGCCTGCATCGGTGCCTTCGACGGCCTGCACCTGGGCCACCGGGCGCTGGTCGGACGCGCGGTGGCGCGTGCGCATTCGCTCGGGGTGCCGGCGGTCGCGTTGGGTTTCGAGCCGTTGCCGCGCGAATTCTTCGCCCGCGAGGCCAAGCCGCCGCGCCTGATGCTGCCTCGGGCCAAGCTCCAGGGCCTGTACGACCTGGGCTGCGACAGCGTCGGCCTGCTGCGCTTCAACGCGACGCTGGCCTCGATGCCGGCCGAAGACTTCGTCCGCGATGTGCTGGTCGAGCGGCTTGGCGTGCGTGAAGTCTGGGTCGGCCCCGGCTTCCGTTTCGGCAAGGGCCGCGCGGGCGACATCGACCTGCTGCAGGCGATGGGCGAAGCGCATGGCTTCACCGCGCATGCGATCGAGCCCGTGCATTGCGGCGACGGCGAACGCGTCTCCAGCACGCGCATCCGTGCGGCGTTGACCGTCGGCGACTTCGACACCGCCAAGCGCCTGCTCGGCCGCCCGTATGCGATCAGCGGCCATGTGGTGCGTGGCAAGCAGCTGGGCCGCACGCTCGGTTATCCCACCGCCAACCTGCGTTTCGGCACCAAGGCGCCGGCGCTTCGCGGCATCTACGCCACATGGGTGCATGGTGTCGCCGCTCATCCATGGCCTTCGGTCTCCAGCTTCGGCACCCGGCCGACCGTGGACGGCGTGGAGCCGCTGCTGGAGGCGCACCTGTTCGACTTCGCCGGCGACCTGTACGGGCGCCGCATCGAGGTCGAATTCGTCGCCCGCCTGCGCGATGAAGAAAAATTCCCCGACCTCGATGCGCTGGTGGTGCAGATGCGCCGCGACGACGCGCAGGCACGGGCCATCCTGACTCTCCAAGCACCGCAGCGAGCCTCCGCGTGACCGACAAGCAAGAGAATCCGTACAAGGCGACCATCCTGTTGCCGGAGACCGCGTTCCCGATGCGCGGCGACCTGCCCAAGCGCGAGCCGGAGACACTGGCGCGCTGGGAACGCGAAGGCCTGTACGCGCAACTCCGCAACGTGGCCAAGGGCCGTCCGCAGTTCGTCCTGCACGACGGCCCGCCGTACGCGAACGGCGCGATCCACCTGGGCCACGCGGTCAACAAGATCCTCAAGGACATCATCGTCAAGTCGAAGACGGTGGCGGGCTTCGATGCGCCGTACATCCCGGGCTGGGACTGCCACGGCCTGCCGATCGAGATCGCGATCGAGAAGAAGTGGGGCAAGGTCGGCACCAAGCTGGACGCGGTCGAGTTCCGGCAGAAGTGCCGCGACTACGCCAACGAGCAGATCGATGTGCAGCGCCGCGACTTCAAGCGCCTCGGCGTGCTCGGCGACTGGGACAACCCGTATCGCACCCTCGACTTCAAGTTCGAGGCCGACGAGATCCGCGCGCTGGCCAAGGTGGTCGAGAACGGCCACCTGCTGCGCGGGGTGAAGCCGGTGTACTGGTGCTTCGATTGTGGCTCGGCATTGGCCGAGGCGGAGATCGAATACCAGGACAAGGTCAGTCCGGCGGTCGACGTGGCCTACGCCGCGCGCAACCCGCAGGCGCTGAGCCGCGCGTTCGGCAGCGAGTTGCCGGAAGGCGTCGAGGTCGCGCTGCCGATCTGGACCACCACGCCGTGGACGCTGCCGGCGTCGCTGGCGATTTCGATGGGCCCGGAGCTCGACTACGTGCTGGTCGAAGGGCCGGCCAAGGCCGATGGCTCGCGCCGCTGGCTGGTGCTGGCCGAAGCGCTGGCCGAGAAGGCATTGAAGCGTTACGGCGTGGGGGAGGTCGTGGTGCTCGGCCGCGCCGTCGGCGAAAAGCTCGAAGGCATGCTGTTCGCGCATCCGTTCTACGACGAGCGCGACATCCCGATCCTGCTCGGCGACCACGTGTCGGCCGAGGACGGCACCGGCGCCGTGCACACCGCGCCCGGACACGGCCAGGAAGACTTCGTGGTGTCGCAGAAGTACGGCCTGGTCGAAAAGTACTCGGCCGCGCAGCTCAACCCGGTCGATGGCCGTGGCGTGTACCTGCCATCGACGCCGCCGGCGCATGGCACCGAGATCGCCGGCTTGCATGTGTGGAAGGCCAACGACGTGCTGGTCGAGGTGCTGCGCGCGAGCGGTCACCTGCTGGCGTTCTCGAAGCTGACGCACAGCTACCCGCATTGCTGGCGGCACAAGACGCCGGTCGCATTCCGCGCCACCCCGCAATGGTTCATCTCGATGGACCAGGCGCACCTGCGTCGCGATGCGCTGGCTGCGATCAAGACCGTCACCTGGTACCCGGAATGGGGCGAGGCGCGCATCGCCGGCATGATCGACGGGCGCCCGGACTGGACGATCTCGCGCCAGCGCACCTGGGGCGTGCCGATCGCGCTGTTCGTGCACCGCGAAACCGGCGAACCGCATCCGCGCAGCGTCGAGCTGATGCGCCACGTCGCGGATCGCGTGGAGCAGGGCGGCGTGGATGTCTGGTATTCGCTGGATGCCGCCGACCTGCTCGGCGACGAGGCGAAGGACTACGACCGCATCACCGACATCCTCGATGTCTGGTTCGATTCCGGCATCACCCATGAAGCGGTGCTGCTGGAGCGCGGCCTCGGCAAGCCCGCGGATCTGTACCTCGAAGGGTCCGACCAGCATCGCGGGTGGTTCCAGAGTTCGCTGCTGACCGGCGTCGCCATCGACAAGGCCGCGCCGTATCGGCAGTGCCTGACCCACGGCTTCACCGTGGACGAACACGGCCGCAAGATGTCGAAGTCGCTGGGCAACGGCATCGAGCCGCAGGACATCATGAAGACGCTGGGCGCGGACATCCTGCGCCTGTGGATCGCGTCTGCCGATTACAGCAACGAGATGTCGCTGTCGCAGGAAATCCTCAAGCGCAACGCGGACGCCTACCGGCGCATCCGCAACACCGCGCGCTTCCTGCTCGGCAACCTGCATGGCTTCGAGCCGGCGCGCGACCTGCGCCCACTGGAGGACATGGTCGCGCTGGATCGCTGGATCGTGCATCGCGCCTGGCAGGTGCAGGAAGACATCGCCGCGGCGTATGCGCGCTACGACTTCGCCGCGGTGGTGCAGTCGCTGATGAATTTCTGCAGCGTGGACCTCGGTTCGCTGTACCTCGACGTCACCAAGGACCGCCTGTACACGATGGGCGAGGACTCGCGCGGCCGTCGCAGCGCGCAATCGGCGATGTTCCGCATCACCGAGGCCTTCGTGCGCTGGATCGCGCCGGTGCTGAGCTTCACCGCCGACGAGATGTGGCCGCAGATCCCAGGCGAGCGCGCCGGCAACGTGCTGTTCGCAACGTGGTACGACGGGTTGGCACCGCTGCCGGGCGACGCGGCCCTGTCGATGACCGACTTCGATGCCCTGCTGCAGGTGCGCGACCAGGTCGCCAAGGTGCTGGAACCGATGCGCGCGGCCGGTGAGATCGGGGCCGCGTTGCAGGCGGAGATCGAATTGCGCTGCGGCGTGTCCGACCAGAACTGGCTGTCGCCGCTGGCCGACGAGTTGCGCTTCCTGCTGATCAGCGGCGACGTGCGGGTGGTGCCGGATGCCGAGGCGAAGGGCGCGATCGGCGTGTTCGCGCAGCCGACGACCAAGGCCAAATGCGTGCGCTGCTGGCACCATCGCGG